>Ga0247809_1000217_pt1 | contig 29867 bp, 31 predicted proteins | sample UWRJL104311B1_FD_180951 | JGI IMG/M metagenome (GOLD analysis project Ga0247809, IMG submission 180951) | Plant litter microbial communities from Arlington Agricultural Research Station in Wisconsin, United States - UWRJ-L104-311B-1 | ecosystem: Environmental > Terrestrial > Plant litter >...
ACCGCCTACAATCGCATCAAAAAAGTTGAATGCTTCACGGTTCTGCACAATATGGTAGTCTTTGCCTACCACGCCCAATACTGCATTGTTATCGGTGCGTATATTGGCAAAATAGTCAGGGACTTCCAATTCGCTGCCGCCTATCTCGATACTGTCAGCCGTCTGGATAATGCCCGAACCTTTGGCAAAAAGCGGCCTTTTAACGACTTCGTAATCTAGCCCTGCAAATTTGATAGCTTCCCCGCTTGTCGGATATTGCGCTACAATCTGCCCCAGTCCGTGCCACGCTTTTTCCTTTACGCTAAAGAAGGAATAGCGTCCTGTTTCGCTGTTGAAATTGATATTGTGTGCCATGATATAATGTTTTAAAAATTAGTAAGTCTTCTTTTTTTATTCTTTAGTTAAAATGGGACATCTTCCTCCAAAGGCTTCGCTTCGAGCGCTGCCTTATCCGTTATCGGAACAGCACGCTCCGCATCCGCTTTTTTACCGCCCCCATGCAGCTTGATTTGCGAGGTGTTGAAATTCAGCCCTGCGTGCGCCTGTCCGTCACTGCCCGTCCACGCCCTTGCGCTTACCCTTCCTGTAAGTTCCACCAGCGCGCCTTTCATTAGTATTGCGGCCACTTTAGGACTAAGCCAGTAGGCGCAGTCGAAATACGTCACCTGCCCTATGCGCTCGCCCGCCCCGTCTCTGTAGCTGTCGTTGACGGCTATCGAAAAATGTACTACTGTCCTGCTGTCTGACACGCTGTGCACCTGCGCATCCGCTGTCACCCTTCCTGTGATGATCATGAGTTCTACTTTTTAAATGATTTATGCTTTTTTTTGAAATTTTATTCGGCAATGAGAGGAGGCGCTGTTTTGTTTCGTCCAATCCATTTTTAATATTTTATTTCTCATTGCTGACATTTTTTTTATTCGTGTAAAGAGCCGGAGTATGCTATGTTTCGTTTCGGGAGCATAAAAAGGTCAGTGTCTAGCCATAGCAGGGCTCTGGCAAAAAATACGACCCGGACGGGTGGAGATTTTTTGCCAGACCGGAAGGGCCCGGCCTTGCTATTGCGTCAAGGGCACGGAATTACCTTTGCTGCTGAAATGAGACAGAAGCATGCCGGTTATTGGAATTAAAAAAGGAAAGGGAAGCAATGAAAGACAAGAAAGGAATGTAAGATCAGAACTGCTGCCTCTATGCGGAAGTTTTTAAAAGTGAAGTCTTTTTTACTGAACCTGCAGTCTGGTTCTTACCCTGGGAGAAAGCTGTGAAAAGGTCTTGAAGCGGATCAGATAAGCGGCTTTGCAATCAACTTGGACTTGCTCAAAAAAGCCCGCCGCTGGACTTGAAGCCAATAGAGACAACTGCCAGTCCTCTAAAATTTACTGCACTGCTCCCCAGTGCATCATCTGGCGGGAGCAGTAAGGGAGTCCCCTTGCATCCCCCCTCCCGCAATCTCTAACAGAAGTAAGCGGCTTTTTCAACAAGTGCGGCCTTTTGTTGCCAGGGCTATTTTTTGCATCTTTATCTCTTGTTCTTGCTAGCGGTAACAATAGCAAGCCTATTGGCACGAAGAGAGGTTCTGGCGAAGAGCCTCTTTTTTTTATTTGAAATAATTTGTACATTGCCCTATGCGATACTATTATTTCCTATGCTGCCATTTCCTTATAAAGCGCATTCAGGCAAAATTGGTGCGGATTGTAATCAGCGCGGAAAAAGACGTCCCGATATTCCAATCCATGGCTGCGCACGAGCTCTATCTTAAAATGCGGGACGTCTACCGGGCCGGCATACGGAGGGTTAGAACGACATCAGAAATGAAAGAACATTGCCAGGCTTTGAATGACTTGGACCGGGAGCTTAAGGAATACCTGCGCAAGACAATCAGAAAATAGTAAAGCATCCCTATACCCGACGAAATAGAAGATAGAAATAAGAAATGGGACGGTTCACATTATCATACATACATCTATATATATTGAAACCGATTCTCTATTATGCTTGCCGAGGAACTGTAAAGGGCAATGACAAGGCGCTTAAAAGGTTTTGAAAATCCTTGGGATCTTCGATTGCCTGCTGTATTCGCATTACTACAAGGAAGCGTTCTTTCTAGGACCCACTTGGCTTGTAAGCTATTACACGTGCTACGAGGATTCGGAAGAAAAATGGCAGATGCGGCGTAGGAGAAAAGCAACAAAGCCGTATCTGTCTAACTATCAGAAGGCTTGCTTGCCTTCAACTATCTTTTTCAGCAGATCTGCAAGGCTTTCAAAAGTCAAAGGCTTTATTACATAGGAGCAATTTTTAATATTTGATACTGCTCCAAATACCTTTGGATCGGAAAAAGAGCTGTACACATATATGGACATTTCTAAAAACCTATCTTGTCCCCTAATATCGAGGACAGCGTCCAACCCGTTTATTATAGGCATATTTTCTTCTATTATCAAAGCGTCGGGAATTTCAGAAGCATTTTCTAAAAAAGACAAGAAAGAAGAAGCGTTTCGAAAAAAGCTGATGTTGCAGCCGCAACCGATTAATTCTAATGCTTCCATCACTAGATTGTGCTCGTCCGGGTCATCATCTACCAAGATAAGGTTGAAAGGTTTTAAAGGCGCCATAACTACTATTTATGTGCCAAATATATGATTTTCAGTTATTTTTATATTTATAGATTATAAATATGGTTTTATATTTTTTTAAACAGACAGCATGAAAGTCTCTTTGCTCAATTCGGAAGACGTAAACTGCAGATTCATAGAGAGTACTTTTTGGATCGCAGTCTTAAGCTTGTCAAAGTCGTCCGGCTTTTTAATATAGATATTCGCACCCGCTATCAAGGCGGCCTCTATATCAGTTTCACTGGATGAAGTCGAATATATCGCGACAGATAGATCTCTATATGAATTGTTCTCTCTTATATTTTTTAATGCCTCAAAACCTCCCATGAGAGGCATGTTAAGATCCAAGAAAATGATGTCTGGGATCTTCTCGCACGATTTCAGATATTCTAAAACTTCGAGTCCGTTTTTGAAGGTCATCAATTTATCACTGATTTTCAAATCTTCAAACGCTTCTTTAAATAGCATCCTATCATCTAAATCGTCGTCTACTAGAATAATTTCTGTCGGTCTGGTACGCAATTTCATAGTGCAGCAACTGATTTAGGGAATAATGGATTCTCAAAACGTTATGAAAAAGAAGCCCTGTCGAGCTTCTAGTCCAATTGGGTTGGGGTAATGGCGATTGATCACTAACTATGAAAAGCCACGCAACTCATAATAAAGGGTAAATGTAAGCCCATGCACCATCATGATTTTATACAATTGCCAGATAAGCTTATACAATTACCACATTGTCGCCTATTTGTATAGCTGTCAGCAGAAATTCCCCTTTCTTTTCTAAAGCAAAAGCCAGGCAAAATGGAATCCGGTTGCGGATCAGCTACTTTCTTGCGGGTTTGGGCATAGTAAATTAGTAAACAATAATGATAATAGAAAAGATTTTTGAAAAATCAGCCTTCACGGAAAGAGCATGGATACCGGATCAAGACCGATTGAATAGCAGAAAGCTGCCAGCCATTTGGAAATACGGAAATATTTTCAGAAATTCCGCATCGGAATCTCTTAGCGGCCCGTGCCTAGAAAAAATGTACAGTCCGACGTAAATTAACTGCATCGCAGCCATCAGCGAGGTCAATCGCTCAAAGCGGTACACCTGGGAGGTAACTATTAAACTAAATTCAATAGAACAAAATGAAAAAAGTACTACTGCCAATTTTCGCAATCTCATTCGCATTATTCAGCTGTTCGTCCGACGAAGGCGGCGGCAGCACCCAAGGATCTAGCAATGGGCTAAAGCTAGTCCGCATTGTAGAAACGGATTTGGACGACAACTCCGTACTGACAAGCACCCTGAGCTATACGGACAATTTCATATCAAAAGTCGAGGGGACGGAAAGCACCGGCAATACATATAAAACTGAATTCGTCTACGAGAACCGAAGGCTGGCAAGAGAAAACCATTATGAAAACTCTGCTTCGACAGGATATATTACATTAAGCTACACTGGCGACAGAGTAACCAGCACAGCATCTCGCGAAGACGGCATAACTTTCACTACCAATTACACTTACAATTCTGGCGGCTTTGTAATTAACGAAAAGCAATATCGGGATGGCACATTGGACGACGATAGGGATTATGGGCACGACAGTTCTGGGAACATCGTAAGCTATGCTTATGACGCCGGTTCAGCCAACTATACCTACGATACAGGAAAAAATCCATTTTCTCTCGTATACAGCGATGCGGTCATGAAAGTTTCCGGAACAGGATTTTCAAAAAACAATATCACCAAAGAAACGGTAAGCAACGGGACTGTAAGGAATTATACCTACACGTATAATTCGGAAGGATATCCTACCGAAGTGATTAAAACAGATGATTTCTCAACGACCAAGACTAATTATTACTACGAGTAGATTGTGTGAAATTGAAAAGTGATAGCACGAAAGTGATTGGTAGGTTAAAACAATAAAATGAAAAATTTACTATTCTTCTCGCTCCTATTCCTCTCATCCCTGATCGCTTATTCCCAGAAAAAGGAAATGGCGGAAAATTTCAGGAATGGCGATTATGACAAAACTATAGAAATCGGGAAAAAAATTCTAGAGGCAGAGCCGGATGATTTTGAAACCATCCTGTTTATTGCAAAGGCGCAAAACGAAAAGGGAAATTTCGCAGATGCGGCTCCTTATCTGGCAAGCGCAAAAAAACTGGCAAAAGAAGGCTGGCAGAAATCCTGGATGCTTTTGGAAACCGCAAGAAACAGTTTTGGCACTGGAAACATCCAAGAAACAAGAATGCACTACAAGGAGGCCCTCGCTGTCAGCGGAACCAAGAACTCCGCCAAAGAGCTGAAGAGCTTTGGGATGCTGTCGGGGCTGGATGATTTTTACAAGGACTGGAAAATCCGAGAATCAAAAAACATCATCTTCCATTTTGAAGGCAACATCAGCATCCAGGAGATTGAAAGAATCGTAAAGACAAGGCAGGAAGCTTTTGATGAGGTCAATTCATTTTTCAATTCTGCCATGCTGAAGAAAATTGACTTCTTTGTCTGGAATCTGGAACAGAGCTTCAACCCCGCCCTAAATGCAAACCTTGGCTTTTCATGCCCTGCATTAGGCATTTCGCACAACCGCCTTGGCCAGACGCCAGGGCATGAGATCGCGCACAATATTTCATTTTGGAAAAGCAAGAGCGGACTGACTACGAAATTCATCAATGAAGGCATCGGGGTCTGCTTCGACCAGCAAAAAAATGACAAGATGAAGATTGCGCAGGAAATTTACAAGAATAATCCGATCGACATTAAAGAAATTTGGAAGAGCCAGGCAAAATTGAGCGACGGCATACTCTACCCGATTTCTGGAGCTTTCGTAGAATTGCTTGTCGAATATGACAAGGAAAAATTTTTCAAACTGAACGAGAACCAGACCTATGAAAATGCCTTGAAAGTTTACGGCCGTGAAATAGACGAGCTTATCGAAGGCTTCACCCTAAATTTGAAGCAAATCAGGTAGTTTTGCTTGGTTTTGGATAGTTGGATTGTTGTGTATGCTTAAATTTATTTTAGGATTGCGGAAACGAGTAAGAGAATAAAAGATCAATGTATTAGAATTGAATAAACAGGTAGTTTTACTGTAATGGGAGAAATAGGAATAGGCTATTTTTGTTTAAAAAATTAAACAGTAAGAAATGGAAGATAACTCAAACCAGCAATCATCGGAAAAATCAGGCGTTGGGGATTTTGCTTATGTGACTCAAGTTGCTACTCCTTCTGGAGAAGCATCAGTTACTACATTGCAGGAAGGAAGCCCGGTACTGGCATATTCAGCAAAATTAGAATCAGGCAAAATCATTCTTACTGCTTCAGAAGCCAAGGTCCGCTCCATTAATACTGTAAACGATCCTGTTGTTATTGGCAACATGGTTTATATACATTTTGAGCAAAACAATAACTGTATTATTTGCAGCTACAACCAGCCGTTGCTGTTATCAGACGGCAGTTATGTTATAGCGAGAAATTTTCAGCCGGGACAATGCCTCGTCGATAAAGACGGGAACCCTGTTGCGGTTGCTGCCACTGTCATAGCTGCTTACGAAAACGGCGAAATCTACAGTATCGCTACAGACATGCCGATAACCGCCGGTCCTGACGGGCATCTGCTACTATGCCAGGGAGTGATTGTGGGAGACTTTATATTCGAGGCTGATTTTCCTTATTGACCCTATATAAGATAACCATGTTCGAATATTGACAGACAAGCCGCTGCTCCTAGCGGCTTCTTGAATGTTGCTGACTTGATTGCAAAAACCCGTAGGGGAATAAAGAAAACTAATCCCCTTGCTGTTTTTATTTCTTCTGACTTCTTGCGTTACAAACCAGCACACAGTAGTTGCAACCGAGGACATCCAATTATTCAGCGACAAGTCTTTAAATGAATCTGTGGAAATGATACCAAATAATTCAGACCAATACCTATACATCACCAACTAGATAAAATTCTTATTCCTAGGCTTCTCCTAGTAGCGGAAAGACTGTGCATGTAAAAGGATATACGAGAAAAGACGGAACTTATGTGAAACCTCATACAAGGAGCGCTCCGAGAAAAAAGTGAAATTTTATAGACTTACACTGTGTACACCAAAAAAGTATCAGGCCTATCATGCTGGATTTGGGTGAATAAGCTACCGTAGTCCACTCCTAACTATTAACGCAGATTTAAGAGGCTTCCAAAAAAATATTTCCTAAATTCAAGCATGGAAGAATTATTTTTTAGAGACTGGAAAAGCATTAAGGAAGTTGCACTGTGCAGCCTCTGCGGATTTTTAATCGTATTTATCATCTTGAGGCTTTCGGGAAAAAGAACCATGTCCAAGCTGAGCCCTTTTGATTTCATCGTAACGGTGACGCTGGGTTCCACGCTTTCCTCAATGATCCTCTTAAAGGTGACGCTCGCAGAAGGCGCCGTAGCGCTGTCAATAATTATAGTAATGCAGTATTTCATGGCTTGGCTGGCCAGGTCGTCCGGCACTTTGGAAAAGATTATAAATTGCCAGCCATCCCTGCTTTTTTACGACGGGAAGTTTTTGGAACAGACCATGAAGGCTGAAGGCATTACCAGAAATGAGATACTTGCGGAAATACGCCTTTATAGGCTTGAAAGCATGGACAGCGTCAAGGCTGTAGTCCTGGAATTGAATGGCGCCATTTCGGTCGTTAAGAAATCAGGCCTGCCCGGCGGCAAATCTTCTCTTGACAGCTTGATGTAAATATAAGCCCCTGGAAACCCAGGTAGTTTTGCTTGGTTTTGAAAGATGGAGATTTAATAATTTTGATACTTTATGCAATGAGACTAAAAAAAGAAATTTTAGGTCGGAATTAATTATATTTCCTGGAGGCGAGCATGGGCTTAGGGAACAGTATGATAAATTATTAAATGATATCGTTGCCTGGCTCAAATCAGAATTTAAGGCTTGATGGAGGTTGCATTAAATAAGCTAGCCATAATGGGACTTATTCTGAATGGCCTTTATAGATGTATTGAAGAAACTGCTAATATAAAAAGCGGCTAATTTGAGTGGCTGATTTATTCAGCATCTAAATCCGCTACCACTTTCCGAGATGATTTTTTCCCTATTTTATAAAAACGTACATTTGCAAAAACAAATACTTAAACATGAACAAGGGCGGACCAATCATCATTATCGAGGACGATATGGACGATCAGCAGCTGCTGGGTGAAGTGTTTGCAGAACTGCAGACTGCGAACGAAATTATTTTTTTCAGCGATGGCGAGAAGGCTCTTGCTTACCTTACCGAAACCAGCGTTGAGCCTTTTATAATCTTTTCGGATATCAATATGCCAAGACTGAGCGGCATGGAACTGCGCGACAAGGTTCACCAGAATGAAGACCTGAGATTAAAATCCATTCCCTACCTCTTCTTTTCCACCAGCGCCGAACAGCAGAACGTTGTCGACGCCTATTCAAAATCTATCCAGGGGTTCTTTGTCAAGCCTGTGGGATATATAGAGCTCAAGGCAACACTGGCATCGATAATTGATTACTGGTCCAGATGCGTTTCGCCCAACTATATAAAGTAATCGACATTTTGCAAAAAGGGAAAAGATCGCAGATAGAACCTTTATGCCGGACCTTGGCCGGTCAGTCAGAGAAATAAAAAGATATCATAGTGGCTTTGTACTGCTAATAATATTTTGGTATCTTTATTTTTTGTACTTTTGGTGGTAACAAGAGTACGGTACTCGCACGAAAAGAGGCTCTTAGGGAGCCTCTTTTTTATTTCAGCGCCTCTACTTTTCTTTCCCATACAGCAAGATTGGTACATAAGTGTCTTGGAAATCCGCTATATCTGTGCCTAAGGCTATATAATAATGCCAGCTGATTAAAATTCACCTCACTAAAATCTAAGGCAATGAATAACGAAATACTCAAAAATATCGACAGCAGAAAGCCTCGCTTTAGCGAGGTGGCAATAGCCTACGTGGAAAACTTTAAGCAATTTCTTTCCAGCGAAAGAGCGGGGACGGATGATCCGGGACTGAATGCCAGAAGAATATGTGAGCAGTACCATGCGGTGCATCTGGAATTCCGAAAGCACGCAGAAAGATCGGCATATGAAATGTTCAGTGGTTACGAAGGCGAGGCTACAGAGCTTAACCTATATATAGCCGCTGTCAGCCTCAATAATCTGCTTGCTGAAAAATATGATGAATTTCAGGGGCTCTTGAAACGCCACAAGGATTATGCTTCTATAAGGCTGCTTATCTAAAGCTGCCCCCGATAACATAGGCGGCAGTCGGATAATTTCCGCTTGGCAAGCATCAGCACTCTGCAATAATCCATTCAAATCGACAAGACAAAAGTTTCCTTGTTAAATTCGAAAGGCATGTAGTACCAGTTGGCCAGGAGAACTTTTTTAATGACTTCCTTGAGTTTTGAAATGTCATGGGGCTTTTCAATATAGACATTGGCACCTGCCATAAATGTCGCCTCCTTGTCTTTTTCAGCAGACAAGGTCGAGTATATTGCTATTGAAAGATCTCTGTAGCAGTCATTTTTTCGAATCTCCCGGAGGGCTTCAAGGCCTCCCATGATCGGCATGTCAAGATCCAGGAATAGTATGTCAGGAATATTCCCGCAGTTTTTTAAATATTCCAGCACCTCTAAACCATTCTTAAATGTGCGGAGCTTGTCAGCTGCCTTCAATTCATTGAACATCCTCAAATAGCGTCCTGTCGTCTTTGTCGTCGTCTACAAGGATCCACAGGCTTTGTTTTTTTCTCCTATATGGCAAAATAGGTCGGGGCAGTAAATTAGTAGGGGCGACTAAAATTTTAAAAATAATCAGAGATATGCAAATTTAGGTTTCAAATATCGTCATTCTGAAGGTTTTCCAGCATTTGAAATCTTTAAATAAAACTCTTTCAGCCTCCAGTAATCCGGGCAGTCTTCATATTTTCCTTTATAATTCGCAAGTGCATTATAACAGCTTTGCAAAAACTTTGCTGAATTTGTAATCTTCGCCCACGGCTTCAATTCAAAAGATTCCGGAGGCGGATTATTTTCGAAATAGGATTTAATCTCAATTGGCGTCACAGTGCAAAACTATATAAAGTATTACTGATTGATTTTAAAAAACATCTGAAGCACTGCCGCAAGCCTGATCCCTGCTTTCTGTATCTGCTTCTCGATTATCTTGGCGCTGTCCGAAACATATTTGTCCTGCACTTTCGGATTTCCGTAGCTGTAGACCTGGTCCAGCAGGCCTCTTGATTCTTCGCTCCACCCTACTACGTTTATGGTTTTTACCGCCTTCAGTTCCTCTTGGGTATATGCCTGCGCATTTAGGCAGTCTGCGAGCGTGACGTTCTGGCTGGTGATGATTCCGGTGTCCCAGAACGAATGCAGGTTCGTGCCTCGTGCCTGGTAATTCAGCTGCACGGTATTTCCGCCCTTGTCGCTGGCGTAGCCGACATGTAGCGGCTGGTGGAGGTCGCCGACGAGGTGGAAAAGGAAAAGTATCTTGGTCTTGATTTCTTCCCTGGTCAGCTTGTCTTTCGCGCCCAAATCTAATATTGTATTGTTCAGCACATGCACGATATTGGCTCCTTCCCTATCTGCAGCCCTGAATCCTTTTGGGAAGTTGGCATAGTGGTACGGCTTCATATAATCCAGGCTATCGTCGCCCTTTATCTCGTCCATCCAGTTGGCGGCCTCTTCGATGGTCATCCCGTCGAGATACGACAGCACATTCTTCTTGGTGTTTTCATCAAGGTAGCTGAATGCAACCTGCGCAACCATTGAATGGCCTTTGCCGCCCCATGCGAAGCCCTTGGAACAAAATAGGATCATGGCCAGCAAGCAGATATATTTCTTCATATTTTAAATTTTCTTGCAAGTTACAAATTTATAAATCCACCTGCAGAATCTGATAACAAATCTATATTTACTTGTAAAGGAAAAATTTGACGCCTTGCGTAATTTTATAGGACTTATTCGTATAACAATTAAAAAACATTAGGTTATGGAAAATTCAAGCAACAATGAAAACGACAAAGGCGTAGGTAAAAACCGCACAGGCGGTTCGAAAGAGAATGCAAATACAGGAGACTGGGACGACCAGCGCGACGATGCGCGCACCGACGGGGAAGGCTATGATGAAGAAAGCGAAAATGACAATACGGGCGGCGCTGGAAGTACAGGAAGCGCCGCTACCAACAGCTAAAGTTTAATTTTAAAATCTAAAAGCATGAGCGACAACCTAAGCAAAAAAGGACAGCCGGACCGATCTAGAATCAACATGAGTGAAATGCATGAAGTATCTTATTGGACACACAAATTTGATGTCACAAGAGAAGAACTTCAGGAAGCTATCGACAAGGCAGGAAGCAACTCTGCCGAAGAAGTCGAAAAAGCCTTAAACCAATAATTATGCCGTCTAGCAAAGTATTGGATTGCGCCGAAGCCATAGCTGCCAAGAAACTCAATATAGCTTTTGTGGAAAGCGCGACCGCCGGGAGGATGTGCTCTGAATTTTCCCTTACGCCCAAATCTGGAGAAATACTCCGGGGAGGCGTTTCCTGCTATGAGGTATTTGTAAAGGAAAACATCATCAGGGTGCCGCACCGGCTTATCGAGAAATACACCCCGGAATCAGCAGAAGTCACCGAATCGCTTGCGGTAAATTCTGCCAGGATTTTCAAGTCGGATATCACTGTCGCCATTACCGGGCTCACTGCCCCTGGCGGAAGCGAAACCGATGAGAAGCCCGTGGGCACGATGTTTATCCACGTAATAGCGCCGGGATCCAGCATAGCTTTTCGGAAAGTATTTGCAGGCACGCCCGAAGAAATCATACTCCAGGCGATTGATGCCGCAGCCCTTCTGATCAGCAGGGAACTACAAAGCTAAGCTTAAGAAGCCATCCGATCGGATGGCTTTCTCACTTAATTGTCTTGGGAAGATATCTTTAGGCGCTTCCCTTCTAAAAAAGAATAATATGGCTATAAAAAATATCAAACAATTTGTATCTTGCGGATAAATCTATCTTTTATGCGAAAAATAAACTGCCTGCTGATCGACGATGATGCCGATGACCATGAATTTTTTAAAATCGCATTGGAAGCCGTCCCCCTGCCGACAAACTATCTGGCGGCACTGGATGGAATCCGGGGGCTTGAGCTCCTGTCTTCTTTAGAAGAAAGTCCAGATTTTATATTTTTAGATCTCAATATGCCGCTGCTCTCGGGAAAGCAGTGCCTTTCCACCATAAGGAAAATGGATGGATATGAGAAGATCCCAGTAGTCATGTTCTCTACTTCTTCATACAGGGGGGACATTGAAGAATGCCAAGGGCTTGGCGCTTCCCATTTCCTTACCAAGACTCCCGATATCGACGAATTGTCCATGATAATCAACAAGGTGCTTTCCGAAAAAGGCCTGCCATTTAAATTGTCCTAAATCAATGATACCTATGGAAGAGAAATCACCGCGCGCACTTAATAATGAGATGCGCTACCAGCGAATGATCGACGAGGTACAGGACTACGCTATCATACTATTGGATACTGAAGGCAATATCCAAAACTGGAACAAGGGCGCTCAGAAGATCAAGGGCTATTCCGAAAAAGAAATCCTCGGACAGAACTTCAGCATTTTCTATCTCCCGAAAGACAGGGAGGACGGGCTTCCCTTCAGCTTGATTTCTCTTGCATCTTCAAACGGCAGGGCATCGCATGAAGGCTGGCGCATGCGGAAAGACGGAAGCGCATTCTGGGGGAATGTGGTGATTACCGCCCTGCACGACGAGAATCAAAATGTAATCGGCTTTACCAAAGTGACGCGGGACCTTACCGAAAGGAAGCTTGCGGAGGAACAAAAAGACAGGGATGCAAAAAGCATCGAGCTGCAGAACAAGCAGCTGGAAGAATTTGCCTATGTGACGTCCCATGACCTTCAGGAGCCGATACGGAAAATCCGCACTTTTATCAATCTTGCAAAAAAAAACATCGACGACCAGGACAGCGTTGCCGCCTATCTGGAGAAAATGGACAGAAGTGCCGAAAGGATGGTCCTGCTAATCAAGGACGTCCTGGCTTTCTCAAGGCTTTCACATGACCATTCGGAATTTGCCGAGGTAGATCTCAATAAGATCCTTTCTGGCGTATTATCTGAATTTGAGATGCTGCTAGGTGAAAAAGAGGCTAAAGTCTCTATAGGCGACATGCCAATAATAAAAGGCATTCCAATCCAGATCCACCAATTGTTCAGCAACCTGATAAGCAATGCTATAAAATTCAACCGCAGCGTCCCTGAAATCATAATATCGTCAGCCATCGTTCCCGCAGACAATATGCAAAGCGCTCCTGATTGCTCTATATCGGTAGCCGACAACGGGATCGGGTTCTCCCAGCAGTATGCGGAGCAAGCCTTCCAGCCTTTCAAGAGGCTGACATCCGAATTCGAGGGAACGGGGATAGGCTTGTCGCTCTGCAAAAGAATTGTAGAAAATCATAAAGGATCCATCGCCGTATCGAGCGAGCCGGACAAAGGCACCGTCATTCAAATTTTATTGCCTGGAATTCCTGACTAATCAAGATATTATTAAGGTTCTGAAAGTTATGGAACGAAAACCCCTCTTAATGCTGTTGCGTTCTTTTCCAAATAACTTGTATCCGTCGTTCCCCTGCTCGAGGCTCCACTGGTGCGTCTTGAGAAACGCCAGATCGGCTTCTCCTTTCTGGATATGCTCTAAAAGGGTAGTATATATTTCTGGGCATGCAGCATTCCCGTTTTCAAGGTAAGCCCCTTGATATAACCAACGGGAGCAACATCAGGAATACGCCTATACCTTCGCCTCGGCGCGGGACATTCAACGAAAGGTTTGAGATCGTCTATACCGGCCGGACCCTAAGCGCCCATTCACAATTCTGCGAGTAAAGCAGCTTGGAGGGTTCAGCCCCTGGCACTTAAATTTTCTAAAAGTGCTAAAATTAGTTTGCCGTTTGGGATAGATTTTCTACATTTAGTTTCTGGTTGCAAAGACCAATCCCTGTTTTGTTGCAATATCAATACTGCTGGCAATTATGGCAACATCCTGCAAGTTTTTCCTACTCCTGGCGTTTATGTCCTGTTGCGGCATATGGCATCCTGCTAGTTCTCAGGGGCTGTTTACCAGAAAGCTCACCGTCAAAGACGGGCTGCCGCAGTCTTTCATAAGCGCGCTGGTACAGGACAGGCAGGGCTTCATATGGATCGCCACCCGGGACGGGCTGGCAAAATACGACGGGCGGAAATTCAAATCCTACTCCATCATTTCTGACGGTACCGCAGCACTCAGCGACAACATCATCAGCAGCCTCTACCTGGACAGCTCGGACAGGCTCTGGATCCGCTACGAGCACGGCGGCATAGACATTCTCAATACGGCGACCGGCGCGATACGCTGCCTTGCCAAAGACAAAATATTCAAGACGATGATAGGCAGGATCAAGGATGGCCGCTCTATTGCCCAAGACAGCAACGGAAAGCACTGGCTGCTTTCGAAAAATGGAGGGGTTTATTTGGCCGACCTGGCGAACGGCAAGCTCTCCTATTTGCCTAACCTGATTCCAGAAAAAAACTCACCTCACAGTGGCATTGCCCGGTCCGGCTCCCAAATGGTAATCATAGGCGATTCTGCCCTGTACTATATCGGGAAACAAAGAAAAATCACCAAAAAAGTGCAATACACTTTTAAAAATCCCTCTTTCTCCAATGCCAGGCTTCTGGGCAGGAAGGACAATTCCCCTATCGTGAGGGCAAACGGGGATTTGATAATTCCAGACGAGGACAGGCTGATCGTCTACCAGCCGCACAAGGAAAGCTTCTTCTGCTTCTCCCTTCCTTTTGAAAAAATCTATAAGACCATGCCCGCAGCAATGGACGCCAAAGGCAACCTGTATCTCGACCAGAATGGCAGGATCTTCGTCCTGTCTCCCGACAATAGGCTCCTCACGGGCTTTGCCCAGGCGGATTCCCTTCCTATAAAAAATATGTCAATGCTTGTTGACAGATCGGGGATGCTGTGGCTAGGCACCAATGGAACAGGAATCCGCCAATATGACCTGAGGCTACCGAGAATGCCAGCCTTCGGATACCGCGTAAATTTCACGCACTCGATCCTGAAACGCCTGCATGTCCCGGAAGCAGCAGTCGAAAAGACATTTTTAAGCAGCTCCCATACTTACCAGCTGCGGTGGATGGCTGGAAAAGATGGAAAGATATGGTTTTCAAAATCAGGAATCGACAGGGTCGTCGCCCCAAACCTGCTGTATTGGCAGAACGGCAAGATCCATGCGCCAAATTGGAAGCCTGCGATACCCGGATACGAAAAATTATACGGGATTAATGCCCTGGCTTCCAGCAAGTCGGGAAAAGTGTGGGGACTCGACGACCAGCTGCGGCTAATTAGTTTTGACCTGGACCGGCAGCAGTATACGATGCATCCCCCGATAGCGCCGTTCAACAGCCTGGGCGAAATCAGCGGCATGATGATAGATGGGGAGGATACCTTCTGGATAGCGGGCAAGCTCGGGTTTGTCCGATACTCTCTCTCAAAGCGGGAAACCTTACGCTACAAAGGCCTCTCCCCGACAATATGCCTGGAGCGCGACCCTAAAAATGATTCTCTCTTTTGGATGGGCACGCAATCGCGGGGCCTTGTCCGTTTCAACAGGCATGCGGGCAAATTCAGGTTCTACACTACCAGGTCGGGACTGCCAAACAATACCATCTACAGCGCTCTGCACGGACACAGCGGGAAGATCTGGTGCAGCACCAACCGAGGGCTTTTTTCTTTTGATCCCGCTACGGAAAAAATAACCAGCTTTACCACGGCAGACGGGCTTCCAGAAGAAGAGTTCAACCGCTTCCACTATTTTAGGTTTCCTAGCGGGGAAATGGCTTTTGGCGGGACGGAAGGCTATACTGTCTTTGATCCCGGGGCCGTTCTCATAGACAACTTTTCTCCCGACACGATGCTTACAGGGATCAGCATCAACAACGCCCCATCTGATTTCGGAAACGCCGGAAGCCCGCTGCCACAGTATGTCAACAGCCTGGACACTCTGGTGCTGGACCATAAAAAGAACTTTCTTACGTTTGAATTTGCCGCCCCGGAATACAACATGCCCGAAAAGCTCCAGTACCGCTACAGGCTCAGGGGGCTGGACAGCGGCTGGGTGCCTGCGGGCACTGCCGGCAGCGCCACCTATACCTCTATACCTCCCGGAGAATACGTCCTGGAAGTCAACGCCAGCAATACTGCAGGCGTCTGGAGCCCCAAAATAAAAAGGCTCCGCATTGTCATTACGCCGCCCTTCTGGAAGACCTGGTGGTTTTTGGGCGGCGGCTTCGCCCTTTTAGGCACTGCCGCCTACTGCCTGGCAGGTGCACGGATCCGAAGCATCCATAAAAAACAGCGGCAGCGATTAGCCTATGAAAGGGAAGCCATGGAACTCGAGGCCAAGGCGCTCCGCGCGCAGATGAATCCGCATTTCATCTTTAACTGCCTCAACTCGATAAAGGCGCTGATAGTGGAAGGTCATGCCCAGCGCACCGTAGCCTACCTGACCTCTTTCTCCAAGCTGATCAGAAACCAGCTCACTGCCACCAGAGAAATCAGCCTCTATGAAGAGCTGAAGACCTGCAGGCTCTACCTCCAGCTGGAATCGCTGCGGTTTGGCGACAAGATCACTTACGAATTCAGCATCGCCGAAGGAATTGACCTGCATGGGATAAGCGTGCCGGCGCTGATAATCCAGCCTTTTATCGAGAATGCCATCATACACGGCATACTGCCCAAAGAGCAGGGAGGCAGAATAGCCGTCTCCCTAGAGCAGCGGCAGGGTGGTGTGCTGTGCCGCATCGATGACGACGGGGTCGGGCGTCCCGCACAAATTACAGGTACCAGGAGGCAAGCCACGCATGATTCCAGGGGCATGCAGCTGGCAGAAGAGCGCCTGGATCTCTATAACAAGCTCAACAGCAACGGCGGGAGCCACATAACAATAATTGACAAAAAGGACCGCATCGGCCTGCCAGAAGGAACGCAGGTCGTCATATTTTTTAACCTTGAAAAGACGGAACCATGATCGACGCCATACTTATCGATGACGAGGCGCACTGCCTCACGGCCCTGAGATATGACCTAGGCATGTTCTGCCCGCAGGTCAACATCCTGGCCAGCTGCACTTCGGCCCGGGAAGGGATTATCGAGATCCGAAGCCGCAGGCCGCAGCTCGTCTTTCTCGACGTGCAGATGCCCGTAATGACCGGCTTCGACATGCTCAGCGCTCTGGGCAGGGATCTGTCCTTTCAGGTCATCTTTACTACTGCTTACGATAATTTTGCAAGCAGGGCGTTCAGGACGTCTGCTGTAGACTACCTGCTCAAGCCCATAGAAGGCGCCGAGCTCGCCGAAGCTGTATCACGTGCGGACAGGCGGATCGCGGAAAGGCAGCCGACATCCCATACTGTGCCTGCTGAAAGCACGGCGGGTCTGAAAAAGGTGGTGCTTCCCACCAGGGACGGCTATGAATTCCTGGAACCTGTCAGCATCAACTACTGCAAGGCCGATGGCGCCTATACGGCAATTGTACTGACAGACGGCAAAAGCCTGCTAGTCTCTAAAGCTCTTGGAGAAATGGAACATTCGCTTCCGGCTGCCGATTTCATGCGCATCCACCATTCGGTGATCATAAACATGAGGCACGTAAGCCAGTTCAGGAAAAGCGACGGCTCGTATGTGATTATGGAAAATGGAGTTTCGCTGCATGTGGCGCGCTCCCGGAAGCAGGAACTGCTGGCAAGGTTACACATCAGGTAGGCTTGTCAAGGGATATCGGCGCAAGGAGCTGTTCGCGTACTGTCCCTCCTGAAATCAGAAGTTGAAATCATCAAGCAGCAGCTTGACAGCCCGCCCGCCCTCGCGGCAGGCCTGTTACTCTAAACACAATGAGCTAGGAGGTCAGTTCCAGTGATTTGCGCAGCAATCTTATTTCTTTTTTGAAACTCATTTAAAAATTTCATAGGAACGCTTTCATCAAGATCTCTGGGTCTTAACACCGATCTATGTTTAACCACGGAAATAAGCGGAATTGTCAGAATGTGGACAATAGTGTCGCTTTGCCAATCAGTGACGTCCAGTTGGCTGCAAGCTGTAAACCCGGAACGCCAAATTGTGCTCCGCTTGCTACCGACTGTAAAGTGGAATGTCTTACTTTTTTCTTTTTGGATTATTTTTGATTTGGCAACTGCTTCCATGTTGTTTGTCGCTGCCAGTCCACCCGGCGCCAAAGCATCTTAATTTTTAAGTGCTCCGGGACAGTAAACCAAAATAAATCAATAAGGCCCAAAAATCGATGCCTCATGAAAAAACTCTCCAAAAAGACGTTATGCCTGCTGCTGCTGGTATTTAGCTACTGCCCTTCTTCATTTGCACAGATACCAGATCCGAACGATGATCCGATATCTGAAGAAGATCCGCCGCCGCCGACCCCTATTGATTCGCCTATAGCCGTCTTGCTTGTCGCAGGCACAGGCCTTGCCTGCTGCCGTATGTGCAGAAAAACTACAAACCAAAAGCATTCGCAGGCTGTGCAGATTTCGTTCCCGGAGGCACCAAACTTAAATCTACTCTCATGAACAAACAATTATTATTAATGCTCCTGCCTATTCTGGGCTTTATTTCCCAGTCCTGGGCACAGGATACTACGCCTCCCGTCGCTACTATATCCACTGCGACTGCGAGCCCGACCAATACCACCGGCATTCTATTTACCATTACCTGGAGCGAGCCCGTAACCGGCTTTACCCTTATTGATGTGCTTCCCAGCAATGCTACGATATATTCCTTTTCAGGCAGTGGCAGCACCTATACCCTCAGGATGGACCCCGCCTCAAACGGAACATCAAACATCAGCATCCCTGCCAATCGCGCTACCGATGCTGCCGGCAATCCCAATACTGCCACCGGCCCGTACATTATTATTTACGATACGGTACAGCCGGGCGCAGCCATTACTTCTACAGCGGCTAATCCCACAAGTGCAGCCTCTTTCCCGATTACGATCACTTTCAGCGAAAGCGTAGTGGGATTCACAAATAGCGATATCGCGGCAACTAATGCCACGCTATCTAATTTCAGCGGTTCGGGCGCCACTTATACTGCAACTGTTAACCCGGCGATTGCCGGCACCGGGACGATTTCTATAAATGTAGCTGCAAATGTCGCCAGCGATGCAGCAGGCAATACCAATACAGCCGCATCCACATTCAACATCAACTATATCGCTCCCTGCTCCAGCAGCAGGATCTGGATTGGCTCGTGGATCGGCGGGCTTCCCGTAGCCGACCAGCCTGTTATATTCCTGACAAACTATACCGCTACATCAAACCTTGCCGCCTGCTCGATGCAGATCAACGGTCCCGCAGTAGTAACATTCCAGTCAGGAACCAACCTGACCATCGCCGGCAGCATCTTAGTCAATGACGGCGGCCAGCTCGTGATGGAAAACAATGCCAACCTGATCCAGGCCGGCACTCTGAATAACAATATAGGAACAGGCGTAACGGTCAGGAGAAATGCCTCCATGAGGCGCCTGGACTATGTCTACTGGTCCTCTCCGGTAGAAAGCCAGAACCTGCAGGCCTTTTCCCCTGCTACCCTTCCCGGCAGGTTCTACACCATCGACGAGCAGACGAATTCCTTCCTGCCTGCCGATCCCGCGACAAGCTTTGCTCTGGCCAAGGGCTACCTGGTGCGCGCGCCGAATACCTATACTGATGGGCCAGCACAGCCCTTTACGGGATCTTTCACGGGTAGGCCCAACAATGGCACGATTGCCGTTCCCGTAACTGCGCTCGGCCAGGGCTACAACCTGATCGGAAACCCCTATCCCTCGACAGTAAATGCAGACCTTTTTCTGGCGGATCCGAATAACCAGAACATCGAGGCGCTCTATTTCTGGACCCACCTCACCAATACTGGGGGAGGCACCAACTACGCCACCTACAATTCCACCGGGGCCACGGGAGCGACGCCTTCTGATACCGATCCAGCGAGCCCTACTCCAAACGGATTCATACAGACCGGCCAGGGATTTATCGCCAAGGTTTCCAGCGCGGGCAATGCGACCTTTGCCAACAGCATGCGCGCGCCCAACAACGGCGACCAGTTTTTCAGGAATGCCCCAGACGCAGCAAAAAGCCGCATCTGGCTGAACCTTGCCGCAGCAGGCGGCGCCTTTTTCAACCAGGCCATGGTAGGATATGTTCCGGGAGCCACCAATGGGCTTGACAGCAGATTTGACGGAAAGCTGATAGAAAGTACGGGGACAAGATTATACAGTCCGATCGGCGGCGGCGAATACGCCATCCAGGGCCGCGCGCTGCCATTTGAGAATACCGATACAGCAGCCCTGGGATTCAAGACTGCCGCTGAAGGAACATTTACCATTTCCCTTGACCGTGCCGACGGGCTTTTTGCCGAAGGCCAGGACATCTTCCTGAAAGACAACCTTGGCCATTCTATAACCGATATCAAAAATGCGCCCTACACGTTCACTTCGGCATCCGGAACATTCAACGAAAGGTTTGAGATCGTCTACCAGAACACCATGCTCGGAACAGGAAATCATGTGCTAGATGCCGAAAGCATCATAGCCTACAAGCAGAATGGCTCACTGCAGATCAATGCAGGATCTTCCGTATTGGAGGAAGTAAAGGTTTATGATATCCAGGGAAGATTGCTCTATCAAAGGAATGGCATCGGTACTCCTACTTTGACCATAAGCTCATTGCAGGCTTCGCAGCAATTCCTCATCCTCCAGGTGGCCACTCCTGAAGGCCAGACGGCAAACAAGAAGATTCTCTTTTAAAGATTTCCCGCTGTATTTTTTGCAAATGCTGCCGAAAGGGAGTCCACTTTGGGTATCTGCGGCGGCAAGTGGTTCCTATAGTACAGCATTCCGTTCCCGCCTATTCTAAAACCTCCTCGCCCCATTTCTTCACCCACCTCTTCTCGCAATCCTTAAGAGCGTATTTTCCTCCCCGTCGTTTTCCAGTTCTGTAGAAACCTCATGCTCCTGCCTCCCTTGAAATTAGCTATCGCCAGTTTTTAAGTGAAATTTTTTTTATAATTTTGAAATCGAATAATTATTATTATTATTTGAATATTTTTTAATTTGGGGCCTGATGGTGGTAACATCAGGCCTTTTTATTTCTGCCGGTCCTGAGATAACCGGGCCCCTTGGCCCTGGTCTTCCCGGTGATCATGTTGTCGATCCGTTTCAGCTTTTGAACCTTGGTCTTTCTGGGGGCTTTAGGCTCCCCAGAATTCTCTGAGGGGCTTTCCAGTATCTGGAAGGCCTGATTCAGATGTCCCCTCAAACATTGAAGCTGTTCTGCCGATATGGTGGCTGTATTTTTCATTATGCGTCGACATTTTGGATAAGCTTCTCAAGCAGCGACTTGGCCTTACTTGTCTCGCCTATCATGCTGCGGCAGCTGGCGATATTCATCAGCTCGATAATGGAGTTATTTTCCGTCAGCCCGTCGTTCCCGTACATCACGTTTCCCACCGCCGAGATGCTAACGTCAGTCTTCGTGGCCACGGCCATTTTTCAAAATGGAGTATACTGGGGAACTGCTATTTTTGCACTCCGCTTTTGCATTGGCTGGTGCAACAGCAGCATGCCTTTGCAAACTATTTTAGCAATCTCGATACCCATAGGCCTCCTTGCGCTGGTTATCAATGGCTCGATGTATTCAAGATTTGCAAAACCGCTGAAAGTTTTAGAGGGGATCAAAATAAAAACCGATGGCCTAGAAACTGTGATATTAGAGGCGCCTGCAAATCACTTGATTGGAGACGGCCTGATTTCGGGAAAATTATGCCTGACGGATAAGAGGCTGGTATTTAAGACGCATTTGCAGGAAGAATTTTCTTGGGCGAGATCGGAACTGCAGGAAATGGATTTTTATCGGTCTTTTAAAAATAAGGGCGGAGAATTTATAATCAGCGACGGCAACAATCAAAAATTAATGTTCGAAGTGGAGCATCTTAAACTATGGAAGCATGACTTGCTTAATTAATGCAACAGTTGCGCTAGGCAATTGCCGGCGAAATTTCGCTGGCAATTGTCATGAAGCTCTTTGCTTTCAGAGGCTCGGTCAGCATTCAGTACTATTGTCCGGGAGAGAAAACCCCTCTTAATATGCTGTTGCGTTCTTTTCCAAATAGTTTATAGCCTTCATTCCCCTGTTCGAGGCTCCACTGGTGCGTCTTGAGAAACGTCGGATCGGCTTCTCCTTTCTGGATATGCTCTAAAAGGGTCGGTATATATTTCTGGGCATGCACCATTCCCGTTTTCAAGGTAAGCCCCTTGATAACCAATGGCCCCAAAGGAAACTTGTCGGCAAAGCCGGAATATACTCCAATAACGGAAAGCATACCGCCTTTCCTGCAGGCCATTATGGCCTGCCGCAATGCAGAGGTCCGATCGCTCTGTATCTTTACGGCCTGTTTGGCCTTGTCATAGAAATCTTCAAATCCAGTAGAGTTGGATTCCATCCCTACGGCATCGATGCATACGTCCGGACCGCGCCCTCCAGTAGCTTCTTTCAGCACTTCAAGTATATCGGTCTGCTCATAGTTCAAGGCTTCAGAGCGGGTATGCGCTGCAGCAAGCCCCAGCCTGTAGCTGTGCTTGTCAATGATGAAGACCCTGGAAGCGCCTTTCAGCCAGGCGCTCAGCGCGCTCATCTGCCCGACGGCTCCTGCGCCCCAAACGGCTACGATGTCGCCAGGCTTTACGGCCATATCTGCCGCCATATAGCCTGTAGGCATGGCATCAGAAACAAAAAGCCCCTGCTCATAAGACAGCGCTTCCGGTATCTTGAAGCATCCGTGGTCTGCATAGGGAACCCGGATATATTCTGCATGGCTTCCTGCATACCCCCCGAACAGGTGCGAACAGCCGAAGAAAGCGCCTGTCGGGTACCCTACCATTTTTTCTTCAAGAAATCCTTCCTGGTTCGAATTGTCGCACAAAGACCATTCGTCATGCTCGCAATGGTAGCAGCTGCCGCACCCGATGTTCGGGGCGACCACCACCCTGTCTCCTATTGCGAGCTTCGATACGCCTGGACCGACCTCCACTACCTCGCCGACAAATTCATGCCCGATGATATCGCCCTCCTTCATGGCAGGTACATATCCGTGCAGGTAGTGCAGGTCTGAACCGCATACGGAAGAATATACTACCCTGATGATGGCATCCTGCGGATTGATTATTTCGGGGTCTTTGACCGTCTCAACATTTAATTTATTGGTACCTATATAACATAGTGCTTTCATAGTGCGGTGGTTTTAGTTGCTGCCTGAAGGCTGCCCTTCGATGGTGGGTATCTCTCCAGTTTCGATATAGCGCTTGAAATTTTTGATATCCTCCTGCACCATCCCTTCAAATATGGGGTTTAGGAGCCTCCCGATGCCTTCGCCTAAAATTCCTGCCGGAGCATGGTAGGATATTATAGCATGTATTTCTGTGCCAAATTTGCCGCCGTCTTTAAAATGGACCGTGCCCGAATTCATTATATCGGCACCTTCATCAGACCTCCATCCTATGCGCTCGTTTTCCTGATCGAGGAAAAGAGAGCTCTTCCACTCGACAGTTCCAAGCCTGCCGGGCACTTTGGCCCTCCAGATGGAAGTAATCCTGTCCGTTACCTGTACGCTTTCCAGATGTTTCATGAAAAGGGGCAGGTTTTCCAGATTGCGCCAGAAGGCATATACTTCCGCGATCGGCTTATTTACGGTCAGCGAAGTCTTGATGGTGATATTCTTGGGGTGCCTGATGTTTAGTTTTGCCGCGGCCGAATAGGCGGGACAGTTTCCTGTCAAGCCCCTGTACAATAAAAAGCCGCCAGCGAGGATCTTGAGAGGGCTCTTTTTTCCAATAAGTCCGTTTGCGAGAAGCGCCCCGCCAGCCAAAGACGAAAGTATCCTTTCTGGCTTGCTGACATTCTTTTTTTGTGATGGCGAGTTGTCAAGGTGCTGTTTGCCCATAATATTTGATTTTTAATAAAATTACATGCCATGATAGCGGATTTCATTATAATATTTATCTGTATTATTATAAAGTTACTCAACGGGTGGTCCACAAACTCAGGGCGTTATTGCAAGCATATCCTGTGCCTACGAAGCCAGCGGCATACGGTATAAAAGCTCAAGCAGCGGATCGTGGATGTCGGCATTGCTTTCTCTCCATAGCTCGGCTTTTAAGACAGAGACGACGCTGTCTCTCTTCTCTTCTTCAAGGTTGACCAGCCTGTTGCGCAGAAGCGCTACGGTTGGATATTTGTAAGGTGTCGATTTAAGCCTGCTGATAATGTAATTTGAATCCATTTTATTGTTTTTAAGGTTGGTGTCAATGCTATTTCTTTTGCCAAATTAAGATTTGAAAAGCAATCGGGTGTTGCACTATTGCATTTTGATTTTACAAGATTTGCTGCAGCCTGGCGCCATAATTCGGCAATTAAAAAATGAAATTATAGAAGCTTATTGGCAGGGACTGTTGTAAATTTCGGCAACTTAACAAGACTCACATGAAACAGCTGTACGCATTTCCCTTTTATGCAAAATTTGCATTGGTACTTTTTAGCATTATCGGCATCATCGCCCTATTGTATCTTGGACAGGGGGTGCTGGCACCGCTCCTGCTGGCGCTGCTGTTTGCTATTTTGGTCGAGCCAGTCTCTGCCTTTCTGCAGCGGAAGCTGCGGTTTCCAAATACGCTGGCCACGGCAATAGCGGTTATCTTGTTTCTGCTGCTGTTTGTCGTGCTTTTTTATTTCATTTCCCTCCAGCTGGTGGGAATGGCAGATGACTGGGGGAAGATCAGATCGAACCTGAATACGCACTATTCGAATCTGCAGCAGTACATCGAGGCCTCTTTCGGAATCAGCAGGCAGCAGCAGCAGCAGGCCATTTCGCAGGCAACGAGCGAATCGGCATCTACCGGAAAGCAGTTGGCTGGGGCAACGCTGGCGTCCATTACAGATTCGCTGCTGAACCTTGTCCTGATTCCTATCTATATGTTTTTGATCCTGCTTTACAAGAAGCACTTTATCAAGTTCCTGCGCAATCTTGTGAGCGAAAGGCACCATGCCGCGCTGCGGGACATATTGGCTACGGTCAAGATTTCCGTGCGGAGCTACATCGTCGGCCTGCTGATAGAAATGGTTATCGTTTCGGTGCTTACTTCGGTGGGGCTGATGCTCATCGGGGTGAAATACGCAATCCTGCTGGGCATAATTACAGGACTGCTGAACCTGGTACCTTACATCGGGATCGTCGTTGCCGGATTGCTGACGATTGTCGCATCGCTTACAGGCAGCACAGATGCGACCATTATAATCGGAATCCTTGTGGTAAATATAGTAGTCCAGCTTATTGACAATAACATCCTGGTGCCCATGGTGGTCAGCTCAAAAGTAGAGATCAATGCGATAGCCTCCATCGTAGGCATTATCATCGGCGGATTGCTGGGCGGGATTACGGGAATGTTCCTTGCCATTCCGCTGATCGCCATACTGAAGATCATTTTTGACCGCATAGAATCTTTGAAGCCCTGGGGATACCTCCTTGGCGATGACCTTCCAAAAAAAGTCATCTGGAAGAGAAAGTTCAGGGGGCTGTAAATCAGCAGTTCGGCTGTTTGGGGTTTCTGGCAACTGCTGCTGTAAAATCGATTTTATTTGTACCCAAAATACAAATTTTAGCATATTTTTTTGAATCGCAGAAACAAACAGATTCGCTACCAAAAAAAGTGCACAACAGGTGCACAATACGCAATATAGTTCAATATCAGCATTTTAAAGCATTGATAATCAATTAATTAAAATAAACACACAGGTTTGCAGAGAATACTGCCTACCACGCACTGGCCTTTCCGGTCCGCTTCTTTCAGGATGAACCGTACGAATGTACTTGTCATCATGCTGGAAAGTTTCGGGAAGGCGCACATAAAAAGCCTTTCAGACCAGTTCGCGGCAAGTCAGGAAACCAACACGCCTTTCCTGGATTCGCTATTCAGCCATGGCTACCTTTTTACCAATGTGCACCAGAACGGTTACCGTTAAATGGCTTCGCTTCCCGCTACCTGGGCTGGGGATCCATCCCCTCTTCCGAGGAGCCTTCCTCTCCCTCCCCAATACTGTTGCCGACCATCGCGTCCCTGCCATCTTCTTCTAAAACAATTATATTTTTTGAAGAAGAGATGATTTAGAACTTAAAAAGAGCGTTAAAATTGCTCGCCATTACTTTGAAGAGCTCAGAGTTACCATCTTTATGAAAGATATAAATTTTGGGATCGCTACGTTCCTGCTCATTTGAGCTACTCACATCAAAATCTGAACATATACCGTAGCCGAGTCTATAACTTTGAAGTTATAGGCGGTCAGGTTATTAGTAAAGGGTATAATTTTTCATCAATAATTGGTTGACCATGGCCCTTGTTAGGAATTTTGCAACCACAGGGAAAAAAGGCTAATCGAAATAGTAAATAATATTTATTCATATCTTGCTATTTCCGCTACTGTAATGGCATGTTTGTTATTTGGTGCCGCAATATTATATGCCCGACAAACATTTACTGGTTGTAGAGTATTTCTATTTTAGCATAGCCATGCCGCAGAATTTTCTATAATTAGCCGATTTGTGTTTTTACAATCCACTGATCACAAGATGATAAAAGGCAGAACAGCCAGACCGAAAGTAATTTTGATAACCCAGCTGCAAATTTAAAAAGCAGAAAGCTGCCATAAATGGCAGCTTTCAAAAAACGCAATTGATCATTGCCTTTATGATATCTCTATCAGCCTTGGAGGTTTCTGTTTCGCCTCTTCTCTTTTAGGTATGGTCAAGTTTAGCAGCCCGTTTTCATAGCGGGCAGTGATCTGCTCCTCATCCACCACATTCTTCGGCAGTTCAAAGCTCCTTTGGAAGGACTGGTAGCTAAATTCCCTACGGGTAAACGATTCTTCCTTGATGGTCTCATTGTGCTCTCTCGTTGAAGAGATTGTCAAGAGGTTGCCGTCAAGGGTAATCTGGAAATCTTTTTTTTCCATGCCGGGAGCGGCCACATCAACTTCATAATTTTCTGCAGTCTCCTTGATGTTGACCGACGGCAGTGTCGTGCTCGTGTTTGAAAAATTGCTGTTTTCCCAATTGAAAAGCTCACGGCCAAACATGTCGTCAAAAAGCAAACGGTGGAAGCCAGGAATTTGGCGTCCATTTTTTTTACTTAGATTCATAATTGTTTTACTTTAAAATTGTTAGACATTAAATTTTTAAATCTGCCACTTAATAGCGGCACAGAAGAAAAAACCAAAATTATGCCAGGCAGTAGAAGTGACAATTTTTCATATCTGGATATGCAAAATTGTCATCTTTGATTACTTGAGGCAAATTCAGAATAATAATTAGGCATTAGGACACCTTTAATTAAATGATGCCCCAAATGCCACGAGGTTATTGGCTTGTCCTAATGTCAACATCATATTGCGCAATTGGGGTGTTCAAATACTAACTGGGAGGCTGTTTCTGCGGCAGGAAGGTTGCCGCGGATGGCTTTTCTCTATCTACACAGCAGGCTGCGTCGCATGTGACCCCGCGTACTTTGCTGGGCATTATGCGCTGGATGTTTCCCAGGTACCTAGGCAGCAGGATAGGTATTTTATGGTAGCGAAGCATGTTTTTGTAGAATTACTTCTACATGATAGCTTGAAATCTGCAATTACTATATATTTTTGCATCACTATGCATAGATTATTGTTTGTTGTATTGACCTTTCTTAGCACGCACTCCTTTTTCTGCCAAAGCAGCTATCAGGTCAGCTGGTACTCAGCCGATAACAACTATCTTCCCCAAAATAGCGTCAAAAGTATTGTTGAAGACAAGTATGGCTTTGTCTGGCTATCGACCGAAGATGGCCTGGTGCGGTACGACGGAGAGAATTTTAAGGTATACAACACCGCCAACATCAAAGGCATTGCTTCTGGACGCATGGTCCTTTTTTATGGATCGGTAGCAAGAGATTCGCTATTTATAGAAACAGAAAAAAATGAGCCGATCCTAATAAATAAGCGACGGGCCGCTACAGCCGCCAGAACAAAGCGGGGCTTTCGATTTTCTGTAAAAAAACCCTTTTTTGTTCTCCATGAGGAATCTGTCTTGGGCAAGCACTTGAGCAATAAAAATGAATTTTTCAAGATTTTAGCCACTGACAGTTATTTTATCGTAGGCAACGACAGCATCCGGCAATTCGACAATAATGGTAAACCGATAGGCAAGCAGGCTTTCAATTATCCTGCAGGGTCGCAGTTTTTCTCTGTAGGGAATAAATTGTATTTATTAGAAGGCGCCCACGGCTATGTGGAATTCAAATCGCATAGGTTCCAGAGAAAAACTTTCGAAAGGAGCTTTGCTGGCGCCACTATATATTCCAATCCTGCAGCGCACCAATCTTTTATATATGCTGAAGGCAACGTGTACCAGTTGAAATCAAAAGGAACCAAGCTAAAAGCTGAGCTGGTATTGCAAAACTTTGATTTTCTCGAAAACAATATAATTTCTGTTTACTATAGTGCTTCCCAAAAAATATTCTATGCAGGAAGCTATGGCAAAGGCCTCGCTGTAATAAAGCCGAAGGAATATATAGCTTCAACCCGAAAGGGGTCAGATGGCATTTACTATGCGGTCGTCCCATTTGACAAGGATAGGGTGATTACTTCTACAGGCGACCTATTTAGCAATGAAGGCTATGAAGGCAGCTTAGATTTTAGGGAGAAGACGGACAAATATATGCTGGTAGTCGATAAAGCCGGCAACTTATGGACCAAGGAATACAGAACACTGTCTTGTTTTATAAAGAGCACCGACTACAAACAGTCAAATTCTTGGACGCTGCCAGACCGAATAACCACTATAGCCAAAGGTCCAGACGGAAAGATCTGGATAGGCACGCAGACTGATCAGGCCAAAGGAGAACTTTTTTATATCAGCAGCGGGAATAAAAGCGCACAAGCAATCCATTTTCTTACCGTTCCATATGTTATCAACTGCATGAACTTCTCTTCTAAGCATGGGCTGCTTGTCGGATCAGAGAAAGGACTACACCTATTGGATTTAAAGGCGAAGAAAAACATCAATATTTATACCGCACCCAAAGCATACGTTCGCAGCATCTACGTAAAAAATGAGAATGAAATTTGGGCAACGACCTACAGCAATGGATTTGTACTATATAGAAACAAAAAAATAACGCACTTCCCTTTAGATCGCAATAATTACCTGCTCGCCTCGCACTGTATCGCTGAAGATAGGCAGGGTTATTTCTGGATTCCCACAAACAAGGGGCTTTTTCAAATAAAAAGGCAGCAATTATTAGATTTTGCAGATAAGAAAAGCAAACCATTATATTACCATTATTATGATAAAGATGCTGGATTCCAGAGCAATGAATTTAATGGGGGGTGCCAGCCCTGCGCTGCTGTCCTGAACAACGAAACAATTTTCTTTCCTTCACTCAATGGAATGGTCCGCTTCCAGCCGGAAAAAATAATACCCAACCTCCCTGTGAACAAAGTGTATATGGATGAAGCGGAAATTGATGGAAAGATTGTCAGCGTCGATGACACGATCCGCCTGCATCGGGATTTCCACAGAGCCAAATTTTTTCTATCCAGCCCCTATTATGGGAATCCATACAACCAGCACATGGAGTATAATCTAGAAGGCCCCGTGCATCAGAACTGGACGCCGCTGCCTGATGGGCAGATCGTTTTTACCAGACTGCCGCCAGGCGAATATACCTTGACGGCCAGAAAAATTACAGGCTTTACTGCCGGCTACCAATATCGAAAAATTTTTATTGTCATTCCGCCGCCCTTTTGGCAGTCCGCCTGGTTTTACGCAAGCTCCATCGTGCTGGGGGCGTCTCTTATTTGTATGTTTATTGCCATGAGAATAAGATATATAAAGTATAAAAATGTATTGCTCGAAAAAAAAGTTGCCTTGCAGACCATGCAGCTGCATGACACCATAGCTGCGTTGAGAAGAACAAAGGAAGATTTGGACAGCCAGGTAAAGATTCACAAAAAGCTTCTGAAGACCGTAACCCATGACATTAAAAGTCCGCTCAGGTTTATCAATTTGACAGGACGCCTTATTTATT
>Ga0247809_1000218_pt1 | contig 29861 bp, 39 predicted proteins | sample UWRJL104311B1_FD_180951 | JGI IMG/M metagenome (GOLD analysis project Ga0247809, IMG submission 180951) | Plant litter microbial communities from Arlington Agricultural Research Station in Wisconsin, United States - UWRJ-L104-311B-1 | ecosystem: Environmental > Terrestrial > Plant litter >...
TAAAACACTGACGCACATACCTATCGATCCCCAGCTATCGACGCCTGTATATTCGCGTACCCCGGCAGACTGTGATCCGACCCAAAAGCGCTTGCCTGATTTACTGATTGCCATGAGTGCATAGTCACTGCCTGGAGTTGCCGAGCTGGTGCAGTTGAGTAGGTTGTATGATACGGACGTGTCATATGCATTCTTGCTAATAGGTGTCGGGATAGAATCCAACCCAGTTGATGTGTTGCCGAAGGGGTACTTGTCTGTAGCGCTATCAACTTTAAATAATTCGTATTTTTTCGCGAAGGCGGTTAGGTTGCTTTTGACAGCCGCATCGTTTGCATTGTTTTGGACGCCGTTAAACGCAACGATCGTGATTGCAGCAAGAATACCGATAACAACGATTACGATCAAGAGTTCAACGATAGTAAAACCAGATTTTGTGTTGATTCGTTCCATGGCTTAGTTCCCTCCTGCCCATGATCGCCACGGGCCAGTGGTTGTATCGATGGACGAATAGCCATTGTAGTTGTTGATGCCGGTTACTGGGTCGAGTATCGCCGAACAGGCCGACCCTGAGTTGCTAAACCATGTACCGGCTGTGTACTGCTTTACTGTGTTGTCGGTAGTGCTGGCATAGAATATTTTTCCAGACTTGCTAAGTGCAACAGCCCCGAAGATAGCCCCACTTGTCACGAAGCACGACGTCATATTAAAGGCTGTTGTTGGAGATGTTGCATAGCCAGACTTTGTTGCGGTAAATCCTTGGATTTCATTGGAACCAGTATAGTGCCGTGAATTCTCTACGTAAAAAATACCCGCTTTTTTAATTAATGCATTCAGGTCACTTTGAACGACAGTGTCGGCCGCCTTATTCTGCACGCCGTTAAACGCAACAATAGTAATTGCAGCCAAGATTCCAATCACGACGATGACGATCAAAAGTTCAACGATAGTAAAGCCGGATTGTTTTTGCCCACGTAACATTGCTTATGATTATAGCATGCCTCCCCTATTAAAAAAGAAGCTCCGTTAAGGAGCTGCGTCTAATAGTTAAAAGCATTGGTGGTTCATTTCATCACTGAGGTGTCGAGGTATAAAGGGATGTCATCTCTGCTGGTGAAAGTACCCGATTGTACATACGTACGCCGTCTATAGAGCCGACAAAGCTTTCAGAAACAGTTGCAGTCCGACCAATGTAATTTGACGAAAACGCAAATGTTCGTGCTAGTGTGCCGCCTCCGGCTGCAACGCCATTGATGTAGTACGTATACACGCCACTCGAATTGTAGGTCACGCCGACATAGCTCCATGTGTTTGCAGTAATGGTGCCTGTGCTTGAGGGAAATTGTTGAGCTGCTGCGGCGAGGAGTGTTAGTTTGCCGCTATCAATACGAAGCTGCGGAGCATTATACCCTGACCCAACGACGGTCATGCTGCCTGTTACCGAAGATGGTTTTACCCATGCAGTGTAGGTAAAAGTTTGATTATTCAAAAGTGTATGCGCAGGGATAGTAATAACATCTGCCGTATTTACAAAACTATATGCACTATTGGCCGCACCGTTTGCGCCGGCTGCGAGTGTCGGACCACTGACTGTTCCATTGATGCCATTACCGCTACTATCGTTAGGATTTCCATTTAACTGCCACCACCCTACGAGGCCGTGGTTCTCATAGCAGGTGCCTTCCTTTGGCTGCGTACCTTGACCAAGATAATAGGTGACGTTATTGTTGATTGCTGTCAGGCAGTATGCGACTGGGCTCGCTGTATTATCAACGCTGTATTGATACGTCGTGCCGTTACTTGATTTTAAATTAGCGGCTGCAAGATCAGCAGGATATTGCTCGGTTGTGCTGGTTGTTAATCGGAAGGTCTCTAATGTCTTTGATGAGTTGTTGAGATCAGCCTGTATGGCCGAAACCTTTGCTTTATTAGATACGCCGTTAAACGCAACAATAGTAATTGCAGCCAAGATCCCAATCACAACGATGACGATCAAAAGTTCAACTATCGTAAAGCCTGTTTCTTTTTTCACCCTAATCATTAAATCGAGTATAGCATGAGCGGGATGATTACTCCGTTAAATAAAAAAGAAGCTCCAGCCAGTAATGACGGAGCTTCTTTTTGCGGAATAGGTGAAGTTTTAGCCTTCGATTTCGACGCCCATTGAGCGTGCAGTTCCGGCGATAACTTTAACGCGACCTTCAAGGTCAATTGCGTTCAGGAAATCTTTTTTCGTTTCAGCAATTTCTTCCAGCTGAGCACGAGTGATTTTACCCACTTTTTCGCTGTGTGGCTTGGCGCTACCTTTTTTGATACCAACCGCTTCGCGGATAAGGTCGTCAACTGGTTGTCCCAGTGAGTTCCAGGTAAACGAACGATCTTCGTAGACTTGGATGTGAACGATCACATCTTTGCCCATAAGGTCTTTTGTGCCTTCGTTGAACGGGTTGATGAAATCCATCATGTTCAAACCCCATTGACCGAGTGTTGAACCAACAGGAGGACCTGCAGTTGCACGGCCAGCTGGGATGCGTAGTTTAAGATTTCCGATAATTTTCTTAGCCATAATTCTCTTTCTTGTACTAAATATAATTGTGAAGCAATTTCATAGAATCTATGAAGTCATATCTAGTGCGTAACTGGTGTATTATATCACTCTTCGGGGCGTTTGAATAGGTCGATATGAGCCTCTTCGCTGTCGGTGATCTGCTGACTCGTTTTTTCGTAGTAGCGTGGAATCATCCAGGCAGATTCACTTTCATCATCTAGCGGCTGGCCAGTTTCCCACACTTCTTCGAGTATCATAATGTACTTTCTCTCGATAAAGTGCGCTAGTCCAGCCGATACAAGGTCGTTGGCGTCATCGAGTGCACGCTCGACGGCGACAAACTGGATAGCGTTCAGTAGTTGATGGTTGCGGGTTGACTCTGCCATTTCGCGCAGAACAATCGAAGGAATCGACTGCAGCGCTGGTCGTTGGTGTTCGGATGAGCTATCAAACTCAGCCGACATGGATTAGACCTTTGTAACTTGCAGTGCGTCGAGCTCGACTGAGGTGTCGCGACCAAACATGCTGACCATGACTTTGACTTTACCTTTTTGGTTGTCGATTTCACTGATTGCACCGTCGAAGCCCTTGAATGGACCGTCGGTAATGCTGACAACTTCGCCTTCAGAGAAGTCGATGAAGTGCTTTGGATCTTCAACACCCATGCGCTTTTTGATCTTGGCAATTTCTTGCTCGTAGACAGGTGTTGGCTGAGTGCTGGTTCCAACGAAGCCAGTCACACCAGGAGTGTTGCGAACGATATACCATGTTTCGTCGGTCAATTTCATTTCAACAAGTGCGTAGCCTTGGAAGATTTTCGCTTCGATAACTTTACGCTTGCCATTCTTGATCTGAATTTGCTTTTCTTTTGGTACCATGACGTCGAAAATCTTGTCAGCCATGTCGACGGCGTTGATGCGTTGACGAATGCTGTCGGCAACTTTTTCTTCATAGCCGCTGTAGGTGTGAATGGCGTACCATTGTCGTGATGAATCGTATCGGTTTGTTGACATTATTGTTCCTTAACTTAGAATTATTTCGAATAAATACTTAAATAACAGATCGAGCAGTAGGATAAGCACTACAAAGAAGGTGCTAAACAGGATAACTGCAAAAGTTAATCCCCATGTTGCGCTTCGAGTTGGCCAGCGTACGAGACGTAGTTCAACCCAGGCTCCTTTGAAATATCCACCGATGGCAAATAAAGTTTTAAGAATCGGGTTAGTCGGAGCGGTGCGTTCTCGCTTTACTTTCGGGGTTTTTGGTGACTTTTTTGAAGTCTTCTTTGAAGCTGTTGACGTTGCTTTGATGCGCGTCACTTTTGTTGCGTTCGCATTGGTTGCCACGAGCCTTCCTTCTTTCTTTTTTGCCAAATAAAATAGTCTGCTCTTGCAGACTGTCAAGATCATTGTAGCTTCTTATTCCCGGCTCGTCAATAGAGGTGCTATCATAGATGCATATGTTTGAAGCTTTATTATATGTACTGTACGCGGTGTTGCTGGGAATGTTTGGATTGGCTGTTTGGAGGCTTCGCTATGCGTCGACTCACTTTACGATGAAACCATCAATAAAGAGCCACGCGACACTCGAATCACTGCCAAGCGTTACAGTGTGTATCCCGGTTCGTAATGAAACACACGTGATGACTGATGCGCTGCAGCGCGTTATCGCCAGTACCTATCCAAAACTCGAAATTATTGTTCTGGATGATCTTTCGGGTGATAATACACCGGCTCTAGTAAAGGCCTTTGCCCAGGAAGGTGTCCGGTTTATTGAAGGTGAAAAGCTGCCTGCTGGATGGCTTGGCAAAAATCACGCGTTGCAGGGTCTTTTAGATCAAGCCAGTGGAACGTATGTCTTGTTTATGGACGTCGACACTCGCTTGACACCTGGTTCGATACAGCAGCTCGTGACCTACGCGCAACAAGAAAAGGCAGCAATGGTATCCGTACTGCCCCGTCGTAATGATGCGCCGCGCGCGAGTGTCTTTTTCTCATCGCTCAGGTATTTTTGGGAAATTATGTTTCATCGTAAGAGTGCACCGGCAACGACCAGCAATGCTTGGATGATTCACCGCAACACGCTACTAGATACGTTCAATGGATTCCACGAACTTAAAGATGTCATCCAACCAGAGTCTCGTATTGCCGCGTCCTTGATGGCGACTCAGCAGTACCGATTCCTAATAGGTAATGACCAACTCGGTGTTTCGTATGAAAAGAAGTGGCGTTCGCAGCTTTCAACCAGCTCCAGATTACTATTCCCACTTTTGGGTTCAAAAATTACCCATGCCGTAATTGCCGCACTAGATTTGCTCGTGGTGGCCAGTCCACTGTTTATTCTCTTTTCAGGCTTGTTTGTTGGCTGGACGGTGCATCACTTTATTGCGCTCGGTATCTTTTGTCTGTACGGCGCGCTGTACGCCACCTATCTTCGAATGGTATGGCAACGCGGATGGCTGTTTGGGGGGCTGCTGTGGGCGCTTATTGTCGTCCAGGAGGCTATTCTTGTTATCGTCAGTGCCATTCGATATAGCCGTAAACTCGTGACCTGGAAAGGTCGCCGCGTTACCGCTTCGTAGGCAAGGCTATTTCTTTTTCGTCTGCGGGAGTGAGAAGCTGAAGTTCGACCCATGGTTCAGTCGGCTTGTCAGTTTGATTTGCGTGCCAAGTTTGTGGGCAAGTTTTGCAGAAACATACAGGCCTAGTCCGGTACCATTTGTTTCGCGGATACGATAATCTTCACTGCGATAAAACTTATTAAAGATTTTCTGCTGATCGCTTCGACTGATGCCGATACCACTATCCTTAACGGAAAAGGTAATCTTGCCGTGTACGAGCTTGGCGCAGGCAGTAATAGTACCTTCATTAGTGTACTTAATCGCATTGGTAATAAAGTTTTGTAGGAGTTCTTCTAGATAGAGACGACTGACGTGCACTGATCCAAGCTGTGTACCTAGGTCAAGATCTAGCTGGAGTTTGCGAGCGGTGGCGTCTTTGGCGTATTCTTTGTACATTTTGTGCATTAGTTCATCAACATTAATGTCTTCACCTTCATCGGCGACCCCGCGCTCGGCGCGTGAAAGTGTACTCAGGTCGTTAACCATTTTTGCAAGGTATAGCACTTGGTCGTGGGCAACATCAATCGAACTCTCGATAACCGACTGTTTGGGTAATTGCGGCTGCGTCATCATGAACTGCAGGTTCGAAAGTGTCCCTTCGACGATTGTAATTGGTGTTCGTAGTTCGTGACTAACGACGCTAATGAATTCATCGCGCTCTTCTTCGAGGCTTTTTTGTTTGGTGACATCGCGCAGGATAATCACGTAGCCAGCCTGTGACGGACCTTTTTTGTGGCGGCTGTAGGCACTCTTGATTGGTGCATAGGTCATTTCAAGTCGTATCTCTTCACCGTCGCTATAGGTGTGTCGAATGTCATCGCGGCGCATCGCCTTCCGTGATGCGTGAAGCATGTCAAACAACGCAACGGACTTTTTGTCAGTATCGGTGAGTGTGAACAAGTCGCTGATATTTTTGCCACGTAGGCTGTCGTTCGTATCTAGTAGGTTTAGGCTGGCGGCGTTATACAGGAGGACCTTCCCCTTTTCGTCTGTACTGATGGTGGCGTCAGACAGGTTGTTGATGATGGTGAGGATGCGGTCATACTGCAAACTTTCCTGTGCCTGACTTTGGATCAGCGCCTTGCGACGGGTTTCCTGTGCACTGATGATCGCCACTAAAGAGATACCTAGTACAAGAATGCCTATAACGCCAAGCGCATTGTCGACAATTATTTCGTGATTAGTCGGAAAACGCAGGAGCATATCGAGGACGGCAACTACGGTTACTGATGCAATGCTGAGTATAAAACCAATTCGACCGAAATATATATTGGCAGCAAGAAACATTAATGCGAGTGAAGCGGCAAAGGGCTGGTAAAAACCGGTTACATAAACAATTGTTGCCAACGCTAGCGCTTGATAGATGATTAGTCGCCACATCATGTCACCGCGTGAACGAATGCGCGCAAAGTAGTGATAGGCGCCGATCAGTAGCCATAGTACTGATATGGCCAGACCAATCATAATGCCTGAAAAGTTGGGACTTTCGATAAGTCCGAACATTACCAATAGGTTGTGAATGACAAATATTGGCGTCCCTAAAAGCGCGATATAACGAACCGCTTTGTCTGACTCTTTATTAAAGCTGATACCACCCTCGAACATGTGCTGCTATTATAGCGCAGCCATAACCGTTTTGTATATGCGGCTTTCGCCGAACGCTAGATAGTTGGAGTTTCTTGCTTTAATGATTGACGATGATCTATGTAGTGCGGGTCGCCAATTGCGACCGTTTCCCAAAAGGCCGGACTGTGGTTCATCTGGACGGTGTGGGCTAATTCATGGATGAGGACGTAGTCTATAAGTTCAAACGGTAATTTCATAAGGGCAATGTTAAGGCTAATCGTGCCTTCTGAGGTGCAGCTCCCCCACCGGCCACTGGCGTGCGAGAAGCGAACTTTTTTGTAGGCGAGACTATGTTTGGTCGCGAGAAAAGCCAAGCGTTTGGGGAGGTAGCTTTTAGCCTCGATGCGTAGTGCTGCAATCACAACATCCCGGATTTCGCGTACCACCTGTGGGTCACCGAGCGTCAGGTGCTGCGGGAGGCTGACGATAATATGCTGACCACGACGATTAATTTGCAGCCCACCAGTAGTGGGGCGCACAATCAGACTATGGCTTTTGCCGATACGCATACCGTCGGTATATTCGTTGGTTGGCTGGGACTGTGCCAGCATTTCCCGTAGTTCGTCGCGGGACGACTTAATAAGGCGCTTGACTAAGAAGATTGGCGCATACAGCGGCAGTGATGCCCGTAGTGTTCCATCGGGTGCAATGCGTAGCCTGACCTGCGAAGCGCGTGCGCTGCGACGGATAGTAATTTTGCCAAACTCTTCGTCTTGAATGATCGGCATGGTTGTATTACCTTACGACGATGTTGCGACCGGTAGTAGGCCGGGGTTTGTCGATAATAGGCACGTCAGTTCGGGCGCCAGCAAGATGCTTTAAGACGGCCTTAACTTGCGTTGCGTACGTATGCTTACCGCTAATGACAACTGCTTTTTCGACAGCTGTCGGTGGTTGGAATCGTTTAATGGCTGCGTCGAACACATCGGTACTCATACCACCGGGTAGTTGTTTTTTAGTTGCTCGTCGCTTGGCTTCAACTGATTCGGTCTGTACCCAGACAAGCAGTGGCTTGTAGCCGGCGCTGACAACTTTTTTCAAGACGGCAAGGCGCTGGATCTTTGTGTAGGTCGGGCCTTCATAGATCAGGGTTTGGTTAGTTTTTAATAGCTCATTAAATAGTACTTCTGTCACCTTCACGGTTGCTGCAGCGCTTAGCTTGGCCTGCTCGGCAATTTCGAGAGGGTTAATGTATGGGGCATGGAAGGTTTTGGCAAAATGCGCAGCAAAGGTGGTTTTGCCGGCACCGGGAATGCCTACCATGATGATCACGTGTGGCGTCGTGGGAGTCAAAGGTTTCATGTTAGACAGTATAGCAAAGATATGGCGCTCTGCGCACTAGGGGCGTAGAGTTTGCCAGACAAAGTAGCCAGCGGCTGCTATCGCGATAATGGTAACAATCACGATAATGATAGCAACGACTGGACGTTTGGATGAGGTGTGACGTCCAAAAAATTGCAAAATAAGTTGGGCGGTATTTAGCGGTGGCGCTTTTTCAAGTTCAGCTGCCATCTGGGACGAGGGTGTTGCTGGGACCGGTTTTGGTTCGATTGGGACTGGTTTTTTCAAAACGGGTGCGACTGGCTTTGCGGGCGTTGGTTGCACGACAGGCTTGACGATGACTGGCTTCGCGACAACAGGCTGCACGGGAGCTACGGGTGCGACTGGCTTTGCGGGTGTTGGTGTTGGCGGCGCAGGCGTAGGGCGCGGCGCAACTGGGCGTTCGGCGACGCGACTACGAAGTGGTGCGGGATCAAGGTCAACGTCACGCGCTTCGATAGCCTCAATTGCTTGAAGTTCGACGTCGTCTTCCGGATTAATCAGGTCGACAGGATTTGGCTGTGTGTCATCTTGCGGATTCATTGATTCGTTAACGGGTTCCCTTGGTTATTCGTGCCTATGATTACTTGTAGTATAGCAAAGCTACCGACAACACCATAGGGAATGCGTGCGTATTATCCGCGAATAGTGCGTGCTTCTGCGTCGAGGCGATCGATTTCAACCTGCACTGTTGCCATTGCTTCGTTTTTTTGACGTTCTAAATCAGTAAGACGGGCTTCAAGTGTTGTGGCCTCAACCGCCAAGTCTGCAACATCTTGATCAATCAGTGTCGCTTGTTGGTCGTAGCGTTGCGCTTCGGTGGCGTATCGCTGTGCACTGGCAGGATCGTCCGGATAATCTTGTGCTTTTCGGCGTTGTTTCTCTGCTTGTTTTCGCAGCTCTTCAGCCTTGGCTCGCTGTTTATCGGCCGTATCTCGCAGTAGTTGTAGTGATCGCATAGTATCCCCCTGTATCTACTATTATATACACTCTTACGTTCGGATGCGGGTCATCAATCGAAGATTCGAAAGATAATGTTCGACGTTCAGTGTCGTGTGTTGACTCAAGTATTCCATGTGCTTGTCAACGAACAAGACGTCACCGCCAGCGGCCGGTGAGTACATCGATCGGGTATTAAATTCAGGGTCGGTCATCATATTCATCAGTGTGTCCCGGATGAGTAATGCTTCTTTTGAGTCGAGGAATCGTTGCGCGCTTAATGATTTAGCCATTATGCAACTACCTGAGCCTGCTGGGGCTTTTTGATTTCATTTCTTCCCTTGTCCTTTGCCATGTGAACCTCTCGTTTAGTTCGACGTATACATATCTGTCTCCCATTATGCGCCCATTTGAATTATTTTCCTAATCAACGGGGTAAAAGTTGTTATAATGAGGCATAATGAACACTCTCCTGCGTCGATCTGTCACTCACCTGCGCCGCTATAAAACGTACCAGCTTGTGGCGGCCTTTATAGCATTTTGGACGCCAGTTATTGTCTTTTCGAAACTTGCTGGCGAGATTCTCGAACGTGAACCGATTGCACTCGATACGGCAATTTTGCAGTGGATTCATGCAATAGCGAGTCCGCTGCTTGATGGAATATTTTTATTCTTTACGACAGCTGGCAATGTCGAATTCATCCTTCCAATTACTGCAACGATTATTGCTTTTTTGTTATACAAGAAACAGCGCACAAATGCATTGATCGTCGCGTTCGGAGTTGGCGGTGCTGCAGTCGCAAATCTGATATTAAAAGAGTTATTCCATAGAGACCGTCCGGCTTTTTGGCAGTCGCTTATTACTGAGACGGGCTATTCATTCCCTAGCGGACATTCCATGATTAGTGCGGCACTTATTGTGTGCCTTGTGGCACTCCTGTGGACAACACGGTGGCGCGTTGTTTCGGTCATTGTTGGTGGTTGTGTGATCGCGATGGTTGGACTCTCTCGACTATATTTGGGTGTGCATTATCCGACTGACGTCGTTGCCGGTTGGAGCGCAGGGCTTGTTTGGGCGCTACTGGTTGTGATGATCGTGCGTGATGTTTCGCCCAAGTTAAAGAATCGGTTCAAAAAATAAAGCCACTACACCGTACTCTTTTTCGTCTTCGGTTGTATAGAATTGGGTATAGAATTTTACTGCATCTTCGGCGGTCTTTGCTGATGGGACGGCGCCCTTGTGGTCAACCGCATTCATCATTTCGGCGAAGGTTTCAAAGTACAGAATTTGAGTGATTTTAATGCCAATCGCGTAGGGTGAGGAATCGATAATTTTACCGTTTTGCCATAAGTCAGAGCGAACACTGATTGTATCGCCTTCCTGCATTTTCAAGAATCGAGGCTTACCCAGGCGACCCTCGATATATTTGTTACCTTTTCGAATTTCTTCGACTAGTTCTGAATTGATTCCGATTTCTTCCATAGATAATTAGTATACCAAATTACGTATGAGTTTTTAGGCAACAATATCCTTTAGGCTATTCAAGTACGTCATATCTTTGCGATCGATCTCGAAATCAATATCAGCATTTTGTGCAATATATTCTTCGTGTGTCGATTTTGGTAACGTCACAGTAGCGCGCTGGACTGTGTATCGTAGCGACACCTGCGCGACAGTCTTGCCGTATTTGTCAGCTATTTTTTGCACCTGAGGATTATCAAGGATCTTGCCCGTTGCAAGTGGCGAGTACGCTTCAATTAAAATGCCGTGATCTTCACAGAACCGCGTGACCTCTTCGGTGGTATGTCCGATAAAGAACCGTATCTGATTGACAGCCGGAATAATGGTGCCGTAGGCAAGAATAGCTTCGAGGTCTTTGACGGCGAAGTTCGACACGCCAATTGCCTTTGCGCGGCCGCTATGAAAGATTTTCTCCATCGCTTTCCATGCTTGGATATTCCCCTCCGTATAGTCCCCGCCCCTATCTGACCATGGCCACGGTGCGTGGATGAGGTATAGATCAACGTATTTCACCTTAAGTGTACTCAGTGATATTGCAAATTGTTCGAGCGCTTCATCGTAGTTTTTTGTTTCGGCTGGTAATTTTGTCGTCAAGAATATGTCTTCACGCTTGATGCCGCTGTCGCGAATTGCCCGCCCAACACTCTCTTCGTTGCCGTACACTCGAGCGGTGTCAATGTGTCGATAGCCACTTTTTAGTGCAAACAGTGTTGCGTTGTAGGCGTCGTCGCCGTTAGGAATTTGCCATGTACCAAATCCGACCTTCGGGATTGTTGCACCGCTATTGAGCACATATGTATCGGTTAGTGTTGTCATGAAGCCTCCCATAATCTGTTACTAGTATGAACATCCCAGGACTGAAATCAACTCTTGTAAACAGGAGGGAGATACCCTTGCATGTATCTCCCTCCGTGTCAGTCATAGTGCCTATGGGCGGCTATCTTATGATTGGTAGTGGTGCTCATCGTCGTGAGGCTTTGGGCCGTGATGGTCATCAGCTTCGACGGTTGTGTTTATTGTTGTTGTGACCGGGTTATTAAACGAGTCGTCGATGGTACTCGTGTTGGTCGTTGTGTTGGTTGTCGTAGTTGTGGTTTGGTTGTGAGAGTTACTGGTTTGGGTCACTGTATTGTTTGAGTCGGTATTGTACGAATCATTCGTTGTTGTCTCGTTGTTGGAGTCATCGTAGGTAACGTGTGTGTCACTCTTGATATCACCGTTCACGGTAGTATTAGAGCTGACGACAACACCCTTTGAGTCATGAACCGCGACGCTACTTGTCGATGAGTTGTTCGAGTTAGTAACGTTATTGCTATTCACGTTCTTTGTATTGTTTACCGTATTTGTTGCGTAGTTATTGTATGAGTTGGTGACCGCTGTCTTCCATTCAGCCGCTGACATGTACTTACTCGATGCCTGGGCGTTCATCGTGGTGTACTGCCCGGATGACGAACCTTCCCCCGATCCCCCATACGAATCCTCGTGGCACGTATTATCATAAGAGACATTCTTTGGTTGTGCGGCTGGGGTCGGTGCTACCTCGTCAGCATGTGCCGCAAATCCCTGCGAGTAGGCCTGTGCATAGAGCGCATAGTTATCTTTATCGCTGGTTTGATGTTGCGACTGTGCGAATGCAGGCTGCGAGAGGCTAAAAAAAGCCAACGATACAGGTACCGCGGCTAGTATGCCGACAAATGATGAAATTCCGTTGAATAAGAATTGACGACGCGAAGTGCCCGCGTTGGTCGTAGAAACTTGTAACATATACACCTCCATCTAGCTATGTATCATAGCTATTTATTGCTAAATGGTCGCGCTTCCAACAGTATCTTAGCACTGGATTAAAATTCGGTATGTTAAAATTCGCACATCTTTACATTTTCTTAAAACAAAAATAATAAGAGGCACTTTCGTACCTCTTATTATAGATGGAAGACTTGCACCAACAAATGTAGCCTACTAACTAAATAACTTAGCTGAAACTGAACTATTGAACTTGATCGGCTACACATAATGATCTATGTGCTTGTATCACTTGATCTTCCGTGGATTAATATACCAAGCGAAATATGCATCGTCAAGACTTTTTTGATGTATTTTTGTCTCTGGGTCGTGGTATGATAGCAGCAAACCATAACAAGTATGTGGGACGGGGTGTAACGGGGTGGAAAACAAAGCAACCGATCAGCAAATCGATGAATTTCTGGCGCTATTTGATAGCCCTCTTGATGCGGTGCGAGCAACGGCAGATCATATTCGAAATACCTGGGACCAAAATTCGCCAACACTACAACGGCCTACACCAACGACACCGCTGATTATCTCGCTCGATCATGTGTCAAAGACGTACAAAGTCGGCAAACAGCGTCTCAAGGCGCTTGATGATGTCAGCCTGGCGATTCATGCCGGTGAGATTGTTGCGATAACTGGTAAAAGCGGTAGTGGCAAAAGTACGCTACTGCAAATGATAGGCTGTCTTGATAAGCCCTCATCCGGCACAGTGCTTATCGACGACAAGAATCCACGCAAACTTAGCGATAATAAACTGAGTCTACTGCGCCAGCGCACCATCGGGTTTGTGTTTCAATCTTTCTATTTGCAACCATTTTTGAAACTTGATCAAAATGTAGCCGTCCCGGCAATGTTTGCCCGTCAGCCAATTCGTGTCATGAACGACACGGTAACCTCTTTGTTGCAGCAAGTCGGTATCGACGAACACCGCAAACACTTCCCGAAAGAACTATCGGGTGGTCAGACGCAGCGTGCTGCGATCGCCAGGGCGCTCGTCAATCAACCAAAGATTATCCTTGCCGACGAACCAACAGGAAACCTCGACTCCGTTAATAGTGCAGCAATTATTGACCTATTTAAAAAGATTCGAAGCGAACTCGGAACAACAGTTATTATTGTGACGCACGACCATCAGATTGCGCAGCAGGCCGATCGCATCATTACACTCAGCGATGGAGCGATCGCATGATTCGTCTCCGACACGCCCTGCAACTTGCCAATACAAAATTACGTTCAAAACGAGTGCTGCTGTTCATCTCTATCGTTATCTCGAGCATTCTATTTGCCGCTCTGATTGCGGCGATCATTCTATTCACCGCTGCTGAAAAAAGCGCGGTCAATTTCGTCGCCAAAGCAAACAACGGTGTCTACCGGGTTGAGGTTGCTCCGGTTATTCCCTCGAGTATCTATTCGCGTGGATTTGACCTATCGATCGAAGATATTCGAAATATTAAGGCAATTGAAAAGCAATACTACGCCGAAGTAGCGGCAAAATACGCGGCGGCGGGAGTGAAATACGACGCGACAACCGAGGTGCCTGCGCTGATGCCTTCTGCCTTTGCGTCGGAGACACTTCCCGAAGAACAGCGCGTGCGTTACAACTTTGCCTCGCCCGTTGTGCAGTACGAACAAAATATACGAATGGCCGCGTACGCCAAGACGGCCAAAAACAAACTCGCCGATCTAAAGCTAGTCGGAGCTCGCTACGGAGCGACCGGATATTACGAAGATAGCTACTTCGGGACGGCGCAGATACCAAATATGAAAGTCGTAAAAAATGGTAAAGAAGATTTTGCCGACAATGAGGCGAAACACAGTAATAGCATGAACGAGTCGTTCTCGATCCACAATGGTGATTATCTTATTAAAGATGCGTCGCTATTAACGCGCTACCTCCTGCCGATCGCAGAAGCTGACAAGGGTAAGGGCATACCTGTTGTCGTAAGTGCGCAAGAAGTCGCAAAGTTATTCGGCAAAGACGCTTCGATTGGTGAACAGCCCGATACTCCGAAAGAAAAAAGTGCTTGGCTACAATCAATCCAAACAAAATTTGCGGGCTATACCTACCAAGCCTGCTATCGAAACGCTGCCGAGATTGAAAAGATTGAGATGATTCAGCGTGACTACGCAACCATGACGAACAATAAAGATAACAAGGAGTATCAAGCGCCAGCACTGCAGTACAACTTACCAACAACCGCGTGTGGTGACATCACGGTCAAGCAAGATACGCGATCTGCCGCCGAGAAAAAGATCACCGATCAGCAACTCGCAGATCAAAAAAAGCTTGGTAACTATATTGAGCCCCGCCACCAGCTGCTCACCTTTCAAATTGTTGGTATCGTGAATCTTCGTCCGTATTCGCTGTATAGCGCAAACATCGGCAGCTACCTTGAAAACCTGCTGGCGGCTGATACGTTTTCGTCTTCGGCATATATTCCCAAGCAGCTGTACGAGGCAATTCCTGATTCACTCATACCTGTTAATGACACTCCCACCGATCAACAAGAAGTTGTTGATATTTATGCCACCAATGGACTCATGCCTCATGTCCTTGATTTTCCTACGGTTACCGCAGCGCGTGATTTTATTGCCAACGAAACGTGCCCGTCTGGTGATTCGAGTTGTAAAAAGCTCTTTACTTCGACGCCGTACGGGTCTAATTACCTATTGCTCGATGAGATCGGCAAGGTATTCAGTAAGTTCATGTCGTATGCACTGCCTGTGGTGCTGGGGTTAGCTGCTATCATCATCTGGTTTACAATGATGCGCGTCATGGCCGAGAACCGCAAAGAAACAGCCGTCTACCGGGCAATGGGTGCGCGACGCCGTGACATTATGGCGATCTATCTTACCTACGGCATGATTATTGCGCTGCGCATCGCTGTGTTTTCGCTCACGCTTGGTGTTGCTGCTGCGTTTACCATACATTCGATATATAGCCCTCAACTGACCGATATAGCGGTCGCTTCATTCGGAACGATCACCGATGGCCTACAGTTTAACCTGTTTGATATCAGTTCGCCGTATATGTATTTTGTCTTGCTCTCTATTTTCGCTGTTAGTTTTGTGGCAATATTACAGCCACTGGTTCGCAGCGTCCGACGCTCGCCGATCAACGATATGCGCAGCGACTAACTGGGCTGGTATAATAAAAATATGTCAAAACAACCCACACATTCTGAAACACCACGCTCTCGTCACCCACTCGATATCGCTGCTGGTTGGTCATGGCGGATCATTGTTATTGTCGCGCTACTTGCTGTCCTGACGTTTATTATCATCCAGTTAAAAGTCGTCATCATTCCTTTCTTGGTTGCGCTTTTGGTGACAGCACTGCTATTCCCGCTCGTAACGTGGATGCAACGCAAGGGCGTCAAGCGGGCTCTGGCTGTGGCGATCAGTCTGCTGTTGGTGCTGGTTGTGGTGTCTGGTCTTGTGTTCTTGGTGGTCAAGCAGGTCTCGAGCGCGTACCCGCAACTCAGTAGCCGATTCCAATCCTCTATCGAGGATACGCGCGGTGCACTATCCGGCGAGCCTTTCAACATCAGCGCAGACGATCTAAAAAACTACGGCGAAGGCTTCATTGCGACGCTTCAAGATAGCTCGCAGCTGCTAACAACCGGCGTCCTGAGTTCTGTGGGCTCTACGGCCGGTCACGTTGTTGCTGGTGCCTTCTTGGTGCTTTTTGCAGTCATCTTTTTGCTACTTGACGGCAAGAATATATGGCTATGGGGTGTCGGCTTGTTCCCGCGTAATTCACGCGCAAAGATACGCGAAGCTGGGTTTGCTGGCTGGAATACGCTGATTAGTTTCGTGAAGTCACAAATAGCTGTTGCCGGTGTCGATGCACTTGGTATTGGGCTGGGTGCATTGATCTTGCAGATACCACTGGCAATTCCTATTACCGTCATGGTCTTCCTTGGGTCATTTATTCCTGTTGTCGGTGCTGTTGTAACGGGCGCCCTGGCCGTGATCGTTGCACTTATCTTTAATGGCTGGCTGGCGGCGCTGTTGATGCTGATCGTCGTCTTGCTTGTGCAATTAATTGAAGGCCATGTGCTACAACCGTTCCTTGTCGGGAAGGCTGTTAAGGTCCACCCGCTGGCCGTTGTCTTTGCTGTGGCGATCGGTTCGTTGATTGCCGGCATTCCTGGTGCCCTGTTCGCCGTCCCTATCGTTGCCGTGGTGAATGTCATGACGACAATTTTGCTGCGTAAGGGCGAGCCAATTAGTCCCTAGCGACACACGAAACTGCTATACTGTATAGATATGAAAAACCCTACGCAGTGGCTACAAGACGACGGTGTCCAAATTATTTTTATCCTTATCGGCGGTGTCATTATCTACTACCTCGGTAGCAAGATACTCGACCTTATCACGCGGCAAGTTGTCAAAGGACACCTACGTAAATCACCACGAAAAGATATCGAAAAGCGCCAAGCAACGCTTTCGAACTTAATCACCGGCATATGGCGAATCTTGGTGGCAGCGACGACTATCGTCTCTGTCTTTAAGGTACTGTTTCCGGCTATGGACCTTTCGCCGCTATTTGCCAGCGCCGGAATCATCGGTATCGCCGTCGCTTTCGGGTCGCAGACACTCGTTAAGGATTTTTTGACTGGTATCTTTATTATCACCGAAAATCAGTATCGCGTTGGCGATTATGTCACGATTAATGATGCTGATGGCCGCGTTGAATACATCGGGACGCGCTCGACGGTGATCCGTGATGACAACGGTAACGTCCACTACCTTCCTAATGGCTCTATTATCCATGTCATCAACAAAACGATGGGCTACAGCAAAGTACACTTCTCGATCCTGCTTGATGCCTCGACAGATCTTGATAACGCGATTAGTGTCATCAACCAAGTCGGTGACGGACTCGCTGACGACACCAAGTGGAAGCCGCGCATCCTCAGTCCCCCACAATTTAGCTCAATCGGTGCCTTTACGGGTAGTACCATTGAAATTACGATCATCGGCAAAACACAGCCGTCCGATCAATGGTCGGTCACTGCCGAGATGCGCAAGCGCCTCATTACCGCCTTTGAAAAGAACGACATCAAGCTCGCCTAGTCCAGACCGCCCCATCGAGGTATACTAAGAGCGTAAGCAATAACCTGACGCAGCACGCATGGAGGACATAATGACACAACTTTCCGATCACGGCCCACACGCATTCATTACACCTATCGAAAAAAATACCCTCGAAAACACTAACTTTCGCACAACCTTGTGGACTGGCAAGAATATCCAAGTCACACTGATGACGATCCAGCCCGGCCACGATATTGGCCTCGAGGTGCATCACGATATCGACCAGTTCCTTCGCATCGAAGAAGGTTCGGCGACAGTTTACTTTGGCGAGTCCGAAGATGCACTAACTACCCAGTCAGCCGTGCAGGACGACGCGATTCTCGTTCCGGGTGGTACCTGGCACAACCTGGTTAACACCGGTGATATTCCTCTGAAACTCTATTCTATCTACGGCCCACCCGACCATGCTTTTGGAACGGTTCACATCACCAAGCACGACGCTGAAATTGACGAAAACGAATAGCAATTAGGTAGTGTAGGGCCTCATGGTACAAGGTGTGCCTACGGGCGCTTGGTAGGTTTGACGCTGGTCAGGTGCCACTTTTGGCAGACATGACAGCGATAGACGGACAGTTCGAGTCCGAGTTGATCCAGCATGCCAAATTCAGCCGCTTCAAGTGCTTTCGCCTCACTGGCGTAGATCTTCTTGCCCTCACAAGGGAGCTTAGGAGTATACAGGTTATAGTCTGATTTTTGTGGGCCCCTTGCCATGGTGAATCCTAGAGTGACTTTATAGTGTTAATAAGTTCTGGAAATTCGGCGCGGACAAAATGATCAGGTGCTGAGATGGTGCGAAACTCAGCCGTCGGTAGCTCGTGTTGAAATTTATCACGCTCTTTGATTGCAATAACTGGGTCGTCGAGGCCATTAAAAAAGACGACGCGGCTAGCCTGCTCGCGGAACAAATCACTGATAGCATCAATCTTAAAGTCGGTCAGGTCCTCATCCACCTCATCATTAAACGGTGCGGCTATTAAAATAGTCGCTTTTATTGTCTTTGGGAATCTATTTTCCGAAAGATATTTTGCTAGGAATATACCACCCAGTGAATGCCCGATCAGAATGCAGTTATCATCGATAACTTCACCGATGCGCTCAAACCACAGTTTCCATTCACTATACTTCGCGTTTGTCTTGTTTGGCATGGCTGGCATAAGTACCTGGTAGTCTGGTCCGAGGTTGCCCTGCAAGCTCTCTTTCCATGACGAAAAGGCCTGCAGGCGCTCGATGCGCACCTTCTTAGTGCGAAGGTCGTTCAAGAACTTCTCGTAGTCTGAGAAGGTGGTGCCGCCGTGGATGACAATAACTTGCTTCATAGTCGTAGTATAACAAAAAGTCTCCACTACGGAGACTCTCTGAGCTGATACGGGCTATTACCTAGCGCACAAAGGTGAATCGTTTGATGTGACGAGCTTTGATAAAAGCTTTGAGTCGTTCTTCTAAGATTGCGTCTATTCGTGTTGGTGATGATCGCTGCCTCGGTGTCTCTAGGTACTGATTCCACACCGACTGGTCTACTACTGCTGCTTTATACATATATTTCTCCGATAATTTTTTAAAATAAAAAACAACTAAAACGAGATGCTTAGCTGTAACGGGTTTGATATGTAGCTGCCTGGTGGAGACGGAAACCGTTGGTAACGTGCTCGCGACAGGAAACTGAGAATGTATAAAGACTTCCAGGGACGCTTTGTCATATCGACGAGCGATATGGCCAGTGAGTGTGTCGTCTGTTTTAAGTATACGCCTTGGGGTAAATGCGATGCAATAAAATTTATATTAAATGTGGCAGGAGTAATGACGCTTTCGCATCACCACTCCTGCCAGTACTCATCTAGACCTTGCTCACGAGGAGTCGTGTTCCGTTAACGGGATCAATCCCATGTTTGATCGACCATTCGAACACGAAACGTGTGTATGTCGCCAGAAACGGCGAAAGGATGACTAGCACCCAGGGTGACATAAACGTTGGTGCAAAGATACTGATTCCTGCAAAAAAGCTTAGCACTGACCATCCCAGATAGCTGATATTCATCAGGCCAACTGCGATTTCGGTGCGCCGTGCATTGTGCGCTATTCGCACAAGTTCATCGTCCCATGTGTCCTTATTTCCGACTTTCATTTGCCCGCAAAGATGGCCGATGCCATCAACGAGTGCAATAACTGGTAGGAGTAGAGGGGCTAGCGTATAAAACTTTGTTTTCGGTAGCCCACTAATCCAAACATACAATCTGTCTCCTAACGGTAGATTCTAAAAAGCACGCTTACTGATTATACCCTAATTCGCTTACGGTCGCGTCATTATGTCAATATTAGGAGGTCTTTATCAGGGGGCAAGGCCTGTCCACTCCCGCCAAACGGTGGAGTAGCCATAGCGAGCCGCGCCAGTCCCTATGAGATTACTGCACGCTTGTGAGTAGTTCTCTAGTGTGTAATCTGTATACTCGCTAAAGACCCTGTTACTACCGAAGGCGTACGTCGTGCCCGATTTCGAGCGGGCAACGATGGCGTATGCAGCAGATGATGTACTGCCGCAATACAGAACATTATTAGCTGAGGTGTCGTAAAGATTTGCAGATAGCTGTATATCGGCAGCTTCAAGCCCTGCATCAGTTTGGGCCGGATATGTTCCTAGTGTGACTTTTAATAGTTCGATCTTTTTACCGGCATTCGCTAGATCTGACTTGACGTTGGCCTCTATTGCCTTGCGCTGTACACCGTTAAACGAGACGATGGTAATTGCCGCCAAGATACCGATGACAACGATAACAATTAGGAGTTCGACAATCGTAAATCCGCGGCTTTTTTTAGGGTATGACCCTGTTCGCCTTTCGCTCGGGCTGTGCGTAAACATCATGTTGTTGGGAAACTAATTCTGCAGTACATGTCTGCGCCAAACGATGTTTGGTTATAGGGCGTCGATCCAGCAATTGTAGGGCATGAGTCCGATGACAACATAATAAACGCTATATAGCCACTACTGACGTAATAGAATATACCGCTTGCCGAGGTAGTATCTTGGCTAATCCTACCTGTCGGTATATTTGGCGGCGTACTAACGTAAGGTGCGAGTGCAGTGTTGAGTGTTGCGTTGTAATTGTATGTATTTGACCCAATGTAGCAGGGGTTTGAACTATACGCTGCAGCTGGGCCCAAACATCCACTATTCCCTGGGAGCGCGCCGTTATTATCAATCGCGTAGGCTTTTAGTGCAGCGTAATAAGTTCTTACAGCACTGACTGTCTGCTGATTCTTGGCTTTTGCCTGTACTCCGTTAAAAGCAACGATCGTAATAGCAGCAAGAATGCCGATCACCACGATCACTATCAGAAGCTCAACAATTGTAAACCCACCGCGTTGTATCTGCTTTGCCCGCATAATACTTGTTAGTATAGCAAATCATAACCAGTTTGATAGACGGAAACTAGCGCAGCAAGTCTTGTTTGACTGCAATAGCTTTGGCAAGAATATCTTTGTCGGCATCCCTTGTTAATAGGCCGAGAGCTTCGTCGATTGGTCGCCACGCGTTTACGAATGTCTCGTACGGTTCACGTTCTGGTGTAGAGGGTACGTCATGGACGAGTTCAAGGAGGAAGTAGTCAACGATTTTACTGTGGCGGCGGCCGTCAGTCCAGTCATATTCATAATGGGTTTGGCCGATGTATGTCATGACTTTCGTGCGGTAGCCAGTCTCTTCAAATACTTCGCGCACGCAGGCTAATTCAGCGCTCTCGCCCAGCTCGAGTGTGCCTTTCGGGAAGTCGAATGTACTTCGGGGTGGATCCCAATTAATCAGCAACACAGCGCCGTCTTTAAAGATCAGTCCTCCTGCGGAATGTTTGCGTACGACATCACCAGTATTACTTGTTGATTTCATAGGTATATCATAGCAAAAGAACGGCTATCGGTGTATACATTGTTTGAGACGCTTATGGTATGATGATAGCAAGTATGGGTGGTACACATAGGTATATTTTGACGGTTAACGCCGGGTCATCAAGCATCAAGCTTGCCTTGTTTGCTCAAACACCTACCAACACTGACCCCACTCGCCTTTTCGACGTCACAACAACAAACATTGGACAAAAATCCTCTGTCTTGACCGTGCAAGCATCTGGTCAAGAAAAAACTTCTCGTGACATTCAGGCCTCAAATCATTCAGCTGCTATAGCTTTGATGATACAGCAACTCGTTACTCGCATCGACACCGCAGAAATTAAGGTTGTCGGACACCGCGTTGTGTACGGCGGCAATCAGTTTTACCAACCAACCCTGATCACTAACGAAGTCGCTTCGCAATTGGGTGAATTTGTTAACTTTGATCCAGAACATGCGCCGGCATCCCTAGCCATCATTGCGCTCTTGCGGCAAGACTTACCTCAGGCTCAACACGTTGCCTGTTTTGATACGTCATATTTCCACGATCTTCCCAAAGTCGCCCAGCTGGTGGCAATTCCTCGCAGGTATCAAGCAATCGGCGTGCGGCGCTACGGCTACCACGGACTGTCATACCGTTACCTGACAAAGCGATTCCAAGACATCGCCGGCGAAGCAGCCGTCAATGGCCGCGTTATCTATGCGCACCTTGGCAGCGGCGTGAGCCTTGCGGCAACGGTTAACGGCGAACCTACCGAGACAACCATGGGCTTTAGTCCGACCTCAGGTGTTGTGATGAGCTCGCGTTCGGGTGATGTTGACCCGTCGCTTGCCAGGTTTTTAACAAAAGAGACCGGCATGTCAATCGACGAATACAATCACATGCTTAATTTTGAATCGGGCCTGCTGGGTGTCTCAGGGCTCTCGAGTGATATGTACACGCTGCTACAAAACGAGGCCACCAATCCTGCAGCAGCGGCTGCGGTTGAGCTATTTTGCTATCAAGTTCGCAAATCAATCGGCGCCTTAGCCACAACAATTGGCGGTATCGACTCGCTGGTATTCTCTGGCGGCATCGGCGAGCAGGCACCACTGATACGCGCACGCATCTGCGAAGGGCTTGAGTTTTTAGGGATCAGTCTAGATCCGGTGTTAAACAGTGAACACCGAGAGCTTATCTCATCAGGAGGTAGCGCGGTCGGGGTTCACATTATCCCAACTGATGAAGCTACTATCATCGCACAGGACGCCACAACTATAGCATCACTTAATCAAGGCACTTACTAAATGGAACAACCCAACCGACCACTCGACGACAAAGCCCTCTATGCGATTAATGCGTACTGGCGCGCCGCAAACTACTTAACTGTTGGACAGATCTATCTATGTGACAATGCACTCCTCAAAGAACCGCTGCGCCAAGAACATGTCAAAAAACTACTACTGGGTCACTGGGGTACGGCACCGGGACAAAACTTTATCTACGCCCACTTGAACCGCGTTATCAAGCAAAATGACCTGAATATGATCTATGTCTCTGGCCCTGGTCACGGCGGCCCAGGTGTTGTTAGTAACGTCTACCTCGAAGGTACGTTTAGCGAATATTACCCCGAGGTGACACAAAACGCCGAAGGTATGAAAAAACTATTCCAGATGTCTTCATTCCCAGGTGGGCTATCTAGCCACGTTTCCCCGCAGGTTCCCGGATCAATTCACGAGGGTGGTGAGCTTGGGTATTCACTGAGTCACGCCTTCGGTACGGTCTTTGATAACCCGACGCTTATTACCGCCTGTGTCGTTGGTGACGGTGAAGCCGAGACTGGCCCACTTGCCACCGCATGGCACTCAAATAAATTCTTGAACGCCCGAACTGATGGTGCGGTCTTGCCGATTCTTCACTTGAACGGCTACAAGATCAGTAACCCAACTATCCTGGCACGCATTGAACGCGAAGAACTGGACGAACTATTCCGTGGCTACGGCTGGGCGCCGTACTACGTCGAAGGTGATGATCCTGAGCACGTCCATCAGCAAATGGCCGACCAAATGGATAAAGCTATCACCCGCATCAAAGAGATTCAATTGAACGCACGCGAGAATAACGATACGATTCGTCCTCGTTGGCCTATGATTATCTTCCGATCACCAAAAGGCTGGTCTGGCCCTAAATTTATTGATGGCAAAAAAGTTGAAGGTAATTTCCGTTCACACCAAGTACCGCTGGCTGTTGATGAGTCCCATCCTGAAAACCTGGCAATCCTCGAAGAGTGGTTGCACAGCTACAAGCCTGAAGAATTATTCGATGACTCAGGCCGTTTGCTACCAGAGATAGCTGCACTCGTCCCACCGCCTGCCCGCCGAATGGGTGCCAACCCTAGCGCCAACGGTGGCAATGTACTACGAGACCTCCGAATGCCTGATTTCCGTGATTACGCTGTCGATATCCCCTTCCGTGGTGTTGCTAACGTCGGTAACGTCCACGCACTTGGCCCATTTGTCCGTGACGTAATTGCCCGAAATAGCGATCAGCATAACTTTAGATTATTTGGGCCAGACGAGACCGTCTCTAACCGACTCGAACAAGTCTTTGAGGTGACCGACCGCCAGTGGTCAGCGCGTACCGTTGATGCCGATGAATCACTGGCAACTGAAGGCGCCGTGCTAGACTCTATGCTCAGTGAGCACCAGTCCCAAGGTTGGCTTGAGGGCTACCTCCTGACCGGCCGACACGGACTATTTAATAGTTACGAAGCGTTTATTCGTATCGTTGACTCTATGGTGAGTCAGCATGCCAAATGGATCAAGATGTCATCTGAACTTCCATGGCGCAAACCGATCTCGTCGCTCAACTACCTGTTAACCTCACACGTTTGGCGCCAAGACCACAATGGGTTCACCCACCAAGATCCTGGGTTTATCGACCACCTCGTGAATAAAAAGGCATCAGTTTCACGCATCTACCTGCCACCAGACGCTAATACACTACTGTCTGTTATGGATCACTGTTTGCGCAGTCGCAACTACATTAACCTGACAATTGTCGGCAAGCATGACAGTCCGCAGTGGCTTTCTATGGAAGAGGCGGTGATTCATTGTACTCGCGGTATCAGCACCTGGGACTGGGCGAGTACGGACAATGACGGCGAACCTGATGTCATTATGGCCTGTGCTGGTGATGTTCCGACACTCGAAACATTGGCGGCTGTATCGATCTTGCGTACGCACCTGCCCGATCTTCGGATCCGTGTCGTCAACGTCGTTGACCTGATGCGCTTGCAGCCAACATCAGAACACCCACATGGTCTGAGTGATCCAGAATACGACGACCTATTTACCAAAGACAAAGAGATCATCTTTGCCTTCCATGGTTACCCGTGGCTGATCCACCGATTAACATATCGCCGGGCAAACCGTAACCTGCACGTTCGTGGCTACATCGAAGAAGGTTCAATTACGACCGGCTTTGATATGACTGTCCGTAACCACATGGATAGGTTCCACCTCGTGATTGATGTCATCGAACGAGTTGGCCTGGAAAGTGAACAAGCTGCCGAGCTGAAAGAACAGATGGAAATGAAGCTGATCGAACACCTGCACTATATCAATAAGCATGGTGTCGATATGCCCGAAGTACAAGATTGGAAATGGCAGTTCTAAGACCCTAATCGGGCATTACGCAGGTGCAACGTAGTGCCCGCGACGTTGTCGTGATGACTTGGGCATAAATACATCTTCGATGTGATGTGCCCACTCAGTAATTTGTGCCAGATCGATCGTCGTCAGCGTTTCATGTTCGGGCTCAACGCTAATGCCAAGTGGCGGCATAGAGGCGGTTCCGCCTTTTAGCCTTAGACTTGTCGCCAGATGTTTGGCGGACAATGTGGATGATCTATCGTGTATATAGCTCATGAAGCCACTGCCTGTCGGCTGGGCTGGTCGTAATGCAAAGGCGGCAACCTGGACATCTTTGAGGCTGTGATTATCAATGTCATCAATGAAATAGGCGACAGATATCGAAGGTCGCCCCCGATGTGTCGGCGATCCAACGATCAGCATGTCTAGGTCTTTAACGTCATCGAAGAATATTTCGTCCGATGAGTAGACTTTCACCTGGCCTAAGTATCCAATTGCCTCTTGGATCGTGCGGGCAGCTTTTTCGGTACTTTTACTAAAAGTGTCATAAACGATAATAATATTTTTACTTGGTATACTCATAAGCCCCCCCCTATTTGATGTCCACAGACTTAGTGGTTTCTGATGGATTCAGCGGGATCTTTACGCTCAGTATGCCGTCTTTAAATTCCCCACTTGCTGCCGCCCATTCCGCCTCTGGCGGGAGGTTGATTCGTCGCCAGTAGTCCTGTCGACTTTCTTGGCGGTAGTAGTGACGGGCAGATTCCTTCTTCGACTTTTCATCACTAGAGTGTGTTGCCGCTATCTCGATACCGCCACTATCGACCGTGACCTTTATGTCTTTTTTCTTAAATTGCGGCAAAGCCACTTCCGTGACGAGCGTGTTGTCTTCTTCGTACATATCGAGTGCGAACAGCGGGGCGATAACTGGACTCCAGCTCCAACCTTCTCGTAGCATACTCTCGATCTCATCTTCTATGGTCTTGACGTCCCGTAGGGGGTCAAATTTAATTAATTGCATACTCTCTCCTTTTTACATAACGTACCTATTCAACATTAGCCATATCCTCTACAACTTCGACTTTTTCTTTAAACAGTGGATTGTCGGTTATGATCTCGTTCGTTGGGATCATACGAGTCCGTTGTCTATCTTTTGTAGGAAGACCCGTCAGCAGTAAATATCCTTGCCACTTGTTGCGGCCTACCTGTAATTCAAGATGTGTGTTGTCGTTAAGGTTTGGCTCTTCATCGATATCATAAATTCGATACTCGCCGTCACTCAGTGTGCATTCTGCCGTATAGTCACCACGCGAATCTACCAGTATTTCGCCTATATTTTCAAAATCTACCCAGGCATACGTACCTTTGCCCATTTTTAACATCTTTGTATGAGATTTCTTTGTCTGATAAAGCGTGTAGGCTCCGATGGTCTGTAGGCGAATCATGCGGCACTCCTTGCTATCGATGTACCCCCGAGGCACTGCGCTTCGACTGCTCCGATGAAACCTTTGGCTCTTGCATTATTAAGTGTACGAATCGTCACGTCACCCGACCCAGTGGCTAGTGTTATATCGATAAATAACAAGCGCTTGTCATAACTGATACCAGTTACGGACTCGAAAGAAATTTCTTGGATATCTTCGTACATAAACTTTTTATCAACAAAGATAATCCGCTCGTTAGTTATCGCCATTAGCATGAATCCAACTTTTGCAAACCCGTAGACGGTTGCTTTGATCTTTTCGCCAACTCTTAGGATCGACTTTAGTACCGCTTCGTCTGATCCATAATTGCCTCTATGGATGATTTCTGATTCGTAGTTTAGTTGTTGCATTATTACCCCCCTTAGCTCTATTAAATCGTGAGCAAAGGGAATAATCTGTGACTGGTGGGTGATGCCTAGTGTGATATTGGTCACAGTACACACCATGGGTTGTGTTTCACAGTGGAATAGACAGCTTCTTGCCAGTTTCTTGCGTTATGCTTATACTACGAATAAGGGAATATATATGAACACTGTAGTATTTGATAAAGTGCATGCATTCTTCATCAAGTATCCAAAGCGATCTTACCCTAAAGATCAAATTCTTATATTCGCCGGCGAAAACCCTGAAAAGGTTTGTTACATCACAACCGGCCGCGTCAGTAAGTATGATATCTCGTACCGCGGGGACGAGGTTGCAGTTAATAGTTACAAACCACCTGCGTTTTTTCCAATATCTTGGGCGATCAACAAAACAAAAAATGATTTCTATTACAAAACAGACGAGCCATCCATCATACATCGTGCGCCGCCCGAAGACGTCATCGCCTTCTTAAAAGCCAATCCCGACGTCCTGTTTGAACTTTTATCACGCGTCTATACGGGCGTTGATGGCTTGCTGTCGAGGATGGTGCATTTGATGACCGGGTCAGCCAAAAGTAGATTGATCTATGAACTTATTGTTGAATCGAAACGCTTTGGCAAAAAAAGGCGTGATGGCACCATTGCGCTCACTATCAGCGAAAGCAAGCTAGGATCGTACTCTGGGCTGGCTCGTGAAACCATTAGTCGAGAAATGCGATTCTTAAAAGACCGTGGCCTCGTCAAGACTGAATCGGGAAAAATTATTGTTATCAATCTACGCAACCTCGAGGAGCGACTCAAGCAAGTTGTTTAGTTCTGAACTGTTATTTCAAAATCAATCCATTCATGGAACGCCTTGAGTCCACGTGATTTATCCCAGTACGTTACCATGTGCAGCTTCCGCGGGTACATCATGAATAGCGCGTAATCATCCTGGGTGCTGACGTACGGCGATACGTGCCAGCGACCTTTTTCGGCGGCCTTATCAATCAGCTGCAGGATCTTATCTGCTTCATCGGCCTCTTCGACCAGATAGGCGGCACCCTCAAGCTCTGCTTCTGTGCGACTGAATGGATCGAATGAGACAAAGGAAATCGTCGCATTAGCATGTAGGTTGGTATACTTTTGTGTATCCTTTTTCGTCATGAACGCGTAACTATGGTTGTCTATTAGGAAGGCGTTAATGACAGAGCCGTGCAACCGCCCGTGTATATCGATCGTCGTCAAAGCACCTTGCGGATGGTTGTCCAAGAAAGACGTTATCGTTTCTTCACTTTCAGGTGATGATGTCTGTGCTACCTTCGTAGTAATAGTTGTTGAAATAGGCATACTGGTGTTCCTCTTCTCTGGTACTTACGCTCCTACCAGTTGTTTTAAAAGTTGATAGACGATATAGGCAGGCCAAGCGATTGCCTGTAGGAGCCCAAGAACAATCCCGCCAAAGGTCGAAGTATTTTGTTCAATAAAGTATACTGCAGCGCCAATGTACGCCAGTAGATAAACGAACCCCGTCGGCCCAGCTTGATTAATAACTTTCACTGTCTTGTTGTTGTGTTCCATCTAAAAAGCTCCTTAATTGCATGATAGATCAATCGGCTACATGTTCGCTGTGACTGGGATCACACGTGTATACATGTTACAAAAAGCCCCCGAAATGGAGGCTTTTTGTAACATGTCATCGAGTAGACAAAAGACTTAGGCTTTGCCGCCTTCGTTTAGAACATTCTTGTCAATTACGACGCCGTCTTCACCGATTTCATAAATAACGACTTCGCCGGTACCGATTTCTAGTTCGTGTACCTTGTCGTCATCAATTTCGTCGAGGTGCTTCATTAGCGCCCGCAGTGAATTACCGTGCGCAGCAACGATGATGTTCTTGCCTGCCTTGAGGTCGTCGAGGATGTGTTCTTCGAAATACGGCAAAACTCGCGCATGAACATCTTTGAGCGTTTCACCATTTGGCACTGGGTGATCCCAGGTACGACGAAGTTTAGTAAAGGCTTCGTCACCGATGTGCTCTTTGATTTCCCATTTATTTTTTGCTTGGTAATCGCCGTAGTGGCGCTCATCAAGCGCCTTGTCGTGAACGGTCTCAAGTTCAGTGTGCGACAAAGCCCCCTTGATCTCCTCAAGAGTTTGCTTTGCCCGCGTCAACGACGAGGTGTGTGCTTTATGTAGTGTTATGTCGCGCAAAGATTCAGCCGCTTTTCGGGCTTCGGCCTTACCTTGTTCGGTTAGCGAGATATCCTCTTGACCTGTCCATAGACCAAGCGCATTCCACTCTGATTGTCCGTGACGGACGAGGACGAGATATGCCATAGACTACGCTCCTCTTTTGAGTGCTGTGCGGCCAGCAAAGATCGCGCCCTCACCAAGTTCTTCTTCAATGCGAAGGAGTTCATTGTACTTAGCGACACGGTCGGTACGCGAAAGGCTACCAGTTTTGATTTGACCAGTGTTCAGGCCAACCGCCAGGTGCGCAATGGTCGTATCTTCAGTTTCACCAGAACGGTGTGAAATAACCGCTGTCCAGCCGGCATCGTGCGCCATTTTGACAGACGCAATCGTTTCGGTCAACGAACCAATTTGGTTCACCTTTACAAGGATTGAGTTTGCAGATTTCTCTTCAATACCACGCTTCAAGAATTCTGTATTCGTAACAAGTAGGTCGTCTCCAACCAGTTGCATAGCGCCACCAAGCTGCGCAGTCAGTGTTTGCCAACCAGCCCAGTCGTCTTCACCAAGTCCATCTTCGATTGAACGAATCGGGAATCGGTCGGCGAGGTCTTTGTAGAAGGCGCCCATTTCTTCGCTGGTTAGTTTTTTGCCTTCAGTGTTGAGGACATAGAGGCCATCTTCAAGTAGCTCAGTACTCGCAACGTCAAGCGCAAGTACAACGTCTTTACCGAGCGTGTAGCCGGCTTTTGCGACTGCTTCACTGATGAGTTCAAGTGCTTCGGCGTTACCGTTCTTAACAGCCGGTGCGTAGCCACCCTCGTCACCAACGGTTGTCCCGTAGCCTTTAGATTGCAGAACCTTG
>Ga0247809_1000220_pt1 | contig 29756 bp, 28 predicted proteins | sample UWRJL104311B1_FD_180951 | JGI IMG/M metagenome (GOLD analysis project Ga0247809, IMG submission 180951) | Plant litter microbial communities from Arlington Agricultural Research Station in Wisconsin, United States - UWRJ-L104-311B-1 | ecosystem: Environmental > Terrestrial > Plant litter >...
CTGCCACCCGATCACGATCGACATCGCACTCACGGCGATCGTGCCGGTGAAGCGGGACAGCCAATAGGCGCGGAAATTGGCGATCCGTAAGGGATGCTGGTGGGGGTCTGCGGTGGAGTCCATTGCGGTTGGCTTTAGGCTTGGGTGAACGGGCAGGGCAACCGGAGCTTTGCTTGGGGTGGGGATAGAGGCTCAAGCCGAGGATGCCCAACCGAAGAAAGCTTGTTTCCCCGCGAAGGCGGGGACCCAGACTGGGCTCCCGCCTTCGCGGGAGAACAAGGAAGCGGGAGGTGTCCCGTCTGAGCAACCAGATCGTCACCACCGCTATCCCTGCATATCGGCACCACCCCGGCGAAGGCCGGGGCCCAATTGGGGGACGTCGCCAACTGAGCGATGAGCGTCGTTACTACAACCTTACCAATTGGGCCCCGGCCTTCGCCGGGGTGGTTTGCTCGTGCGGTAGGGCTCGCGCGACCTATCGAGCGCCCCATCCCACACCCCGCAAACCGACATACCCCAGACGGGAATTGATGTTCCGCCCCGTCCGCGCCTATAGGCTCCCTCAACTCCCCTACGGAAAACGAGGTTTCCCACATCGTGGCCAAGACCCCCCCACCAGCACGCGCAATCGCCGAACCGCCGATTACGAACCGCGAACGACCGGCCGAACCAAAGCCGTACGAAGCGTCGAAGGACGAACTGCTCGAAATGTATCGGCAGATGCTGCTGATCCGCCGTTTCGAGGAAAAAGCGGGCCAGCTCTATGGCTTGGGCCTGATCGGTGGCTTCTGCCATCTGTATATCGGCCAGGAAGCCGTCGCTGTCGGCCTGCAGTCCGCGCTCAACGGCGAGACCGATTCGGTGATCACCGGCTACCGCGATCACGGCCATATGCTCGCCTACGGGATCGACCCCAAGGTGATCATGGCCGAGCTGACCGGACGCAATTCGGGGATCTCGAAGGGCAAGGGCGGGTCGATGCACATGTTCTCGACCGAGCATAAATTCTACGGCGGCCACGGCATCGTCGGTGCGCAGGTGTCGCTCGGCACCGGCCTCGCGTTCAAGCATAAATACTCGAACGACGGCGGCATCTGCATGGCCTATTTCGGCGACGGCGCCGCGAACCAGGGCCAGGTGTACGAGAGCTTCAACATGGCCGAGCTGTGGAAGCTCCCGATCATCTTCGTGATCGAGAACAACCAGTACGCGATGGGCACCAGCGTCAACCGTGCATCGGCCGAGGACCAGCTGTATCGCCGCGGCGAGAGCTTCCGCATTCCCGGCATCCAGGTCGACGGCATGGACGTGCTCGCCTGTCGCGGTGCCGCCGAGGAAGCGCTGGCGTGGGTCCGCGCGGGCAAGGGTCCGGTCATCCTCGAAATGAAGACGTACCGTTACCGCGGCCACTCGATGTCCGATCCGGCCAAGTACCGCACGCGTGACGAGGTCCAGGCGGTCCGCGACAAGTCCGATCCGATCGATCACATGAAGAAGCTGCTCGGCGCGCAGGGCGTGACCGAGGCGGACCTCAAGTCCCTTGAACAGGAAATCAGGAAAATCGTGAACGAAGCCGCCGATTTCGCCGAGCAGACCCCGGAGCCGGATGCTGCCGAGCTCTACACCGACGTTCTGGTGGAGAAGTACTGATGGCGATCGAGATCAAGATGCCCGCGCTCTCCCCGACGATGGAAGAGGGCACGCTGGCCAAGTGGCTCGTCAAGGAAGGCGATAGCGTCAAGTCGGGCGATATCCTCGCGGAAATCGAGACCGACAAGGCGACGATGGAGTTCGAGGCGATCGACGAAGGCACGATCGGGTCGATCAGCGTCGCCGAGGGCACCGACAACGTGAAGGTCGGCACCGTCATCGCGACGATCCTCGAAGAGGGCGAGAGCGCGAGCGACGCCAAGCCAACCGAGGCACGCTCGGGCGATGCGGCCAACGCTGCGCCGAAGGAAATGCCGTCGGACGACAAGGCTCCCCCGGTTCCTGAAGGCGCTTCCCCTGCCAAGGCGGAGAGCGGCACGCAGCAGCTCGTCGCGTCGGCCGAGAAGGTCGGCATCTCCGACCCCGCGATCCCCGAGGGCACCGAGATGGTCAAGACGACCGTCCGCGAAGCCCTTCGCGATGCGATGGCCGAGGAAATGCGCGAGGACGACCGGGTCTTCGTGATGGGCGAGGAAGTCGCGCAGTATCAGGGCGCGTACAAGGTCACGCAGGGGCTGCTCGACGAGTTCGGCGATCGTCGCGTGATCGACACGCCGATCACCGAATACGGTTTTGCCGGCATCGGTGCGGGCGCGGCGATGGGCGGCCTTCGCCCGATCGTCGAGTTCATGACCTTCAACTTCGCGTTGCAGGCGATCGACCACATCATCAACTCGGCGGCCAAGACCAACTACATGTCGGGAGGCCAGATGCGCTGCCCGATCGTGTTCCGTGGTCCGAACGGCGCGGCGTCGCGCGTGGGTGCCCAGCATTCGCACAATTTCGCGGCGTGGTATGCGAGCGTCCCCGGCCTGATCGTGATCGCGCCGTATGACGCGGCGGACGCGAAGGGCCTGCTCAAGGCCGCGATCCGCACCGAGGATCCCGTCGTGTTCCTCGAGAACGAGCTGATGTACGGCCGTAGCTTCTACGTTCCCAAGCTCGACAACCACGTCCTGCCGATCGGCAAGGCGAGGATCGTCCGCGAGGGCAAGGACGTGACGATCGTCAGCTACTCGATCGGCGTCGGCATTTCGCTCGAAGCCGCCGAGAAGCTCGCCGAAGAAGGCATCGACGCGGAGGTCATCGACCTGCGCACGCTGCGCCCGCTCGACACCGAGACGGTCCTGAAGAGCCTCGCCAAGACCAACCGCATGATCATCGTCGAAGAGAATTGGGCAACCTGCTCGATCGCCTCGGAGATCGTGTCGGTGGTGATGGAGCACGGCTTCGACGACCTCGACGCACCTGTGCTCCGCGTGACGAACGAGGACGTGCCGATGCCCTACGCGGCGAACCTCGAAAAGCTGATGCTGGTCGATGTCGCAAAGGTCGTGACGGCGGTGAAGAAGGTTACGTACAAGAAGTGACCGAGTGGTGCAGTCGCGGCCCGGCGCGGCGACTGCACCTCAACTCGTATATTTGTTGCAGGTCATTAGTGTGGCCGCCGGTGATGGATTATAGACCTGGCCGAAATCACGCCGGTCGCGGACGATGAACGATGCGATGTAGCGGAGCTTGGCCGCCCCGTTCGGCAGCCAGCCGGTGCCGACTACCGGCTTGTAGTCGTAATTGATCTCGACGAACATCACGCCTGAATTGTTGGGTGATACGACCTTGGCACCGGTCTCGCCCATACCACCGGGGATGACGCTCCCCGGGTGGGATGCCGAATTGTCCGCACCTGACATACTGGTGTTGACCCCCGCGGTTGGATCATAGGGCGCGGTGGTGCTGTCGGCAGCGGCCGGAGAGCCGCCCGATATCGTCGTACGACCATAGGTCGAATCATAGCCGGCACCGGATTTCATGCCGAGGCACCGTTGCCAGTGTATCGTCTGCTTGCCGTCCTTGTCAGCCTCCAGGCTGGACAGGGTGATACGTCCGCGGTTGGTGAGATCCCATGCCGCCCCCTGGGTTCTGGCGGCGGCAAAGACGTCGTTGATATCCACTTCGCGCAGTTGTTGGGTTACCAGCGTACTCTGGACGCCAACGCGCGAGGCGTTGTCGGCAAGATTGAGCGCAACTTGGCTGACGCGTAGATTGGCGAGCGCGAGATTGGCAGTCTCGACACCCCATAGACCGAGCGTGACGACCAAAGGCGCGGTGAAGGCGAACTCGAGCAGCGCAAGCCCCGACCGATCGTCACGGAACCGACGGGCGAACGCTGTCGCGCGGGCGTATCCGGTGATCAGGTACATATGTTCTTCACCGTGACGGTGGACTGTGAGGCATAGGGCTGGTTCTTTAGAAACGTCTTGGCGACGATCGTCTGGGTGGGTGCAACACCAAAGAAGCTGGCGACCGGAAAGAGCCGCGGATAGCTGATCTTGACCGTGTAGAGCGTGACGTCGTTGGCACCACCCTGGCCGGATGCGCCGGGATCTGTGTCGTACGTCCCGTTGCCATTGATGTCGTCGAAGCACTCCTTGGCATCGCGTACGCCGTTGCCGTTCGTATCGGTGAATGGTTCGGGCTTCGCTGAAGTGAACGTCGCATAGTTCGCGCGCTTGGGCGTACCGACGAAGCTGGCGCCGGACGAGATCGTCTTTACCATGTCGAGCACGGACTGGTCGATCGCAGCAGCATTATCCGCCCCGCCCTGGATCGCCGAATCGCGACCCGCTTTTTGGATCGCACCTTCCAGGATCGATTGCGCATAGACCTGATACATCAGTTCGCCCAACCCCATGATCATGGCGAGCATGACGGGGAGGACCATCGCGAATTCGATCACCGTCACGCCGCGCCGGTCGGTGACGAGGCGGCGAGAGATGTCGGACGTTCTCACTTCGAAATCCGCAGCATGGCGACCTGATTGGCGATCGTCTTGAACGCCGCCTGCAGCGAGTCGTCGTCGCTGGCGTAATAGGCTTGGCCGGGAGAGGCGCACGCGGTCAGCTGTGGGGTTAGCGATTGGCTAAATCCGACGACGAACACTTTGATGTTGCGCGCCTTCGCGGCGCTGCATTCCGCCGCGAATCGCGCATTGTGATCGTCGAGCTGATCTGAGGAATCTCCGCCGGTAACGCGCTTGTCGTAGCGTTCGATGCCATACATGCCGTAGAGCTCATAGTTCGGCGACATGTCGCCATCGGTCATGAATACGATATAGCGGTTCGGCGCGGACCGACCCGGCCAAGGTGCGGTATCCGCAGCGAAGATGCCGGTCGGCGAGATCATCCTGGTGCCCCAGATCATGCCGGTGTCGTGATAGGTGCCGCCTTGCGCTCTGAAGTCATTCGCATTGACGTAATCATCAACGTCGTCGCGCGTCAACTTCTTCAGTCGCTGGACCTTTTTGCCACATGATACGTAACCGAGCGATATGTTCTTGTCCCAAGCGGGGGTCGGGTTTGCGATCATGTTGGTATAGGCAGTTACCGCGCCGATGTTTCTCGTCGGATCTATATAATAGTCGCCATATGGCGTCGTGCTGTTGCCCGAATAGGTAATGCCGTTATTCGTAACCGACGTGCTCGTCCCACGATAATAGATCACATCGGGCCACATCGGCCGCCAGCGCGTGTCGTCATTCGTTGCCGGCAGATCGGGATCGAGATCGGCGGGCAGGCTGCTCTGGTTGAACGACGACGCGCCTGCGGTCGTGGTGCGCTCTTCGATACAGCCCTGCCACTTTGCGGTCGTGCCGGTAATCTTGCTCGGATCGGGAACAGCGACGCCTGTAATGTACTTGCTGACGTCGTAGTTGACCTGAGTGTAAAACCAGTTGGGCTTCACCGGTTGCGACGTCACGGTGCAGGTGCCTACGTTCGACGTCGAGGTATTCCCTGTCCAAGCCACAGTCGAGGCCGTTGCGGTGCCCGACGTCGTATAGCCACTGGATGGAGACCGTACCGCATACCCGTTACAGGCCGATTGCGTGATGTTCTTGTACGTCGCGGTGCTGCTTTGACCGTTGTTCGCATCGCCGATGATCCTGCGGCTCTCGTAATTCCACGTCTTCACGAGATTGTCCGGGGACAGGCTCGTCAGCGCGTAGCCCGCGTTGACCGTCGATGTGTAGGTAACGAAGCCGTAGCGGATGTTCGTGGTCGGATCGACGTTGCCGGCCAGCGTATCGTAGAAATTGAGCACGGCGCTGCGCAAGCTAGACAATTTCGACTCGCTTTTTTCGATGGCGTAATAGCCGGTGTTGCCGTCGTCTTGCCTGTAGGACACGACAGGCTGGCCACAGCCCCCCGTACCGTCCGCGGTCGTACAAGCCATCGAAGCGGTCGTGTCGAGAACGAACATGATGTCAGCGTCGGCAACGTCGTAACGTGCTTCGCATTTTACGCTCAGAGTCACGTCGGGAGCGCCGAACATCTTCATGATGGTCATCGGAACCGACGAACTTGCAACGCCTGCGACCTGCTGATCGGTTGTTTTCGACGGCGTGAAGATTGCCGTCTTCGTGCCCATCCAACCGAGGCGGAAATTGTTCTTGAAGAACGCGTTTGCCTGGTCAGTGGCGGTCTTGTCCAGTGTCGTGAGGTTGCTGCTGGTCATGAATTTGCGCCCGGCTAGGGCGCCGGCATCGCAAGCCTGCTGAAGGCGGACCTTCACGACATACAGCCGCGCGACGTCGATCGCGGAACCGGCCAGCGCAGCCAGCGGGATCATCGCTGCCGCCATGATGGCGATGGCATTGCCGCGCACGTCGTTACGCAGCCGACCGAGAACGGTCGTCGCCTTTATCGTCTGCATGCCGTGCTTCGTGGTCATGGGTATCCCGACAGGATCATCATCGATCTCGCCGCGTCATGCGGCACGACCCCGTAAGCCGGGCTCAAAAAACATGGTTAATTGAGGAGTAACCAGGTCATGTCGAATGATGCGGGATGATCGACGCGATCGGGGGCGCTATGGGCAGGGCATGACCTCCGCCGATCCGGGCCATGCCCTTGCTCTGAGCTACGCTCCGCCGGCCGCGCGCGCCGCACTGGAAACGCTGTTTGCGCTCGATGACCGACTTGCGACGATCGTTCGCTCCACGCGCGAGCCTCTGGTTGGGCAGATGCGGCTGACCTGGTGGCACGAAGCGTTGACGCGACTGGACTCGGCACCCGCGCCACAAGAGCCTGTGCTGCAAGCGATTGCGCTATCGGTGTTGCCAGGCCGCGTATCCGGAACGTCGCTCGCGGCGATGACCGATGGTTGGGAGACGCTGCTGCAGGCGGAGGTCGATCCGGCGACGATCGAAGCCTTTGCTATCGAACGGGGCGGCCGGTTGTTCGAAGCGGCGTCGAGGATCCTTGGCGTCGAGGACCTGCGGATCGGTATCGCAGGCGAAGGATGGGCGCTCGTCGATCTCTCCCGAAGCGTTACGGATACGTTGCTGGCCAACCTCGCGCGGTCATTGGCCCATGCGCGGTTTGAAACGGCGTTCGGGGCGCGGTGGCCGCGGGCTGCCCGATCGCTGGGTGCCGTCGCGTTGCTGGCGCAGTTCGACAACGCTGCAGCAATGGGCGGTTCGCCGGGGCCGGCACGGCGCGTGGCGCGGTTGGCGTGGCACAGATTGACCGGATACTGACCAATCGGATGGGGATCGTCTGCGGCTAGGCCTAGCGTGGGGGCTGGGCAATGGGGGCGGCGGCGATGTGGCGGTATCTGGCGGGCGGAGCGGCGTTGATCGCGTTGATCGCGGCGGGGTTCATGGTGTTCAGCGGGAAGGCGCGGCCGGGTCCGCTGCTACCGCCTCAGCCGATGGCACAGGTGAGTGGCGGTACGGTCGCATCAGATCCGCTACCCGATGCCGCGCCCGAGGCGACCGACAAGACCCGCGAGCAGAAGCGGTTCGATCGCTACGACAAGGACCGCGATGCGAAGATCACGCGCGAGGAATATCTGGTCCAGCGGCGCAAGGCTTACGCGCGGCTGGACGTGGACGGCGATGGCAAGCTGTCGTTCGACGAATGGGCGGTGAAGGCGGCGACCAAGTTCGCGGACGCCGACCGTGACAAATCCGGCGCGATGACCGCGCCCGAATTTGCCACGACGGCGGTCAAGCGGAAGGGGCCATCTCGGGTAAATTGTCCGCCGGTTCAGCCTGCTGCGGAGGAGAGTTGAGCCACTCTGCGAGCGCCGCGCGGCCACGATCGGTATACATCCGCTTGCGATCCGCTTTCTTGGTCCGGCCCGTGATCGGCGGGAACAGCCCGAAGTTCACGTTCATCGGCTGATACGTCTCGACCTCGGCGCCACCGGTGATGTGGCCGAGCAGCGCGCCGAGCGCCGTCGCGTAGGGCGGCGGCGTCAGAGTCTTGCCGGTGAGTTCCGCCGCGGCGAACAGTCCGGCGAGCATGCCGATCCCGCAGCTCTCGATATAACCCTCGCACCCGGTGATCTGGCCAGCGAAGCGGATGTTCGGACGCGACTTGAGCCGCAGCGTCTCGTCGAGCAGTTCGGGCGAGCGGATGAACGTGTTGCGATGCAGCCCGCCCAGCCGCGCGAACTCGGCATTCTCGAGGCCGGGAATGGTGCGGAACAGGCGGACCTGATCGGCGTGCTTCATCTTCGTCTGGAAGCCGACGATGTTCCACAGCGTGCCCTGCGCGTTGTCCTGCCGCAGCTGGACGACGGCGTGCGGCCAGCGCCCGGTCTTCGGGTTGTCGAGCCCGACCGGCTTCATCGGCCCATAGCGCAACGTATCGACCCCGCGCTCCGCCATCACCTCGATCGGCATGCAGCCGTCGAAATAGGGTGTGTCCTTCTCCCACTCCTTGAACGGGGTCTTCTCGCCATCGATCAGGCCCTGGTGGAAGGCGAGATACTGGTCCTTGTCCATCGGGCAGTTGATGTAATCCTTGCCCTCACCCTTGTCCCAGCGCGACGCGAACCACGCGGTGTCCATGTCGATCGAGTCGCGGTGGACGATCGGCGCCAGCGCATCGAAGAAGGCGAGTGCCTCGCGGCCGGTCTCGGCGCCGATCCCCGCGGCGAGCGAGGCGGCGGTGAGCGGACCGGTGGCAATGATCGTCGGGCCATCGGGCAGTGCATCGATGCGTTCGCGGACGAGCGTGATGTTCGGGTGCTGGTCGATCGCCTCCGTCACGCTGGCCGAGAAATTATCGCGGTCGACAGCTAGCGCGGAGCCGGCGGGGACGCGGTGGATGTCCGCTTGGCGCATGATCAGCGATCCGAGCGTACGGAGTTCCTGATGGAGCAGGCCGACCGCGTTGGCTTCGGCATCGTCCGACCGGAAGCTGTTCGAGCAGACGAGCTCGGCGAGGCCGTCGGTCTGGTGCGCGGGCGTCTCTTCGCCGCTGCCGCGCATTTCGGACAGGCGCACCTTGAGGCCGGCTTCGGCGAGTTGCCAGGCGGCTTCGGAACCGGCGAGCCCGCCGCCGATGACATGGATATCGTGGGTCATTTGGGTCAGATAGCGACGGACGCTTGCCGTGTCAGGTCCGCAATACCACTTCGCCTGCATGACAGACCCGACGAAGATCTTCACGATCGGCTATGAGGCCACGACGATGGCCGATTTCCTCGCGGCATTGAAGGCGGCGGGGGTGGAGCGTGTGATCGACGTCCGCGCTCTGCCTTTGTCGCGGCGGCCAGGGTTCTCAAAGACTTCGCTTGCCGCCGCGTTGCGCGAGGTGGAGGTCGATTACGTGCATCTGAAGGCTCTGGGAACGCCGAAGCGTGGGCGCGATGCGGCCAAGAAGGGCGACGTCGCGACGCTGACCGCGGTCTATGACGAACAGCTCGAGCTTCCCGAGGCTCAGGCGGCGGCAGCGATCATGCTCGGGCTGGCAGCCGAGAAGCCGAGCGCGCTGCTCTGTTACGAACGGGACCCGTGCCATTGCCACCGTACCTTGCTGCTGCAGGCGGTAGGCGAGGGGGCCGAGGTGGTGGATCTGTTTACCTAGGAAGGGTCGAACTCGCTTCAAACGCTTCGTTAGGATGACGGGCAGGGTTCTGGGCCGAAAGTTGCATCGAGCCCCAGTCGCCGCTAACCAGCACCCATTCGCCCTGGACCCGGTGCAATTCCGGGTGGCTATTCCGGCCGCCGATCCGCCGGACAACGCAACGACGCCTTTGAAGTGAACCGCCTGCCAAAACAGCGCCGCGGTTCGTGCGTCCTATGCGGATACATCCATGACATCCCTATCTCTTCCTCGTTACCGCGCCGAGTGGTTCAGCGGCCCGACCGCCGCGCGCCGCGACATCCTCGCCGGCATGGTCGGCACATTCGCGCTTATTCCCGAGGTCATCGCCTTCTCGTTCGTCGCGGGAATCGATCCCGAAGTCGGCCTGTTCGCGTCGTTCGTGATCGGCATCGTCATCGCGTTTGCCGGCGGGCGTCCAGCGATGATCTCAGGCGCAGCCGGCTCCGTCGCGCTCGTCGCGGCCGCGTTGGTCCACGCGCATGGCGTGCAATACCTGCTGGTCGCGACGATGCTCGCAGGCGCTCTCCAGATCGCGTTCGGGCTCGCCAAGCTCGACGTGCTGATGCGGTTCGTGTCGAAGTCGGTCCGCACCGGGTTCGTCAACGCGCTCGCGATCCTGATCTTCTCCGCGCAGGTGCCGCAGATGGTCGGCGTCAGTTGGCAGGCCTATGCGATGATCGGCGGCGGCCTCGCGATCATCTACCTCATGCCGCGCATCTCGAACGCCATCCCGTCGCCGCTGATCTGCATCGTCGTGCTGACCGCGATCGCGATGTGGGTGCCGATGCCGCTGAAGACGGTCGGCGATCTCGGCAAGCTGCCCTCCACGCTGCCGTCGTTCGGGATGCCCGACGTGCCGTTCAACTGGGACATGCTGCGGATCGTTGCTCCCTATGCGTTGGCGATGGCCGCCGTCGGGTTGCTCGAGTCGATGATGACGGCGAGCGTAGTCGACGACCTGACGGAAACCACCAGCTCGAAGGCGCGCGAGTGCACTGGGCTCGGGCTCGCGAACATCGCCGCGGGCGCGTTCGGTGGCATCGCCGGTTGTGGGATGATCGGGCAAACCGTCGGCAACGTCCGCTATGGCGGGCGCGGGCGGCTGTCGACGCTGGTCGCCGGCGTGTTCCTGCTCGTCGTGATGGTGCCGCTGAGGCCGTGGGTCGCGCAGGTGCCGGTCGCGGCGCTGGTCGCGATCATGATCATGGTGTCGATCAGCACCTTCTCCTGGGGCTCGATCCGCGAACTCGGCCGGCATCCCAAGATGTCGAGCCTGGTGATGGTCGCGACCGTTATCGTCACCGTTGCGACGCACGACCTGTCGCTCGGCGTCGGGGTCGGCGTGCTGCTCAGTGGCGTGTTCTTCGCGTGGAAGGTCACACGGCTGATGGAGGTCACGGTCGAGCACGACGGAACCAGCGACACGCGGATCTACCGTGTCGGCGGTCAGGTGTTCTTCGCCAGCGCCGATATCTTCGCGGATCGCTTCGATCTTCGCGAGACGGCGCGTGCTGTAAGGATCGACCTGACGCGTGCGCATCTTTGGGATGTCACCGCCGTTGCCGCGCTGGAAGACGTGGTGGCCAAGCTGCGGCGCCACGGCACGACCGTCGAGGTGGTCGGGCTGAACACGGCAAGCGAGACGCTGGTCGATCGCCACGCGCCCCTGCTGCTCGGCTAACGTCTAACAGCGTACAGGCTTGGCAGCTTCACCGAGGTAACGCTGCCAAGCCGTTGTCGTACTGTAGTTTTGCTTACTGCTGCGGAACCGTATCGTTCTCGACCGGCGCTTCGTCGCGCGTCACGCGAGCGGTCATGCCGGTCGCATCGGCATCGTCGCGCATCTGCTCGTCGGGCGCGACCGGCGGTTCGCGTTCGGGCTCGACCGCGTTCACCGTTGGGGGAGCCTCGACCGGTGCAGTCTCGACCGGCGCCGGAGCAGGCGTCGGCGCGGCTTCGGACTCAGTCACACCGGTATCCTCGACCATGTTGGTATCGGTCGGCGGCTGGTCGGGCTCCGAGCGCGAGCAGCCGGCCATGGCCATCGCGGCGAGCAGGCCGCCGGCAATGGCGGTACGCGTGCGGTTGGAAATCGTCATGTCTGGTCCTCTCAACGAGCTGCGATCGTCTGGCGAGCCGTGCGCGCCTCGATCTTGGAAGCGAGGGTGCCATCCCAGTTATAGGGGTCGGCGCGGAAGTTCATCTGGCCGTTGCCGCTGGCAAATGCGGTCCAGTAGAGCAGATACACCGACACAGGCTTGGTCAGGCGAGCACGGACCGTGTCACCCTTGGCGACCGCAGCGTCGACCATCTCGGGCGTCCAGGACGGATCGCCCTTGAGCAGCAGGTCGGCAAGTTCGGCTGGTTTCTCAAGGCGAACGCAGCCGTGGCTCGCAAGCCGGCTGAAGCTCGCAAACTTCGCCCGGCTCGGCGTATCGTGGAGATAGACCGAATAGTCGTTGGCGAAGTCGAACTTGAACCGGCCCAGCGCGCTCTGGTCGCCGGCCTGCTGCTGAAGCCGCGTGCCGTCGATCACCTTGATGCCGTTGCGCTTGAAATAGCCCGGGTTGGCGCGCTCCTTCGGCCAAAGCTCCTTGGTCGCGATCGACGTCGGCACGTTCCAAGGCGGATTGATCACGATGCTGTGGATCGTCGAGGACAGCATCGGCGTCTCGTCGCCCGGACGGCCTGTGACTGCGCGCATCGATTGCACGGGGGTATCGCCGTCAAACACCGTCAGCACGGCCGCGGCAATGTTCACCTGGATACGGTCGCGCGGCAGGTCCTGCGGCAGCCAGCGCCAGCGCTCCATGTTCGCCATGATCTGACGCACCCGGTCGCCTGCGCTTACGTTGAGTGCGGCGAGAGTCTGGGTCGACACGATCCCGCTCGGGTTGAGGCCATAGCGACGCTGGGCACGGCGTACCGCTTCCACCAGCGGCGCGTCGAAACGGTCGCCGCTGGTCGCGACGTCCTTGTCCTCGGCTGCGAGACGTTTGCGCAGCGCGATGACGCGAGGACCGGTCGCGCCGATCGTGAAATCGGGACCGGAGGCCAGCGGCGCCCAGCCGCCCGCAGACGCGATCGAGCGATAATTCTGGAGGCCCTTTCGCAGGCCGTCATACCCTGCATAAGGCGGTGGCAATGATGCGAACCATGCCGCGATCCGGTCGAGCCGCACGGCATCGGCAAAGGCAGGCGTCGGGTCATAGGCCGGTGGACGCAGGCCCCAATCCTTCTGGAAGTCGGCTTCGTTGAGCCGCCCGGCATGCACGGCGCGCGCATGATCGAGTGCCGCACGGACGAGTTCGTCCTTGCTCGGCGCAGTGGTCGATGCGGTCGCGGCCGACTTCAGGCCCTGCGCGACGATGTCGCCATTGAGCAGTCTGTCGAGCAAGGCGGCCTGCGCGTCGCTCAACGGCGGCACGGTGATTACCGGCGGTGCGAGCGTCGGCGTAGGCATTGCAGCGGGCGTGGTCGGAACGACCGGCGGCGGCGTAACCTGCGCGAACGACGCGGTCGCCATCAACAGCGGTGTTGCCGCGAGCACCGACCGGATCACGCCAGTCTTCATTCGTCCATCATCGAAACCGCGAGCCATAATCGTCCTGTCTTGTATCTGGTCGATGCTTTCGCACGACGTAGCTCTCCCTTAGCTGAACCGGACTCGCTAAGCATCGCCAATCGGGCAAAATTAGCGGTTCAGGCCAGGGGGGCGGGTTTTTCCTGCCGGGCAAGCACTTCATAGGCCATCACCGCAGTCGCGACGGCGGCGTTCAGGCTGTCCGCCTTGCCGAGCATCGGGATCTTGACGAGCACGTCGCACGCCTCGGCCATCTCCGGCGGCATGCCTTGTGCTTCGTTGCCCGTGAGCAGGAAGGTCGGGCCGGTGTAGGTCGCCGCACGGTAGTCGGTGTCGGTATCGAGGCTGAGGCCCACGAGCTGGCCGGGGCCGGTGCGCAGCCAGGTATGGAAGGGCTCCCACTCGGTCTTCACGACGGGGATCGTGAACAGCGCGCCCATGCTGGCACGGACCGCCTCGACCGAGAACGGATCGACCGACTCGCCGATCAGGATCAGCCCGCCTGCGCCAACAGCGTCGCCGGTGCGCAGGATCGTGCCGAGATTGCCCGGATCGCGCAGCCGTTCGGCGACCAGCCAGATGCCGGAGGTGGTGCGATCGAGGTCTTCGAGCGTCGCGTCGAACTCGTCGAACACGCCGACGACCGCTTGCGGGTTATCCTTGCCGGACAACTTCGAGAGGATATCAGGTGTGGTCTGGATCGAATCACCGCCGGCATCCTCGACGTCCATCGACAGCGCGTGCACCAACGGGTGGTTCGCGCTGGCCGCAGCGTAGAACAGCGTACGCGGCAGGCGACCGGTCTCGCGCGCTTCGGTGAGGATGCGCAGGCCTTCAGCGAGGAACTGCTTGGCCGCACGCCGATGCCGTTTGTCACGCAGGTCGCGAACATACTTGATCAGCGGGTTCGAAAAGGCGGTTATCTCGCGGGGCATCTAGCGTCCCTTCCGCTTGCGGGAGGGGTTGGGGAGGGGTTTGTAAACACGCCGTCGCTCATGCCCTCCCCCGACCCCTCCCGCAAGCGGGAGGGGAGAAAGACGGTCAATCCTCGCCGAACTTCGCTTCGACCAGTTCGGCAAGCGCCGCGACCGTATGCTCAGCGCCATCACCGGTCGCGCTGATCGTGATCGCGTCGCCCATCGCCGCGCCGAGCATCATGAGCCCCATGATCGATGTGCCGGTGACATGGTCCGACCCATCCTTGGTCACGCTGACTTCAACGGGATGCGAAGAGGCGAGCGTCACGAACTTCGCACTCGCGCGCGCGTGGAGCCCACGACGGTTGGTGATCTGGACGGTGCGGGAGACCGCGCTCACGCCGCAGCCTCGCCGAGAACCTCGGACGCTACCGAGATGTATTTGCGCCCAGCCTCACGCGCCGCCGCAACCGCCGCAACGACGGTCATCGATTTGCGCGCCGAGCCAAGCCGGATCAGCATCGGCAGGTTCATCCCCGCGATCACCTCGATCCGGCCGCGTTCCATCAAGGAGATGGCGAGATTGGAGGGCGTGCCACCGAACAGGTCGGTCAGCACGATCACGCCGCGCCCGACATCGACCGCCTGGATCGCAGCGGCGATATCCGCGCGGCGCTCCTCCATGTCGTCGTCGGGTCCGATCGCGATCGGCGCGACACGCTCCTGCGGGCCGACGACGTGGATCATCGCGCGAACGAATTCCTCGGCCAATCGACCGTGCGTTACCAGAACAAGGCCGATCATGTCAGCGTTTCATACTCATAAGACGACCGGTGATCCTTCGAGCGCATCTTGTGGAGCGGCCCCCAGGTCGCGGTGTGCGATACTGGGCGAAAATCCCGCGTCGCGCAACCGTCGCGCCACGCGGTCAGCGACGTGGACCGACCGGTGTCTCCCTCCGGTACACCCGAACGCGACCGTGACATACGACTTGCCTTCCGCCCTGTAGCGCGGGAGCAACAGCATCAGCAGCTCCTCGATCCGACTCACTGCGGCTTCATAGGCGGGGTCGTCCATGATGTAGGCGGAGACGTCGGCGTCCAGCCCGGTGCCGGGACGCAGATCCGCATCCCAGTGCGGATTGCGGAGGAAGCGCATGTCGAACACCAGGTCGGCGTTGCGGGGCAGGCCGCGGGCGAAACCGAACGAGCGGATCGACAGCGTCGGCGCGCCGAGTTCCCCGCCCGCAAAGCTCGCGCGGATCTGTTGCGCGAGTTCGTTGGCAGCCATGTCGGTCGTGTCGATCAGCCGGTTCGCCCAGTCGCGAAGTGGCGCAAGCAGCTCGCGCTCGCGGCTGATCCCGTCGTTTGCGGGACGGTCCAGCGCGAGCGGGTGACGACGGCGGGTCTCGGAATATCGACGTTCGAGTTCGGCGCCCGAGCAGTCGAGGAACAGCATGCCGATCTCGAGCCCATGACGGTCGCGGAGATCACGGATGCGGCCGACGATCCGTTCGGGATCGAAATCGCGAGTCCGCGCGCCGATACCGATCGCGAGCGGCTGCGAGTCGTTCGTCGATCCTTCGGGGAGCGGTGCGTCGAGCAGGCGGTCGAGCAGCAACAGCGGAAGGTTGTCGACGACTTCCCAGCCGAGATCCTCCAGCGTCTTGAGGACAGTCGATTTGCCTGCACCCGACATGCCGGTGACGAGCAGGATGTCCTTCGGACGCGTCATTCTATGGGCTCCGGATTGCGCAATGCGAGTTCGACCTTGATCGGGGCGGAGGCTTCAAAGGGGGCAATCGCGACCTCGCGGACGTCGATTCCGGCGATGTTGCGGACGCTACGTTCGGGCATCCGTTCGATTGCGCCATCGACGCGTACCAGCAGGGCGACCGGTACGTCTTCGAAATAAGGCATGGCGAGGATGCCGATCCCGCGGACTTCGATCCGTCCAGCGATCGTCGCTGGTGCGCGGGCGACCAACGACTTACCTACGCGCACCACCAGCGTCTGGTCGTCACTGACGAGGATCGCGCCACGATCGATCAGGCGCAGCGCGAGGTCGGACTTGCCCGATCCCGATGCGCCCTCGATCAACACGGCCATGCCGTCGATGGCGACCGTGGTGGCGTGGAGCCTGTCGGAGGAGGGGACGACCACGCGGCGTCCTTACTCCGGCAATTCGGCGAGCGGTAGCCTTACGACGAAGCGCGCGCCATCGAGCCTGTCCTCACGCGATTCGACGAAGATCGCGCCTTGGTGCCCGTCGACGATCGTGCGGGCGATCGCGAGGCCCAGCCCGGAATGCTGGCCGAACGTCTCGCTGTCGGGGCGGACCGAGTGGAAGCGCTTGAAGACATCCTCGCGCGCCTCCTCGGGAACGCCGGGACCTTCGTCCTCGACCCGGATGACGAGGTCCTCGCCCTCGCGGATTGCGGAGATCGCGATCAGGCCGGCGTCGGGCGAGAAGGACAGCGCGTTGTCGATCAGGTTCTCGAACACGCGTTCGAGCCGCGCGCCTTCGCCGAGTATGATCGTTCGGTCGTCGGAGTTGCGATCGAACCGGAGGCGGATGCCGCGCTCCACCCCGCGCGCATCACGCTGCGCGACCAGCCCGTCGATCATCGCGGCGATATCGACCGGCTCGAACTTCGCACGGCTGAGCTGCGCGTCCAGTCGCGAAGCTTCGGAGATGTCGGAGAGCAGCCGGTCGAGCCGGTGCACGTCGTCGCGGACGATCGCGAGCAACTGCGCCTGGAGCGCCGGATCTTTCACGCGTGACAATCCCTCCACCGCGGACCGGAGCGAGGCGAGCGGGTTCTTCATCTCGTGCGTGACGTCCGCGGCGAACGCCTCGGTCGCGTCGATGCGAGCGCGGAGTGCGAGACTCATGTCCGACAGCGCGCGCGCAAGCATGCCGAGTTCGTCACGACGCGAGGGCAGGCGCGGCACGACGACTTCGCGCGCTCGGCCGAGGCGGACACGAACCGCCGCACGGGCAAGGCGGCGCAAGGGACGGACGATCGTGCGGGCCAAGAACAGTGACAGCAGGATCGAGACGATCGACACCCCGAGCAACACCATGCTGAGCCGGAACCGCTCGATCCGCACCGTCTTCGTGATGTCGCGCGCGTTGACCGTCGTCATCACGACCCCGCCAGCGCGGAGCGGCGCGGCGGCAGTCAACACGGGCGTGCGGTCGGGCGCGCGCCACACCGTCGTGGAGACGGCGCTGCGTCCGCGGACTGCGGTCACGTCGGGCCATTGCTGCGGACCGCTGCGCTCGCGGTACAGCGGCGGGCGCGGGGCCATCACGATCACGTCGATCGATGCGTCGAGAAAGCGGGCGATCGTCTGGTCCCAGTCTTCCTTGTCGGGGTCCATCAGCACGAAGTTGCGCAGGCCCAGCGCGCGGCTGTCGGCGATCGTCCGCCCTGCTGCGTTGAACAGTCGAATCCGCGACCCCGTATCGCGTGCAAGCCGCAACACTAGCGGATCGCGCAACGCCGGATCGACCGCGGCGATTGCCTCGCCGATCAGTCGTGCTTCACGCGCCGTCTGCGCGACACGGTTGTCGACTACCCGGCTGCGATACGAATCAAGGTAGAAGAACCCGCCTGCCAGCAGCAGCAGCGCGAAGATGTTGACGGCCAGGATACGCCGGGTGAGCGAGATCTGTCCCGACCACCGCAGCGTGAGATCGCGGCCGTCGACACCCAGCTCATTCCTCAGAAAATCGATACCCGGCACCATATAATGTCTCGATAGCGTCGAAGGCCGGGTCAACCTGCCTGAATTTGCGGCGGAGTCGTTTTATGTGGCTGTCGATGGTCCGGTCATCGACATAGATGTCGTCCTGATACGCCGCATCCATCAGCTGGTTGCGCGTCTTGACGATGCCGGGCCGCTGCGCGAGCGTCTCGAGGATCATGAACTCGGTCACGGTCAGCGTGACCGGCTCGCCACCCCACAGCGTCCGGTGCCGCGCCGGATCCATGCTGAGGCGCCCGCGATCGAGCGGCCCTGCGGCCTCCGCCTCGGTCTCGGTGCCCGGCGACTGCGTCAGCTCGGTCCGTCGCAGGATCGCGCGTATGCGGGCGATCAACAGCCGCTGCGAGAACGGCTTGGCGATGTAGTCGTCGGCGCCCATCGCAAGCCCGAGCGCCTCGTCGAGTTCATCGTCCTTGCTGGTGAGGAAGATCACCGGGATCTGGCTTTTCTCGCGCAGCCGACGCAGCAGTTCGAGCCCATCCATCCGCGGCATCTTGATGTCGAACACCGCGAGGTCCGGAGGGTTGTCGGTCAGCGCCTTCAACGCCGTCTCGCCGTCCGAATAGACGCGCGTGACGAAGCCCTCGGTCTGCAGCGCGATCGACACGGAGGTCAGGATGTTGCGGTCGTCGTCGACCAGCGCGATCGTTGCCGTCATCTGGGGAGCTTTGCCTCGGTCGTTGGCGTGTCGGCGTAGGGCAAACCGCCGCCGCACTCAACTAGAGCCGTATCGGGACAGCGCTGCAAATCAGTGGATTTGACCGGTGGAAAACGGCCCCGTACAGCCGGCCGCAACGACATACATACGTATGCGATAAAACTTAGGAGAGAGAGCCCGTGTCGAGCGAGCGTATTCCGGCCGTCGGCCTATCCGCGCAGGGGATCGAAACCCGCGCCAATCTACACTGGAACCTGGTCACTGCGCAGCTCGTCGAGGCGGCGTTGGAGCGGAACGAGGGGACGCTATCCGCGGACGGCCCGCTGGTCGTCGAGACCGGCGCGCATACCGGCCGATCGGCGCAGGACAAGTTCATCGTCCGCGATGCCGAGACCGACGCGACGGTCTGGTGGGGCAAGAGCAACAAGGCGATGGAGCCCACGCATTTCGCCGCGCTGAAGGAGGATTTCTTCGCCGCGCTGGCCGCCAAGGACGAGCTGTTCGTGCAGGACCTGTACGGCGGTTCGCAGCCCGATCACCGCGTCAACGTCCGCGTCGTCACCGAACTCGCGTGGCACAACCTCTTCATCCGGACGATGTTGGTACGACCCGAGCAGGCGGCGCTGAAGGACTTCGTCGCCGACTATACGATCGTCGACCTGCCGAGCTTCCGCGCCGATCCCGCACGTCACGGCTGCCGCAGCGAGACGGTTATCGCGGTGAACTTTACCGACAAGCTGATCCTGATCGGCGGCACCAAATACGCCGGCGAGATGAAGAAGTCGGTCTTCGGGCTGCTCAATTACCTCCTCCCGCCGACCGGCGTGATGCCGATGCACTGCTCGGCGAACATGGGCGCGAACGGCGACACCGCGGTGTTCTTCGGCCTGTCGGGCACCGGCAAGACGACGCTCTCGGCCGATGCCAGCCGGACGCTGATCGGCGACGACGAGCATGGCTGGTCCGACACCGCGGTCTTCAATTTCGAGGGCGGGTGCTACGCCAAGATGATCCGCCTCTCCGCCGATGCCGAGCCGGAGATCTTCGCGACCACCAAGCGGTTCGGCACGGTGCTGGAGAACGTCGTGATGGATCCGGCGACGCGTCTGCTCGACCTCGACGATCACACGCTCGCCGAGAACAGCCGCGGTGCGTATCCGATCGACTTCATCCCGAATGCGTCGGCCGAGAACATGGGGCCGGTGCCGCGCAACATCGTGATGCTGACCGCGGATGCATACGGCGTGCTGCCACCGATCGCCAAGCTCACGCCCGACCAGGCGATGTACCATTTCCTCTCGGGCTACACCGCACGTGTCGCTGGGACCGAAATCGGCGTGACCGAGCCCGATGCGACGTTTTCAACGTGCTTCGGCGCCCCGTTCATGCCGCGGCACCCGTCGGTCTACGGGAACCTGCTGAAGGAGCGGATCGCGAAGGGCGGCGTCGATTGCTGGCTGGTCAACACCGGCTGGACCGGCGGCAAATACGGCGTCGGCAACCGCATGCCGATCAAGGCGACTCGGGCGTTGCTGAACGCGGCGCTGGACGGGAGCTTGAATGATGCGGAGTTCCGTACGGACCTCAACTTCGGGTTCCAGGTGCCGGTCAGCGTACCGGGTGTCGACAGCGCGATCCTCGATCCGCGCACGACCTGGGCGGACAAGGGCGCGTACGATGCGACTGCGGCGAAACTGGTCGACCTGTTCGTCGAGAACTTCGCGCAGTTCGCGGAGCATGTCGACGAGGGTGTCCGGCAGGCGGCGCCAAAGGTGAAAGAGGCGGCCTAACTCTAGCTCCTCTCCCTACAAGGGAGAGGAAGGGGCCCGCACGACGAAGTCGGGTGGGACGGTGAGGGCACGTGATACGGCGTGCCCTCACCCTCGCCGCTGCGCGGCTTCCCTCTCCCCTGAAGGGAGAGGGTTCAGAGGGGCTCCACGACGACTTCGCCATCGACAACTGCCGTTACTCGAACGCGCGCGCCAACCACCGCATCTTCCCCGCGCGCCGGCCAACTCCCGTCGCCCACCAGCACGCGGCCACGCCCGCCAACGATCGCGGCCTCAACGACGACAACCTGACCGACCAGCCGAGCAGAGCGATCGTTCAACATCGGATCCCCGCCCTCGACCGGATAATCCCGGTACCAGCGCTTCCCGATCAGCACCGCAACCGCGCTCCAGACCCCGAATGCCGCCAGTTGCGCCGCCACCGGCAAGTCCGGCAACACGAACACCGCCACCCCCGTCACCGCTGCCGCAATCGCGAGAAACACCAGGAACACGCCCGGCACCACCAGTTCGGCGATCCCCAGCACCAGCGCCGCGATCAGCCAAGCGCCAGCCGCCCCGATCGCGTCCATCAGCTTTTCGGCAGCTCGAACGGACCCTTCCGCGGCTCGGGCTTGGCCGGCGGCGAAGCAGTCGCATCGCGCAGCGCATCCTTAGCCAGCTCCCCAATCCCCCCCAGCGTCCCCATCAACTGCGTAGCCTCGACCGGAAACAGGATCGTCTTCGCATTGGGCGAGGTCGCAAACTTGCCGATCGCCTCGACATATTTCTGCGCGATGAAATAGTTGATCGCCTGAGCGCCACCCTCCTCAATCGCCTGAGAAACAGCGCGCGTCGCCGAGGCCTCAGCCAAAGCCGCCCGCTCGCGCGCCTCGGCATCGCGGAACGCCGATTCCTTGCGCCCTTCGGACTCCAGGATCCGCGCCTGCTTCTGCCCCTCGGCGCGAAGGATTTCCGAAGCCCGCGAACCCTCCGCATCCAGAATGTTAGCCCGCTTCTCGCGCTCGGCCTTCATCTGCCGCCCCATCGCATTCACGATGTCGGCCGGCGGACGGATGTCCTTGATCTCGACCCGCGTGATCTTAACCCCCCACGGCGTCGTCGCATGATCGACCACGTTGAGCAGCCGCGCATTGATTTCGTCGCGTTTCGACAGCGTCTCGTCGAGGTCCATCGACCCCATCACCGTGCGCAGGTTGGTCGTCGTGAGCTGCAACAGCGCCTGATACAGGTCCGACACCTCGTACGCCGCCTTGGCCGAGTCGAGCACCTGAAAGAACACGACCCCGTCGGTCGAGATCATCGCGTTATCCTTGGTGATGATCTCCTGGCCGGGGATGTCGATCACCTGCTCCATCATGTTCACCTTCCGCCCGACGCTGTAGAAAAACGCGGGGTAGAAATTGAAGCCGGGGCGGGCGACCGTGGTGAAGCGGCCGAAATGTTCGATCGTGTATTGATAGCCCTGGTGGACGATCTTGATGCTGGTGAAGAGGTACAGCAGCACCAGCGCCAGCAGGAGCGCGGCAACGATCAGGCCCATCGAACAATCCCCCATCCGTGTATCGCACCGCTATAGCACGTCCGCGAAGGTGGGGCCTAGCCGTACGGTCCGGCTTTGGTTACATGGCGCGCCACCTCACACCCAGGAACGGCAGCTCTCATGGATATCCGCCTCGGCCTCACTTTCGACGACGTCCTCCTGTATCCGGGGGAATCGGACGTGCTGCCAAGCCAGGCCGATACCCGCACGCAGCTGACGCGCGGCATCGCGCTCAACATCCCGATCCTCTCGTCCGCGATGGACACCGTCACCGAAGCCGACATGGCCATTGTAATGGCACAGCTCGGCGGCATCGGCGTGCTCCACCGCAATTTGACCGTCGAGGAGCAGGTCATTGCGGTCCGTCAGGTCAAGCGGTTCGAGTCGGGCATGGTGGTCAACCCGATTACGATCAAGCCGACCGCCACCCTCGCCGAGGCGCAGGCCCTCATGTCGGGCCACCGGATCAGCGGCATCCCGGTCGTCGAGGCGGACGGCAAGCTCGTCGGCATCCTTACCAACCGCGACGTGCGTTTCGCGGGCGATCCAAAACAGCCGGTCAGCGAGCTGATGACGCACGAGAACCTCGCGACGGTTTCGACCGAGGTCGGCAAGGAAGAGGCACGCCGCCTGCTCCACGCCCGCCGCATCGAGAAGTTGCTGGTGGTCGATGCGCAGTATCGCTGCGTCGGCCTGATCACCGTCAAGGACATCGAGAAGGCGGTGATGTTCCCCGATGCGACCAAGGACGAGGCGGGCCGCCTGCGCGTGGCGGCGGCGACGACGGTCGGCGACAAGGGCTTCGACCGGACCGAACAGCTGGTCGACGCCGGCTGCGACCTGATCGTGATCGACACCGCGCACGGCCACAACCGCGACGTCGGCCGCGCGGTCGAGCGCGTGAAGAAGCTCTCCAACTCGGTCCAGGTGGTGGCGGGCAACGTCGCGACCGGCGAAGCGACGCGCGCGCTGATCGGCGCAGGTGCGGACGGGATCAAGGTCGGCATCGGGCCGGGCTCGATCTGCACCACCCGCGTCGTTGCAGGCGTCGGCGTACCGCAGCTTACCGCGGTGATGGATTGCGCGGAGGCGGGCCATAAGGCGGGCGTGCCCGTGATCGCCGACGGCGGCATCCGCACCTCGGGCGACATGGCCAAAGCGCTCGCGGCGGGTGCATCGACGGTGATGATTGGCTCGCTGCTCGCGGGCACGGACGAGGCACCTGGCGAGACGTTCCTGTACCAGGGCCGCGCGTACAAATCGTACCGCGGGATGGGCTCGGTCGGCGCAATGGGCCGCGGGTCGGCGGATCGCTATTTCCAGGGGGACATCAAGGATCAGCTGAAACTCGTGCCCGAGGGTATCGAGGGTCAGGTCGCGTACAAGGGCCCGGCGAGGGATGTCGTTCATCAGCTGGTTGGCGGAATCAAGGCGGCGATGGGGTATACGGGGTCGGCAACGATCCCTGACCTTCAGGCGCGCGCGGAGTTCGTGCAGATCACCGGCGCGGGCTTGATGGAGAGCCATGTTCACGACGTGACCATCACGCGCGAGGCGCCGAACTACCCCACGCGCTAAAGGCACTTCGCCCCTCCCTGAAAGGGAGAGGCCGGGGGTGGGGTGGGGTCCGCAAGCTCGTTCGGTGGTGGTGGTTCAAGTGAACGAAATGGCGCGTTCCCAAGCAAGTCACATGCGCTCCCACGCCTCCCGTCATTCCCGCGAAGGCGGGAACCCATACTGGCTAACTTCGCGGTAAGATCGCAACCGTTCGAGAATATGGATCCCCGCCTGCGCGGGAATGACGAACGAATTTGCGTGGGCAATCCCCGACAAACGGTGGCCTGACCCACAAACCACTGCGCCCATCCGTCATCCCGCCGGCCCCCTTCGTCATCCCGGCGAACGCCGGGACCCATGGTTGCGGGCCGGGTGGTGGTTGCATGCTATCGCCGGGTCCGCCGTGCCCATGGGTCCCGGCGTTCGCCGGGATGACGGAGGGAGAGGGTGCTGACCACACGACCCGCCCCAATCCCGAATTTATTCCCCTCCCGCGCGCGGGAGGGGCTAGGGGAGGGGATGATGACGAACACTCCGTACCAAGCCTACCCCCGAACCCACGCGAAGTCGGGAGCCCAGAAGTGACTCCCCCAGCACGCACCCAGGCCGCGATCGAGCTCCTCGACCAGATCATCGCCGCCGCCCGCGAGTCCGGCGCAGCAGCCGACACGCTGATCGCCCGCTATTTCGCCACCCGCCGCTATGCAGGCTCGAAAGACCGCCGCGCCGTCCGCGAACTCGTCTACGCCGCGATCCGCAAGGCCGGTGACCGCCCCGAGGACGGTCGCGCCGCCATGCTGCTCGTCGCCGACGCCGATCCGGAAGTGGCGGCAACCTTCGACGGCTCCACCCACGCCCCAGCCCCGATCGCCAAGGACGAACCCCGCGCCCGCGCCGGCGTAGCGCCGCAGTGGCTGAGTAAGGCCCTCCGCGCCTCCGGCCTCGACGGCGCCGCACTCACCGACCTAGCCGGCCGCGCCACGCTCGATCTCCGCGTCAACACGCTGATCGCCGACCGCGCGACCGTCCTCGCAGCGCTGCCCGAAGCCGAAGCCACCCCCCACGCCCCAGATGGCATCCGCCTCCCCACAGGCACCAACGTCGAAGCACTCCCGCTCTTCAACGAAGGCGCGCTCGAAGTGCAGGACGAAGGCAGTCAGCTCGTCGGCCTCGCGATGCAGGCCAAACCCGGCGAACGGATCGTCGATCTCTGCGCCGGCGCCGGCGGCAAGACGCTCGCGCTTGCGGCGACGATGCAGAACGAAGGCGTCATCCTCGCCTGCGACACCGACCGCAACCGCCTCTCGCGCCTTACCCCCCGCGCAACCCGCGCCGGCGCGACGATCGTCGAGAGCCGCCTGCTCAACCCTACGCGCGAGATCCAGGCGCTCAGCGAATGGGCCGGTCGCGCCGATGGCGTACTGGTCGACGCCCCCTGCTCGGGCACCGGCACATGGCGGCGCAATCCCGAGGCGCGCTGGCGGCTCACCCCCGACCGCGTCTCGCGGCTGCAATCGACGCAGCAGCAGGTGCTCTCCGTGGCCGCCACGCTGGTCAAGCCCGGCGGCGCGCTCGTTTACATCGTCTGCTCCCTTCTCGACGCCGAGGGGACGGAACAGGTCAGCTGGTTCCTGAACGCGCATCCCGGCTGGACCACGGAAGCCCTGACGCTTCCCGCCGGCGCAAAACACGGCAACGGCGTCCGCCTGGAACCCGGCCGCGACGGCACCGACGGCTTTTTTGTCGCGCGCCTCCGGGCTGCGTGCTAGCCAGCCGACCTATGGTCCAATCCGTGGCCCCATCTGTGACCCGCCTGGAGACGATGATGCGTTTTTCGTCCGTTGCCCTTGCCGCCGCGCTGACCGTCGTATGCGTGTCGACTTCGCTCAGCGGGCAACGCCCCGACGCCCAGATCGACGCGCGCTCGATGCAGTTGCTGGCGCAGGGGCGTTCGCTGATGACGGCCGGCAACCTCGACGGGGCGACGGATGTGCTCGAAACGTCGGTCGCGGTCGATCCGCGCAACCGGGGTGCGTTCCTCCTGCTGGCACGCGTCGCTGAAACGCGTGACCTGCCAGGCAAGGCGATCCGCCTGTACCGCGAGGCCTTGTTGCTGGAGCCGAACGACGTCGCGGCGTTGAAGGGGCAGGGCGAGGCACTAGTCGCCAAGGGCGCCGTGGTTCGAGCGAAGGACAACCTCGTGAAGATCCGCACGCTCTGCAAGGGTGTCTGCCCCGAAGCGACGCAGCTTGCGGCAGTGATCGCAAAGGGGCCGCCGATTGCGACCGCGCAGGTGGACAAGACGCCGGTTGCTGCCAAGGACTGAGCTACCAGCGGATCCACCCCATTCACCACCCCGGCGAAGGCCGGGGTCCAATTGGGGAACGGTGCTAAGTGTGGACGGCGCGAGGTTACTGCCACCTTTCCAATTGGGCCCCGGCCTTCGCCGGGGTGGTGCAGCTCTACTGACCGTTCAATTCAGTATGCTCAGGTCCGTACCGGCGACTCGACAGCCTTCGCCAACGCCACAAAGTCGGCCACCGACAGCGTCTCCGCCCGCCGCGTAGCTTCCACCCCGATCCGTTCCAGCGCATCGAGCGCCCCCGGCACGCCCTTCAGACTCTGCCGCAGCATCTTCCGTCGCTGCCCAAACGCCGCGCCAGTCAGCCGCTCCAGAACAGCAAAGTTCACCCCCTCCGGCGCGTCGACCGGAGTCAGATGCACCACCGCCGACATCACCTTCGGCGGCGGCGTGAACGCCGACCGGTGCACCGGCATCGCGATCCGCGCAGTCGAGCGCCACTGCGCCAGCACCGCCAGCCGCCCATAATGATCGTCGTTGGTCTTCGCGACGATCCGCTCGGCGACTTCCTTCTGGAACATCAGCGTGCACGACTGCCACCAAGGCAGCCACAACGTCGACAGCCACCCCACCAGCAACGCCGTGCCGATATTGTACGGCAGGTTCGACACGATATGCGGCTTCCCCTTAAACAGCGTGGGCGCATCGACCTCCATCGCGTCGCCCTCGATGACCCGCAGCCGCCCCGGATACGCCTCGCCAAGCTCTGCCAGCGCAGGAATACACCGCCGGTCACGTTCGATCGCCGTCACGCGCGCACCCGCCGCAAGCAACGCGCGCGTCAGACCACCAGGACCGGGGCCAACTTCGAGCACCTCGGCATCCTGAAGGTCGCCCGGCACCGCCGCGATGCGCTTCAGCAACTGCCCGTCGAACAGGAAGTTCTGCCCAAGCGCCTTGCTCGCGTTCAGCCCATAACGCGCGATCACCTCGCGCAGCGGGGGAAGCTCCGTCGATGCAGCCTCGCTCACGACTGAGCAGCGGTCTGAGCGCGCCGGTCCGCCGCTTCACCCGCCATCGCGATCGCCGCGATCATCGCACCGGGCTCGGCCAGATTCTTGCCCGCGATCGCGAACGCCGTGCCATGATCGGGCGAGGTCCGCACGATCGGCAGGCCCAGCGTCATGTTCACGCCCTCGTCGAAATGGATCGTCTTCAAGGGCACCAGCGCCTGATCGTGATAGCAACACATCACGACATCGTAGGTCGCCCGCGCCCGCGGATGGAACATCGTGTCCGCCGCGAACGGCCCGGTCGCATCGATACCTTCCTCGCGGAGGATCGCGATCGCCGGCGCGATGATCTCGATCTCCTCGCGCCCGAGCGCACCCTGTTCGCCAGCATGCGGATTGAAGCCAGCAAAGGCGAGCCGCGGGTTCTCGATCCCGAAGTTCCGCAACAGTCCGCGGGCAGTCGCGCGAGCCTTGGCAACGATCAGCTCGACCGTCAGCAGCGCCGATACATCCTTCAACGGCACGTGAGTCGTGATAGGCACCACCTTCAGCGACGGTCCCGCGAGCATCATCACAGCATTATCGCCCGCAACCCCGTAGCGCTCGGCTACGAACTCGGTCTGCCCCGGATGCGTGAAGCCGATCGCGTACAGCTGCGACTTCGACACCGGCCCTGTCACGAGCGCACGCGCCGCGCCGGTGCGAACGAGACCCACCGCCAGCTCTAGTGAATGCAGCGCGCACCGCGCCCCGTCCGCGTCAGGCTCGCCCGGTACGATCGCACCCGCGTCGCCCACCGTCAGCACGGGCAACGCCTCGCCGAAAACCGCTGCCGCCGCGCCCATGTCTGCAATCCGTGCGATCGGACCAGCCCAGACCCGCTCGATCGCCCGCGCATCACCGACCGCGACGAACGGCGGCAAGTCATGCGTCGCGCGCGCATCCCAAGCCTTGGCGATGATCTCGGGCCCGATCCCGGCGGGATCGCCCATCGACACCGCCAGCGGCGAGATGCGGCTCACGATCCGATCACCGATATTCGACCACGGCGTCACGCCGCAGATCGCGCAGCTTCTGCTGGGCGCGCAGATTGACGCGCTGCTGCTCCAGCTGCCCCTGGATCTGCTCGGAGTTCGGCACCGAACCGCCAGCCGCCTCGTCGCGACCGCACAGCACCAGCGCGCGAACGCCCTGTTCCGCCGACCCGAATGGCGGGCTCGACTCGCCGACCTGAAGCTTCAGCATCACTTCCTGAAGCTGCGGTGGCAGGTCGCGGATGCGCACCGTGTCATTGTCCACCACGTCCGCACCAATCCCGGCCGCGACCTTCTCGACGGTACCGCAGCCACGCAATTCCTGCGTCGCCTTGGCAAACGCCTGCGCGCGCGCGGAGGCCTGTGCCTGGTTGGTGTTGGGCGGGAAACGCAACGTCAGCTGCTTCAAGCTGAGTTTCGCATCACGCGGATCGGCGGTCAGCACCTGGCGCTTGTCGGTCAGGTACAGGATCGAATAGCCCCCCGAGACCTCGATCGGCCCGGCAACCTGGCCCACCTGCATCGTCGTCGCGGCTTCGGCAAGCTGCGCCGGCAAGGTCGCCGCACGGATCCAGCCGAGATCGCCGCCGACCGCGCGGGTCGACGCTTCCGAGAACTGCCGCGCGTAATATTCGAACGGCTGCGCGCCCTTCTGGATTTCCTGCAGGATCTGCTTGGCGTTCGCATAGACCTGCTGGCTGTTCGCCGGCGTCGCCGCGAGGTAGATTTCCTTGAGGTTGAACTCGTCGGTGCCCTTGGCCGCCTGGAGACGATCGATGATCGACTTCACTTCCTCGTCGCCGACGTTGACGAACGGCTCGACGCGGCGACGCAGATAGCGCTGCCACGCGAGCTCGCCCTCGATCTGGCGCTTCAGCGACCGCTCGGACGATCCGGATTCGCGCAGATAGGCGCGCATCGCGACGGGCGTACGATTGAAGCGCTTCGACACGCCATCATAGCTTTGCGTCAGCTCGGCCGGGGTAATCGTGATGTCGGCGGTCTTGGCTTCCTGGATCTGGAGCGTTTCGTCGATCAACTGGCGCAGGACCTGGAGCTTCAGCCGCTCGCGATCTTCGGGCGACAGTTTCGCCTCGTTCGCCATTGCCACCAGGGCGACTCGCTGGTCGACGTCGGTGCCGGTGATGACGGTATCGTTGACGATCGCGGTCGGCTTGCGGACGTTGGGGTCGACCTTGCCGAAGATCTGGAGATTGGTCGGGATATCGAGACCGGTATTGTCCGGCACGCTCTGGTCCTGGACGGTCTGCCCCGGAGCCGAGGGCGCTGGCTGGGCCTGGGCCGGCTGAGCCTGAACCGGCTGGGTCGGCGCAGGTCGCGCGCCGCGTTTGCCCTGCGCGGCCTTGGGAGGCACCGCCTGGGCGATCGCGCCTGCTGCCAGCGCAGCCAGGACCACAGAACCGATCACACGGCCGCCACGCGCCGCCAGTCGAACATCATGCTTCAAGTGTCGGTATCCCATCATCGCACGCCGTAATCCGCACCGTCATTGCCATGGCGGCGCATATCCGGCGACGTTTGCCTCAAAGTAGCTGAACGCGGGCTTAGCGGCCGAGGTTGGTGAAGGCCAGCGTCAACAGGAAGCTGTTGCCCTTACGCGCGTCGCCGGTGTCGTTGTACGTCCGCCGCCACGTTCCGCCGAGACGCAGACAGTCGTCCTCATATTGGACGCCCAGCCGGTGGCGGATCGGCGTGAAGCCGTCGCTGCGGGAGAGAGGATCCTCCGACGCATTGGTAAGATCGACCACGCCCGAGCCGAACGCCGACCAGAATCGCGCGAACTGCACCCGGCCCGCAACGCGGACCTCCTCGCGGTCGCGCAGATCCTCGATCGAGGCATTGATGTTGCGGTTGAGCTTGAGATACCCGACCAGCACATAGGTCGCGCGCGAGCCGATCGTCGCGTCCAGCTCATTGCGGCGGATCGCGAAGCCGTCCTTGTCGAGCCGGTAGCGGT
>Ga0247809_1000221_pt1 | contig 29755 bp, 37 predicted proteins | sample UWRJL104311B1_FD_180951 | JGI IMG/M metagenome (GOLD analysis project Ga0247809, IMG submission 180951) | Plant litter microbial communities from Arlington Agricultural Research Station in Wisconsin, United States - UWRJ-L104-311B-1 | ecosystem: Environmental > Terrestrial > Plant litter >...
TAAAGCTGTCTTCGAATGTAGGTATCCTACCTATATTCAATCCTTTTCTTGGCTTTTCCATGGTTTTATTAAAGTTAAGAGTTTCTCCTAACCTTGTCAAGTAAAATCAGGAATCGACAGGTGTCTTATCCTTAGGATCTAACTGCGAAAACAGTAGCCCGTTATGGGGGCTTAATATAGTCCAATTTATTTTTGCGAGACAGTTCCTTTACGTTTAGATACCGTCCGCTGAAATCACTGCTCACCAATACTAGAAGAAAAAAACAACCTTACTCTACGAGAATACTGTGCCTATGTGAATTTTATTTAAATTAGTTCGGCAAATAGGAAACATGATATTAAAATTCAACAGCGCTTATCAGTCCATCACATCATTAGAGGAGACTGAGATCAACGATTTCGCCATCATCACCGGGCTAAACGGATCGGGAAAAACACACCTGCTTAATGCAATTCACAATGGCCAGGTGAATGTAGAGGGGATTGACCTTTCGGAAATCATATTTTACAATTACAATGATTTCACCATCCACAATGCTGATCCAAGTACCGATGCGCAACTTCAGTCAAAACAAAGTGCATTTCAAAACAAGTCCAGTACATTTAGTCAGCGGCTGAATACACTGCGCTCACAGGTTATCAATTCCTTTCAATTGGCACTACCTGTTGGAGGCATGCAACTGGGAGAATATTCCTTTCAGCACATCCTGGATTTTGAGCGGCTGTCAAACTGGTCTGAAGAAGATTTTGAGGTATATGAACAAAAGAGGAATATTATAGACGAGACGTATAATGGTGAATTTATTCGTACCCTAAATCCTCACCAAACACAATTTTTCGAATCCATAGGCATCTATTCTCCTCTAATAGATATCAGGAAAACGATTAAGGAAATACTGGATTTCAAAACAGAAGCTGATGCTATGCAAATGCTTAGGTCAAACGGATTCAACCTCAACATTTCCAATTGGAACGATGAGGAATTAAAAGATATTTTTTCAGAATTCATTGTCGCAGAGAATAAATACAACTATCTGGAGATGCAATACTCTCCGATCAATGTTCACCTGGTGAATTTTCTGCACCAACTGTTATCTTTATATGGAGAGCATCCTCAGGTCTCTTTGGATTGGTGTTTTTCTATTAAAAGCAAAATAACAGAGCTCTACGAACGCCTGGAGAAACATTTGGAGGCAAACCTTGACTCTCAGATTTTAAATATCATAAGAGGTATAAATGGTAATATTTTATCTCATATAAATGCAGAAAGCGTTTTCTTAAATCTGCACGACATCAAGCAAGCAGAAAAACAGTATCAAATCCAAAAAAAGCAAAATGAATATGCAGGCTATGAAAAGAATTACCTTAAAAAAGCAGTACACCATCTATCAGAGGAAGAGTTTTTAAAGCATCACGGGGAATCCCCAGTAGATACACTCAATCGTGTACTCAATGAATATGATTGCAACGGTTACGAATTTAAACAGACTGAAATCTATTATACATATGGCATCGATGTTCAATCCCAACCAATTGACGTTTACCTGTACAATAAAACAGGAAATTATACGACCACTTTAGATGCACTCTCATCTGGAGAACGGACTTTGCTGGCTCTGGCATTCACGATCTACAAACTGAAGCGTAGGAAAGCGGTTGCCAGACTCTTCTTGATGGACGAGATTGACTCAGCACTTCATCCTTCCATGTCTAAGCGGCTGCTCAACGTACTCTATAATCTGTTTCACAAAGAAATGGGGATCAATATAATCATTTCTACACATTCCCCTTCAACAGTTGCCTTTGCGCCATCGGAGAGTACTTACATCATGCGTCGAGATCAGACTCCTAGACTCATCGCTGCCTCAAAAGACGCTGCCTTGAGCGAGTTGACCGCTGGGGTACCGGCCTTTAGCATCAACTACGAAAACCGGCGCCAGATTTTTGTGGAAAGCCCGAACGATGTCAGTTTCTATGAGGCGCTGAAAAGCATTTACAAAGACCAGCTCAACCCAGACATTTCCCTGAATTTCATCTCCTCTGGGGATGCTCAAAAGGACAAAAACGGCCAGCCAAAATCCAACTGTGCGCAGGTCATCAAAATCACTGGTCTGCTCAGGAAGGCTGGAAATAAATTTATCTGGGGGATTATAGATTGGGATCTAGAAAATACGGAAACAGACGATGGCGTTAAAGTTTTAGGGTTGAACCACAGGTACAGCACTGAAAATTTCTTTTTAGACCCATTACTGGTGGCAATATTGCTATGGAAAGACAAATATGTAGAACCAAATTTCCTTCACCAAAATGTTGACACAAAATATTATGATGTCAATGGTTTTAGTCAGGATGCACTTCAACAAATGATCAACGCGATCATCGAACAGATCAAACCACATTTGGATACAACTATTCAGGGCGACCACAACTATCAAACCCATAGTGGCATTACATTAAGTTTGCCAGAAAGCTTTACCCGCCACCAGGGACACAAGTTGGAAGAGGTTTACATCAAAGTATTTCCAAAACTGAATGAAATCAAGCGCGGCGATGAATCAGCACTGAAATTAACCATCATAAAAAAAGTAATTGCTGATTTTAGAGGTCTCGCTCCACAAGACCTCGTGGATATCCTTAAAAATGTCCAGGAAGTTTAAGCCATCATCTCATCAAAATTGCTGTAAATCTAATGCTCATATTATGGAAAGTTTAATTTCACCCAACCGTTACCACAGCCGGACGCCAATTACCGAAAAAGCGGCAATTGATCTGGCGAACATGTCTGGACTAGAGACCATCCAGTTCCATGATGTGAAACCAGATGTCGCCAAGCTCCAGCATCTTAATCAATTCGTATTTAAACACAGAAAGGACATCACCTTCGGGTTTATGGGTATAATGGTAGCTGGCAAGATATCTCCTTCTTGAAACTTTTACCTGAAGTGGAAAAATTCGACTGATGAGCAGGCTATCCATCCCAAACTCATCAATACCGAAAATCTCTACTTTATAAAAGTCCGCTTTTGCGGGGAGAGGTCACTCATCAAAAACATGGTTAAATCCAAGGTGCTTATATGGTAAAAACGAGTAAACAGATTTTAGTTCCTTCACTCTTGCACCTTTTATTTCTATCAATGCCAGGTCAATGCTGTCATTTACATCGTTCACAAATTTGACCGTATCCGGTAATCTGACTGCGAAGCCGATAGAGGTTAGAATAATGACATCATCTGTCTTAATATTATCAAAAACGTGTTTACAGGTAACTAAAAAAAACTTTCTTGAATTTTGGATCAGGACCCCTGAGGCAATCTGAACTGGCGGAGGGATTTCACTTTCAAATGCATCTTTTATTATTGGCCGATAATAAAGTTGTACGGTGTACTTAAGAACAGGCATTTCTTCTACTTCCATATTTTGTCAATCTGAAGAAAGTTCAATTCGATTTTCCGGAGTAATCAAGGTTACTAATTCTGTCTATAATATAAATCTACACAAATAGTTTGTAATCACGGACTCTGCATGCCGTAAAGCTTGATGGTCAGAAAATCTGAAGAATTATGCCCAAGCAGGTAAATTTATCATGCTCGTTTATAATTCCTTCCATCACCTACAAAGACATTGTTACCATTCCTGCAACAGATCAATTTTCCTGGTTTAGTTTCAGCGAAGAAGAATTGCGATATAGATAATTGATAATCTATTTAAAAAAGGATTTTGGAAATAAGGTGATATTAAAAATTAATATATAAAAAGATTATGAACGGTAGATTTAATTCAGAACATATTGAGCAAAAACTGCAAGACTCTTTCAGTATAATCCGCAAGACATTCAATAACTGCTTTTTAATTTAAATCAGTATTAATTATCGGTTCAAATTCCGATAATCCCCAATGTTTCCACATCGCCCCGAATGGGCATAAGTTAACGTCCTTGCATCTGCTCCAGGGATTTTTGTCACATCGTTGATCAACAACGATCAGTGGATCAAAAACCTGACTTTCTTTGCAATACGCCTTCAACTCACAGGGTATCGGCTTGCTATTAGTGAATATTCTTAAAATTTGATTGATTGCCCAAAACAAGCCTAAGTGAAGTCTTGAAGTATCAAAGTTTGATGGTATGCTAAACGTACCTTCATCAAATCCGTTGATAACCAATGGCGAACCAATGAAGGCAAGGAATACACGGAAATCAACATTCTTTTTAAGGTCGCCCGGCACAAGCATCGAATGTATAAATGTCGGGTTTTGGTTACGCAGCGCCATGATTCGCTCAAATATCAGATCGATCCAATCATTGTTCCCGCCAAAATGTGCTACTTTGAAATTTTTGTTTAACAGATCACGGGCCATATCTGATACCACGGCAACGTCAGGGTGGCTGCCTTTTAACAGGGAAGCAGCGGTACGATAAAGGGATGGGACATCAAAACCATGCTCCTTGAACTTTAACTCTTTAAGGTGATACAACACCCGCATAAAACTGACACCCGGATTGAAGGTCATTAAGGCAGCATCGCATGCCGCGATCAGCAATAGTTTATCTTCAGCAATTTCAGGGTATAAATACGTAGCCAGTTTTTGAACAATATGGTATGGATATTCATTAGCCTTAAATTCTATAGCCTGCTCTTGTAGCAGGTCATAATAAACGTGCTGCTCACAAAGATAAGCCATGCCTTCAGTAATGTGGTTTCCACCCAACTGAAATTCAAACGTTGCGTTGTCCTCCATTTTATCTGTAGCCGTAACCATGATGCAGGGCGTTACCTGCTCCCGTTCAGGCCCCCATTGGATCACTATTTCTTTACAGTCAGTGATCATGATAGAAGCACGCATTGGACTGATAGGTGTTCCTTTATAAAAAGGCATCAGAAGGTGATTGACATACCCAAAATCCGTTTTGTCATTGGGAAGCGGAACCGGGATTTCAAAGTACCGCGATTCCTGTTTGGAAATCCTGCTGGCAATATCATGAATATAATAAATGATGTTATGGATATTCATCAACCCGTAAATTGTGCTTATATCCTGTATAAAATGAATATACTCATGAAAATATAAGGCGAGAGAAGCGTCAGGAATATCATCAATCGGCATTAAAGTTACAGGTACGTCGACTTTCATCCTGAAAAATGCAGCGCTATAATAATTTCTCCCGAATGCCTGGTATTCCAAATCCATTTAATAAAATAAAACCGTCCTGTTAATGTAAAGTTAAATTACCTTGATACCTTTTTTAAAATATTCTGTCGCTCCACCGCCTGACCGGTAATGGACCTCCACACTTGGACCACCAGCGAGTTTAGGAACGCAATTACGCAAAGCTAAACACACCTGGTCTTCCAATTTCGGTAAGTCGGTTATGAACTGTTCGAATAATTTACCAATTTCATAATTTTCCTGTTCAGCAAAGTTACCTTTATAGATTCTGATGGAAAGATCGTCAGACTTTTCAAAACCGAAAGATGGCTTTAGCGTGTAACCGCGATGGATAAGCCGATTACGATAAGTGCAGACTAAATCAACCCATGGATAGGCTTGCGCATCTAATATATGGGCTATCGCATTTTTTACCGGGAGGTGTGCCGGATCTGAAAGCATTCCAATTACGTTTTTGATATCGGGCATTTTATTTTCCCGACGCTGTTCCCGGTTAACCGTTACGTCGACCAGACAGGCCAACAGATCAAGCAATGTTTTGATACTGGTTAGCATCAAGTATGCATAATCCCTGCACCTGGGTTCAATAGACACAGACTGCAGAACGTAAGGTGAGAAATGATCAGGTGCCTGATGTGTGGTGGACAGGGTATTGAGATGCCTGATAGAACCTTCTAATTCCTGGTAGGCATCCATTACAAACTTCCATTGATTAAAATAGGAGAAGGTCAGCTCATTGATATAAAATGCCAGTTGGGTAGTGTGCGGGTAATCCAGCGAACTCGCTGAACCGCACAACTTAGATTCGTATTTTAACCATTCGCCATCAGAGATGCCATAGGCAACAAGTGTTTTCAAAGCTTTGTATTAAGGTTTGTTTGGTAGGTTTTTTTAAAAAATTGTATAAAATAATCGCTGTTAGTCATAAAGGTACACAGCGAAGATTGTATTCGAATCCAGTGGCTATTCGTCATTTTGAATCGGATTATTGGTTCCGATAATCAGAAATTCATTATTAAATTGATTTTTTTTATTTAAGGCGTAACCGTAGATCCCCAAATCTAAGACATGAACGTTCCGGTCAGGCCTGCATTGCGCCATTAAATCGTGAATCGCCTGTATACTTGGTATACCATTATTTCTGTAAGAAATCACGATAATTGATTGGTGATGCCTTAGGATTAGTTCTTCCAATTCGGCTAAGAAAGTTTCCTTCCTTTCAAATTGTTCGCTTTTGTTTATCGTTAGCTCTTTATTGTTTTTTTCGTAATTGATATGATCAATAATTTTATCATAATTTGCCAAACCTTCGAGGAAATGATATTTGGAATGATAAGTTGTATGATTTCGACTGGAGCTAAAATAAGGTGGATCGATATAGACCAGGTCGGCTTGTTCATAGCAGTCTGCTGCACTGGAGTTAACCGCTAAGTTATCGCGTTCGTTGTCAAAACAAAATTCATCAAGTTCGATCAAAAATCGTGAAAAGAGTTCTTCAAAGCTTCGCTCCCAAGTAATCTTATTGCCAAAATTACCACCATTGTAATTAAGCCGCATACTAAGATTGTTCCGGTGAAATAGATTGTAAGGCCGTTTTATAATACAGGATTGGAAAAGTATATAATAGGCGCTGAGTCTTTTACTCTCATTTTCCAATAGGTTTGCATTTTGAATAAATAGATCGATCTGTTTATTTTCAGCATCTGTGAAATAGATCCCCTGAAAATTGTCCTGAATAATTGTTTTATAAACATGTCCGGAGTTAGGCTCTAATAAAGCGATCGCTTCGTCATAACTCAATTCATTGGTAGTTTCCTGTATTAATTTTTTACCAATTGCTGTATTAAAGCTAAATATATCGTTATAGGTTACTTTTTTACCCTTAACCTTTGAGTAATAGGAGAAGATACCAGTCCCTCCAAATAAGTCAAGAACAGAATCAAACGCTAAGCCGAGGTTTTCAAATTCGTTCCAAATTCGTTCTACTAATTTTCGTTTTGAGCCATAGTATCTTGTAACGGGTAACTTTACTTTTGGCATATTGATAGTATGAGATTTTGAAGGTTATTGTATTCCGGCTCTGCTATGCAGGTAATTTGCTTGCCTTCTTTATCAGGAATTGGAACGGTGAAATAATACGGTTTGCTACTTAAATTTTCTCGGGTGGTATTATAAATAACACCGCCTTTATCTTCGTTGTTTGTAATGAAATATTGGTATTCGCCGACATTACTATCGCTGTAACCACCGACCAAAACAAATTCAATATCCACTCCCTGATCTATCATAGGCTTGAACTTATCCATCATTTTTGAGGACTTTTTCAAGAATTCATCTATATAAAATTTGGAGAGTTTTGTTTTATTTTCGAAATAAAAAAACTTATTTTCAGTTCTGACGAGAAAATCAATCTCGCAAAATGGTTTTGCTTTATCCAGCAATTTCCTATTGGCCAGGTATGAATAGTTATTGGCGGTCAGGATATGCTCAAAAAGATCCTCAAAATATTTTTCAAGGAAATAATAGCATATCGCAGGCTTTAAGCTATGTATAATAGTTTTTGACTTTTCAACAGGGACAGGGGTACGGAAATGATTTACTTTTCCTTCGCCTTTATGATTTAACCAATGGAGCAGGTTATAACTGGCGCCGATCTTATCATTGTTATAAACGCCTAAGGCCGTTTCCTGCTCAATGTTTGAAGACATTAGAAATGAATAACTCTCCAATGATTCTAACCGTTCCAGCAAAACCACATCGTTGAAAAATTTAGAGAACTTTTCTTTAATCGTCGTTTTATCCTTAATATAAAAGTTACTTTTAAGATTCGATAACAGTTGGTTTAGTTCAGTATCAGATATCAGGGCTTTAAACTCCATTAAGATGTTATCTGTATTGACTGGTACAGCAGTAGGTTTGGAGCTATAGGCGTACTTGATTAGTAACCAGTAGTAATTATACAACTGGCCGTTAATAACATATTTTACTAAGTCAACATTCGCATAAGGCAGTAGATAATCTTTGATTTGCAAACCAATGATTTTTTTGCTTTCCTTGTCCTTTACTATCGAAAATTCAATGTCACCGGTGAGATCTATTCCTCTGGCAAGGTATGCGTCATTATTAATCCAATAGTTATCCCTGTCAACTTTGCCCGTTTCAATTAGCTCCGTATTAAGTAAGGAAAAATTTAAATAAGGTAATAAAGGCTGGCCTTCCATCTTTGTTGACCGGATGGTATTGCGATAAAATACCTCATTTTCAAAAGTGTCTATTTTTTGAAGGCTGCGCTGTACCTTCTCACTTTTGAGATTCTCTATTAGTTTCTTGAGGATTTTAGCACTTTTAAGTGCCGGTATAAGGCGTTCTTTTGCCTTTTCCCCGATGCCCAAAAAATTTGTTGTCTCTTTGTCAATCAGTAATAGATCAGATCCTATAAGTGCCTTCAGAAAATCTTCATCATAAAATAAAGCTTTGTTGTAGTGATCTGCTATGTAAGAAAAGAATTCCTCGTTCGTATAGGCCGGGATAATTCCGTCGTCAGTGGTTTGATCAACTAACGATTCCATTCTAATGGTAGTAATTTCTTTTAGGAAATCCTCCTTAAATAAATCAATAATGCTAAACCCTTTTTCTTTACTAACAATTTCAAGTACTTCCTCCAACTGCTTACCTATATCGAACGAAATATCACAAACGGCCCCGATGACGTCGTCTAACTGAACATGGTAATTAAACAGGAAAACATTTCCGGTATTGTCAAACATGATTAAAGTTTTTTTCGGGTGTATTTTGAAATGATATCGCTTATGACAGGTTGGTAATCATAGTTTTCTTTGTACAATACCAATAAGATGAACAACTCGCGGGGATCGATATCAATGATCTCTAATTTGCTGTCGGCGTTGAGATCCAGTTTACTATGCGTCAATTCAAGTTTCACAGGGGCGTAAACGATTACATTGAACTTTGGATTATCAATTAAGAAGTTTGAAATTCGAATTCGCTCGTTGTCAAAATCCTCCAAATAAGAATTGAAGATAAAATAATGGACTTTTTCAGTTTTATAATCTACAAATATCCTTTCCTGCTTGTTCAAATCGGATGAATCCAACCCAATAGATTCTATAAAATATTCAAAAGGATCGAAAAATTTTCGGTGCAAATTTTTGAAGGCTTCATCATCTTCAAGTTTTAGCTCTGTGCTTTTGTACAGATCGGTTAATTCAGCGTTTTCAAGTTGGGTTTCCAGAGATTCATCCAAATCCTGCTCATACAATAACTTAGATATTTCTTGGATAGCCACCCGGTTATTAGTTGCTCCTTTTTTGATATAGCTCGAATACACATCAGAAACGTCCTTTTGCGTTCCGAAAAGTTTATTTAAATACGCGATAAGTTCAGTAATGTCACCTTTGGTCTTTAATGCTTCAATATTGACGATGTCATTTTTGATACGGGTATAAAGTGCATCGTTTGCTTTACTTATTTCTGATGAACCAACGCTATCTGTAAAACTTACCAAAAGATAATGTCCTTTGATCTGGTTGAACAGATCAACGAGCTCCCGGTAAGAAGTTAAAAAATGACTGAACCTGATTTTTGATTTTTCCCGTATTTTCTCAATTTCATCAATGGCGAAAATGATATATTTTGAGTTGTTAGATAATAAATTCAGAAAGAGCACCAGTATTTCTCGGCGATTAAAGTCCTTCAGCTGCTCAAGCCCAAATTTGTCAAAGTATCTTTTATTATAAAGTCGCCCTGTACCTAAATACAGAATCTCAAGAACCTCATCGTCAGTATTTTCGGCTTGAAATAACTTTTCAGCGTATTCTTTTATTTCACGGAAGTTGCTTTGGTAATTATTGACCAAGCCAGGAAGAACATTAGGCGTCTGTCGTAAGGATTTTACAATTTCAATTAATTCCGGCAAATACTTATCCTGTACAATTTTAAGCAGAAAAAGAACGAGATCCGTTCGTTCAACATCAGCGCGAGAATATTGTACGGAAATACCTAAAGCAGGATAAGTCTTGTAAAACAGCTCAAGGTATTTCAATAAATTGGTCTTCCCATTACCATACTCGGCAATGATGAGATTGGTGATCATTCGCGAGGAATCGATTTGCTCGATGCGCTCTTTTACTGTTTGCTTTAAATTCAGCTGACCTATTATGTAAAATGGCAATTCTGGAACTTTACCTTCTGCGATATCTTTTTTAAATGTTGCCAATCTTTCATCTGGCAATGGAAGACTCTCCCATAGATGATTTGTATCCATATTATTTTATTTTAATTTTAATTACCGGACGATTGCGTATAAAAAATCGCTCACGCCGGTCAATTGAATTCACAGTATTACCAAAAAAAATATTCAGGTTATTTTTTTCAAATTCATAAAAGTCTTTTAGAAATAATTGAAATTTTTCTGTTGAGATATGCATTGTGCCTTTTATGTCATATAAGTTTATGAAACCGAGATCACTAATGCTTGACTTCAAGCAATCCTTATATCCTTGTAAAAAACTAGCCCTATTTTCTAAATATCTTTTCTTTTGTTTGAAGTTTTCCTTTTCAAACTTTGAGAATAGTTCCTTTAGTTCATTATATGATGTACTAAACTCCTGATTTTCAATGATAATATTTAAATATTTTTTTTTGATATTATAAGAGCCATCCAAAATACCCAACATTTCAGCCCAACAACTGCGTACAATATTATAGTTTTCTAAACTGGCAGAGGTAAAATTGAAATGGCGTATGGAAAGAAACTCATTGATAAACTCTGTCTCTTCGTCAATAGATCGTTTCAAATTATACCTTTTTTCCAATTTAGCGAAAAAACAATGTGTTATAAATAAGTGAAAGTCCGCTTCAAGGATCTTCCTAAAAAAGAACTCTTTTTCTGAGGTTGAAAGTTTGTAAAAATTTGAACGCAGGTTTAGCAGATGATTACCGTCAAACGTCAGGCTATTCTTTTCATCCAATAATTGAAATTTATCTTTTGCCAGGTTTACATAATAAGAAGCAGCTTTATAAGTAGAATAAATTTGCCGCTGTAAGGGTGTATTTCTGGATTTTATGATTTCAGGGACTTCCGCAATAAAGTCTTTCTTGCTTTTAGTTTTTAAATATTGGTAAATATTAGCGACAGCAACATCACTGGGAAGTCCATTAAACTCAGTTGGTGTTGATATTTGATACTCCTTGTGTAGTAGATTAATTAGAAAATAATAGAACCCCAGATTAAGATAGGAGCTCGGTATTTTTGACTTACTGGAGGCTACATAATTACAAACCCACTTTGTGGTTTTTAACTGTTGGCTGAACGGCCTATGTAGACTTGCAATAAAGATAACTTTATCCATAAAATTCGTGTGATAAAACCTATACTTATAAGAAGTTTATGGTCAAAAATGCTTAAGCATTATCCAGTGCAATATATTAAGATTTTATTGTAATTCTATGCTTTTTTCTTTAGAGCAAGACGCAGCGAGACATAAAATTTCTGATATCAGGAATTCACCACCTGTTGAGCTTTAAATTTCATCAACTATACCATCTGTTTGGCCTTGTCGATATCGCGAAAGATGCAAGAATAATAAGTTAACAAGCACTTATTCGCTTTTATTTAAAATCTCTGCTGTCGTCATTTCATTCGGTTTAAAATTTTGAATCGTTAAGGTATTATCAATACTGTTAAAATCAACTCTCCAAATATGCGAAACTAACTTCGCTTTTGTGCCAGCTTTAAATAAGGCTTAAATTTAATATGAACATTTATTATACTTCAAATTATCAAATAACGGTGAAATATTGAAATACAAGTTTTGTATTGTTATATAAGCAGAGAATTTTGATAATAGGATTAGCTTGAAGTGTTTATTCGCATATTTGCAACTATATGAGAGTTTTAGTAACAGGTTCATCTGGAAAATTAGGTAGTGTTACCTTAAAGCATTTAGCCGATTCTGGTCACTTGGTGACCGGCCTAGACGTATCAGATAGTGCAACCACTAATCTAATTGCTGATGTAAAAGATAAATACAAAATATTGGAGGTTACCCAAGGCTTCGATGCAGTGATACACACTGCTGCTTTACACGGTAAACATATGGATTTAAACTTCCCTAGGGAAGAGTTTGTCGATACCAATATAAAAGGCACATTAAACCTTCTGAATGCATGTGTAGCCAATGGTATTAAAAAATTTTTGTTTACAAGCACCACATCCATTTACGGTAAGTCTCTTGTTGATGACAACAAAGCTGTTTGGGTAAATGAAGAGCTACCAATACAACCACGCGATATTTACGATATCACTAAGCAATCATGCGAGGAACTATGTCGGGAATTTTTTGAAAAGGAGAAAATACAGGCAACAGTTTTTCGGGTCGGCCGTTTTCTTCCTGAAACGGATAACTTGATGCTTAACCATCGCCTTTATCGCGGGCTCGACGAGCAAGACGGAGCCGAGGCATTAAAATTAGCTTTGGAACATGAATTCAATCAATTTGAGATTTTCAATATTTCAAGTGGTTCACCATTTCAACAAGAAGATCTTATTGAGCTAAAGCATGATGCTTCAAGTGTAATAGCTAAATACTACCCAGAGGCAATTGAATTATATAAGCTTAATCAATGGACGTTTCCAGAAAGTATTGATCGGGTATACCGCTCAGATAAAGCTTTGCAAATGCTTAATTACCAGCCAAAATTTACTTTTGAATATCTTCTAAAGAGCCAAAAAGAGCGTTAATTTGCAGTATTCACTGCATAATGTAACTAACTATTTCTCTCAATTAAGTCCCATAAATTACTAGATAAATCTTTAAATACTGCAACTGTTCCATATGTTTCAATAATCGGCTCACGAACAAATAAGACGCCATCGGCTAACATTGTATTGTACATTTCATCAAAGTTATCCGTATCAAGAAATAGAAAAACTATTCCGCCACTCTGATTACCTACACTTAAATCTTGCTGTTCATTAATTGCTTTGGCTAGAATAAGACAACATCCGGAAAAACCAGGGGGCTGAACTAATACCCATCTTTTCAGATCCGAAAGATGGGTATCTTCAATGAGTTTAAATCTTAATTTATAAATATAATAAGTCGATGGCTTCGCCGCAATCTTTGACTAAAAGCGCGAGATGAATTACACATTGTTTCAAATTGATTTTTCTGGTAAAATACGGAATAATTTGAACCAAGAGTAGAACCGGATCCACATCTTTAGCATTATCATTTAACAGTGTTGGTCTATGGATCATTCTCGTTTCTTTTTGAGTATAAACCCGGACCTAATAACAGAGGAATACTACTCTCTGTTAAGCTGAACCTCCTTCACGTTCCCATTAGCATCTCTAATCTTAAGAATTGATATCATGCCCTGCATCACCTCTTCAGCGCCACCATTAACCCATTTGCAAAGATCAATTGATTCACATGAATTGCCATCAATCGCTAAAATCTGGTCACCGCTGTTTAGCTCGCCCTTTAAAGATTCCCAGACTACCGACCACCAGTTTACCCTGTTCAATGACAGGTTTCACCGGCCAAAGTTCCTCTTTCAAATCATTGGCTGAACGTACCGCATCAAAATAAAATAGGTGATGGATAAAATCCATGGTCACCATTCCATATTCCAAAAGCCGGGTACCGATCCTGCTGTTGTTACTTTTTGCAGTTTCGGTAATTACGTTATCAAACCCGACCCCATTAATGCCAATCACCCCGTCAATTCCCAGGCAACCATACAACTCACTGCTGGTCACCAGTGCCGGAATATTCTCAAACACAAGCCCCTGAAGCTCAAATTTTTGCAAAGAGACAATATCCAGAGCAGTTTTGTTACCCGCAGCATCAGTAATATCAGTTTTATTAATCACCTGCGGCTTCAGTTCCTCGAACAATCCGGCAGTAATCTGGGTAGGCGCCCCCGTATCAAACAAAAACCTGCGCTTCACCCCGTTTATTTCCACAACCAGGTACGTCCTTCCGTTGACAAATTTATAAGGTATTTCCTGATAATAGTGCCTACCACTGATCTCTCCCCTGTTAAAACTCACCCGCTGGGCGAAGGATCCGAAATTCAGTAAAAAGACAAACAGCAAGCAACATAAATATTTCATAAGGTACAGTACTTTAATAATAAGGGTAATGCTATCCGCCAAAATTTCCTTTCAAAAATCAACCGCCCCGCTTAATATATATTTCATATAACACATCCACGCTTTCTTTAACTTTGACAAGCCTTTCAATGGAATAACTTAAACCATGACTAGGAGGAATGATTTCTTCCCTGTAATTCAGGTTTTCACGCATATTCCGGCCGACATCCGACAACTCAAAAGCATCCCTCATCAGCGCATTGGAAACTTGGCGAATCTCATTGATCAGCTCTTCAAACTCATCCTTGATCAATCGTTCTTTAGACAAAGTGTTTTCTACCGACAACTCAAAATCCGGATTGACCGCACTAACGAATACCTCAAGCCGGTCAATCACATCATACCCTGCCGTCGTTTTTTTGTCCTCAATAATGTCCCGGATCGTGGTATCAGAAACACCTGTCTTTTTCGCATACACTTTAGACTCCCGGTATCCCACAATATTCTGAAGCTCCGCCTTTATCCGCGCAGTCTTCAGTGTCCTGTCCGCCCTGATCGCATCATAAACCCGGTTCACTTCCTCCACAGGTGGGGTTGTCCGCATATAATCATACCATTTTTCAAAAGGAATACCAACAATATACACCAGTAAAGGCCGGGCCTTGAAAGTTCTCTTGATGTCGATCCAGCGGGTTTTTATTTGTTGTTCAGTCATTAGAGGTTCCATTAAAATTTAAATGTGAGAAGCCTCTAAGGTAGAAAATCCAATCTGCATTAAGACTCAGAAGCATTACCGGCCGAACCCGCTTTTCTTTTAGCGGCTTGCGCTTCAGCCATTTTTCTAAATTCCTGCATCACATCAACAAGCTTCAATTCATCAAGTTCTTCATCATATTCAACAAACCCAGGCATATCTCCGGGGTCCACTGGAAGCTGATTTTGCCTTTCAGAATAATTAAGGACCTTGTCCATTACGATCAGTACTGTTTCTTCAGCCAGTTCACCATCCAAATGAAAATCGGTAATTTTGCCATTATCTAAACTGATCCGCAGCCCGACATTTACTTTTTTGGGAACACCAGTACTCTGCTGAGTATCTCTTTTTGACTTGACTTTTCTCCATATTTTAATTGCACTGGCTTTTACTACCTCCCATGCTATATTCTTACCCAGATGTTCAAAGATCAATTTTGAAATAGGAGAACTGATAAATAACGCAATATGTAGAGTATAATCATCTACACTAGCAAAAGCAACTCCACTTTTGTCAAACCGACTGAGTTCGAGTCCTGCATTATTTACCTCATGTTCAATTTCAGAAATATCATTCTCATCCAGTACGCTACCATAGTAGTCCAAATGAATCACTTTTGGGCCGCGTTTGATTGTGGAATATTTCATTTGCATCTTTTCAGCAAGTTTTTCTGCGTCCGCATTGGTATAAATGCCTGTGTCCTGAAGGGTCTTTATGTATGCTGCTTTATTGAACATGATCTTAAATTGACTAGTAATGTAAAAAAAGTTGATCATTTATTTAACTAGAACTAACCTTGTATCAAAAAAGTGATTTAGATCGACCATTTTATGGACGGTTATAGTAGCAAGCAGAACAAATGAGACAGAACTTGTTACGCAACAAGTAAACAGTTATTAAATAGTTTATTCTGCAATACCAAAGTTAAACAAATCTCTTCCAGCCTGCGTCACGTAAAATCCTGAACTCCATACCCCCGCCGTATACGCGATTCCACCTGAGGATAGTAAAGCTTCATTGTCAAAATCCCTTTTAGGAGAACCCTCTGGTCTGGATTCAGGAATTTTGAAGTCTGAGTTTGAAAGTTGGGTTAAAAATCTGACTCCTTCATATTTTAGATCATTTAGGCAGCTGGACAAGTGACGAAAGTGATCCCAGTCAAAATGACCAGAAATATAAGCGCTGAATAACCTGGCAAATATCTTTGATTTTTCTGCATCAAGAAAAGAATCATTATATACTATTATCATCTCCGTTACTTTATTGCGATACTTCTGGTCATTTTTAAACTTCTCCCGAAACTCATGTAATTTACCAGGATCTACCGTTCTGGTATAAAACTCCTTTAAGAAAAGTAGCATCTTTTTCACAAAAAGGCGCTCTTTAATATTGTACCCTATTTTGGCAAGTGAGTATATCGTTTTAACAAAAGGAATGTCTTTGATGATGGCGTCATCAAAGACAGAATCCAAACCAAGTTCTAAATAATCGACTTGTAAATCAACCGTCGTTTCAATAAGTTCATTTGAAATAGAGTTTGCAACATTACTTTCTGAGGGTACTGAGGAAGCATTCATAAAATATATTTTTCCAAGATAACAAATACCTGTCGTATTTTTGTTGCCTCTTAATCAACCTACAACGTCAAAAATAGATTCTATAAATTAATTGGCTAAAAACCAACTTGCTGATAACCGGATGAGTAATTAACATATTTTGGTATAATGCAAATAATAGCTAACAAAGCATTTCCAACTGGTGAGAAGCTTGGATCAATCCGGATGAAAATCTACGGCAAAATTCAGCGGAAAGATTTAACCCAGAAATAAGAAAAACCACATGACGCCACTATCTAAACACTATTGTAGACTTTTTATTGAAGATTGCACCGCTAATTTAGTGTCCGCTCAGCCATGTCTCGAACTTTACAGCCCCAAACTCTCGTAATGTTTCACCTGTACTTTACGAAAGGCTAAAATCTCGTCATAAGAATATATGTTAACATCAAGGTTTTGTCTTCTCATTTTATTGTAAAGGTCGACGTTACCACTTGGAGTACGCCCTATTATTAATGAGAGTTTGGGATTAGGAACCACTCCATTGTACTTTTTTTTAATATCGTCAAAATTTCTAGGGTCGTTAAAATAGTTCTGATAATTTCTGAGCTGCGTTATACCATTATATACAGATTTTGAAAAGTTTGCATGATATTTTTTGTCAGTTAAGATTTTCTCTGTGTGTTTTTTTAACTCAATTAAAGCCCACATATTTTCTTCAGACCTAAACCCTCTAGGTTGAGCTAGAATATCCATACGATAATTTTGGATTTCACTCTTCAACCTATTCTCGGAATAAAGCACATCATAATTATTGCCAAGTAAAAATTCAGGAAAATGGAGAAAAAACTCATGAAAGTCATGTTCATTTTTTTTAGGGTCATTCAGAAGGCTCTCGAAAAGGTAAATAGAATTGTTGGCAAAAGAGGTACTATTCTGAATAAGGATCTTTCTGGTTACAGCATTACTTGCCGACTTGTTTAAACCTTTAAAATATTTGGTTTCATGAAAACTATCCATACTAAATTGCTCGCCAACCCAGTACTGCCCATTCATAAATTGTATTGAATAGCCCAAAAAAAGAAAATCACTTATGATACATTTTCGATACTTACCCAACCCTTCTACAATTTTTTGACAGAGTTCTGTGAATGCAAACGGTTTTTCAACCAAAATTAGATCGCTGGATATTTCAAGAAGCTTTGAAATATAATTATTTAAAACAGCGGAAATCACGAAAATCGGAATATATCTTAATCTCAGTCCATTGTGGTACAACATATCATCAGTCAGGGCTCGTATTTCCCTAACCATATCTACACCGTTCTTGCCTGGACGCCAAATGTCTGTTGTAATAAAGTCGATATGTTGATTTTTCAGAGAGGCAATTTTTAATCTGTCCAAAAGTGCATGACTGTCTGAGAAGACTTCAATATCAGCATTCAATTCCTCCTCCAAAAACTCTTTAATTAAGAATCTCATGGAATCATCATTGTCTACAATAAGACCTTTTATCCGTTTTCCATTGTTCAACATATTAAAAATCTTTACATTATACGAATGTAGATATAATTATAGAGTCCAACTATGCATCTGCTTTCTTTTGCGTTTCAGCAAGCACCTACAATCTCAGAATTATAAAAAAAACTAAGTCCGGTCATAGTGCAGCCCTATACACATAATTTAACATACAAGGTGAGTCAATAGGCTGTACACCGCAAGATGGCAAGTTTATCTTTACCAATTTCCATCTTTTAAAAGATTCCTTTCGATGAAGTGCTTCTGAAATCCAAATTGGCTTTCTTCATGTGTTTAAATACAGCATCAGTGTTTGTTTTCGATTGAAGTTAAAATACGTAAGATTCCTGCGAAATTTTTATGCGCTTGATAAACATTTGATGCCCGCAAGGGCCGACCGCCATTTTTACCCGTTTAGGGGCAAAAAACAGCGACGGCCAACGCTTATAGGACTTAGCCTAGCAATAAAGTACCTGAACCATTAATTTGAATTTTTCGTTTTTGCTGACACTTTGCGCCTAGTTTATGATGCGATCATTGACAAACAAAACACTATACCCAAAACACAATTGATCAGAAAATACCTTACTGCTTTTAAGCATATTAAATTCGTATTTTTCAAGTATAGCAGCCGTCTGCTGGGAGAACTTCAGCCACTGATCAAAACCGAACAATCCGAAATCCCAAGTGCTTCTATAATGTTCCGCCCGCTCCTTGAATTCTGCGCAAACCCTTTTAAGATTTTCAATTAGCACAGGTATTTCGTCAGGAAAAAGCTCATGCAAAAGCCTTGCTTTAGCGGTGTTGTCCAAATTTTTTAATGCTTTCATAATTTTCAAATTTTAAATATCTTCCTTACCGTAGTACCTTTTGTTTACTTCTTGGATATAAACGTTGACCAGTCCGATTACTTCTTGGACTGTCAAATCCGTGGCCCCCTCGCTATTTTTAAAATAATTGGTCGGATCGGTGAATCCTATGTGCGTTTTCAGCATTTGAAATTTAGGGTAACCTGCTGCAGGATTAGGGAAAAGCAGTAGCAAGATGACCCCATCCTATTCTGCAACTCCGGTATCAAACAAATCTATTTCTTCGGTCATTTCCTCAAACTGTCCAGAAGTTTTTTGATTTATCTGCCCTAAGACTATTGTAGCCAGTTCTGTTCTAAAACTCATAATCTTCGTCCTTTCATACATTCATAAAAAGCCTCTATTATTTCATCACTCAACCTCCCTAATATCCATGTCTTTTCACTACACCAAAACCATCTACGCAGCAGGCCATAATAAACAGATCATATGCACCCCCGCAGGGTTTCAGCGAGGTAAATTCTCTGCGTTAAATGTGGATATTGTTTTAAAGTGGCTAGCAGCTCTTTGACTAGTTGCTCCATTATTTTTACATTTAAGCGGTTAACGATTGTTTAATTCTCAACTGGTTGAGCTTCGTACAGATATCCTTCCAGTAAATTTTGCGTTTAAGAGCAAAAGCGGCCTGTTGTTCGCTTGGCTGATTGTGCAGGAAACTTAGGTATATAGCCACCTGAAATATTGCCTCTTTTAAATCTACCACTTCAAGCAAACTGCCTTCGTTATCAATTATAAATTGTTTCATGTCACACTTTTTTAGGTAAATATTTTAGTGAATTATTGAGGTCTTGGGGAATCAATGGCGGGTGATCGGCCAAAGCTGCCAAAACCGATTGCCCCTGCCATAAGGCAAAAGCGATCCGGCAAACGGTCACCTCATTGACTTGCAGAATTTCAGTTTTCCGCTTTTTCAATTTGAAATAAATGTCCCATAGTGCCCCCTGGTAGTTGAAGCCAAGCCCCATAATCACATGATGCTTATAGGTTTTGCCATTTCGTTTTTTCACATCCAAATTGAACTTGAAATCATAGCATATCAATAAATCTGTCATCACTCAAGTGTTAAAATTGAAACCTGCCCCTGTCGGGATTTGAATTGACACCGATGATCGTGTGGGTCATTACATGGATCACCCGACCGCAGCGCTCACACCTGCAATAGCTTGCACCGATCGGGCTGACCAGGTTACCGTACCGGTCACTGGCCATAAAGCCCTCTTTCTTTTCAAAGTTTTTGCAATGACAAAGCCAGTAATCTAAATATTCATGGTAGCCCATTTCTTCTACTTCTTGCGGGATAAAGTTTTCTTTTCCTTTCATGGTGATTTAATTTTAGCTGACCCGAACAGGCCAGCCGTTGAATACTTAGTTTAATGCGGTCGCTCCGACTTTGGCAAAGTCCATGCAAAGGTCAAAAGCGTTTTGCGTCCGTGATAAGGCTGTTCCATCTTTGATTTTCTTCAAGGTTTGCTCTAGGTTCAAAGCAGGTTTTTGGTCCGCAAGTCCTGCTTTAATTTCAAGTTTACTTGCCTCTGGTTTTGGTACCTCTGTCCCCCTTGCGGTTTAGATTCTTCTTTTTGCTCCTGTGCTTTGCCAACTGTGTTAACAGGATTGCCCGCTACAAATTTTGGGGTTTTGTCTGCTTGAACGGTGTTTGCTACTTTAGCCTGTCCGTTGTTTTTTGCTTTTGTTTCCATGCTGATTAAAAATTAAAATGTCCACCCTGCGTACTACCTTTCGGCAGGAGCCATTCCTGGCTTTTCTGTATCCATATTCTGTTATATTAAGTATTTTGCTGTTGAATGATTGTTTGTTTTTTCCGGCGTTTCTTTTTCCGCTTGGGTATTTTAATGCCTTCCTCTGCCCCTGCTTTAGCAAGCACCAGTTCCATCAGCTTTGAGGACTGGGCCGGCATGAGAAACTCCTCTTCGGCCAGTCGCCTGGTTTTCGATGCTGCTTTATCTATTTTTACGGCTGTTTTCTTTTCGTTCGTTTGATTGATGGTTTTAGCCGTTAACCTTTCGGTTACCGCTTTCGCGCTCTAAGCTTTCCCAAGGTCGCTTCCATTAAAAACGGTCTTGTTCCGGTGGTCGATGAAGGTAATTCCATAGATCAGTCTCTGATCACTCTGCCGGTAGCTGACATGGATTCCCTGCTTCTTAATTTCAGCGTCAAAGGATGTTTTATTTATGCGAGGGTAATTTTGCAGCACAGTGTCGATGCGCTGCTTCAGGTCATCCCTAAAGATTTTTCGCTTTTCTACGTTCTGCTCAAACTTCTTTTCCAGGTTCCGGAAAGTGGGCTTGCAGTAAAACGCACTGGACTTGATGGGCACCCCAACCGCTTTTCCGTTGTGATCCAGCAGGGAATACATCAACCCTTTTTTTTGATACATTGCCGTATCCTCTGCGCCGCGAAAAGCCACGACATTAAAGCATTTCAATACAGCGTTATACTCCGCCAGTGAAGTGAATTTATAGTCTCTGCTCACCGCGGTAATTACATTGCTGATTGCCCTCTTGGTCGGCAGCGCGCCATATTTCACCTGCTGTAAATCTGCCGGTTTGATCGCACCTTCTTGCTTGGCCTGCTTGCTTTCGGCCTTGATGACTCCGTACTCCACTTCCAGCGCCTTTCTTGCAGACTCCTAAAGCTTCCTGCCAATGTCGTGCAGGTCTATGCGTTCCCCGGCAGAGGAAATGTTCGTGGTTGTGATGTGCAAGTGCTGGTGCGCGGCATCATCATGACGGTAGACCAGAAATGGCTGGTCACCCAAGCCGATCTTTTCTATATAGGCATTGCGATCTGCTGCAACTTCAGGTTATCCAGCTTTTCACTGCTGTGGAAATTCAACGAGATGTGGATTGCATTGGTTTTTACATTCGGCTTCAGTTCGGTCAGGTGCTGGAAACGCTGTAATTTCTGGTTGAAGTTCAGTTTATCTATATCACCAGCAAAGCCGCTGGAAAGAATCAGCACGGCTTCTCCCCCAGCCACCTTTTGCTCATTATAGAGCAGCATCCCCCGGATGCTTTTTCCTGTTGCTATTTTTGCAACCATCGTTCTGCCAGTTGTGAAATGATGTGGAGTAAGCGTTCTACTTTCCCGTCCACTAACTTGTATTGATCTGCTACTTTCAAAACATAAAAAGCCCTGTGGTTTTCCGCCTTATTCTGGTTGAAGGAGCCTGTGATCTGATTGATATTGATCCCAATGGCTTTTAGTTCCTTCCGGATCTGCGCGAGCTCTTCCATGACTGGATTCAGTGTAACGTCTTTGTAAAAGCACTTGATGGATTTATTAGATAAGATCTTACGGGCGACCTCTCCGATGGTACCGCAATCACTTTCCGCACGCTTCTTTTCCAGCCTATCAAATACGGTTTTGGTCACCCTGATGATGATCGGGTGGGACAATACCTGCTCCTGGTCTATCGCTTTTTTTCTGGGCATATTTGCGCTATTTGTCCATGTTCAGGATTTGCGAGTTCCGAAGCAAAGCCTCTGTCCTTAAGGACAGCAAAGAGGTTTTCGTATACGAAAATACATCTTTGCTTTGTCCACGCGGACAACAACGAAGCTCCTTCAGAAATGCTTGACTGAACCTGGGAAGTGGTGAACGGATGTTTGTGAATTGGCTAGGGCGTTTTAATGTCGGTATCCTCCTTGGGTTTGATCAGAGGAAGCATGCTCCTGAGCAATTGCCTGATCTTGGTTCTTGACGACTGCTTCACTTTTTTGAACTTCATATGTGGTACGAAGTTGTACCGTTTTTCATTGTCTTTGAGGTATGGATTTTTGTAATTGCTCATGACTGTAGTTATTTGTTAAGCCAAATGTGAGCAGATAAGAGGATGGGAAATCCCATGTGGGAAAAATTGATACTTCCGATTGGAAAATCTACTTTTATATAACCATGAGCATTAACATATAAAAAATTAAGTAATGACAGAACGAAAAGATTTATCTGACCATCAACTATATGAATTTCGAACAGTTATCAACTATGTTAGAGGCTTGCTTGAACGGGAAATACAGCCAGAAATTGCAGGTTCAATTATTAACATATTAAATGAAGCTGTCGACTTCCAAAGTTATATGTACAATGAACAGGAATTTCCTGAAATTCATAGATTGACTATAAATAAAAAAATATTAGGCAGTAACAAAAGAATCAGTAACATCAGCCACTTAAAATATCCACCTTCAGAACTTGTGAAGTCTTACGGCCGGTGCAATCAACCCGGACAAAGTATATTGTACGCAAGCTTCGGTATACTTTCGATTTTAAGCGAGATGAAACCTGAACTAGGAGACTTGATTACGGTTAGTACATGGAAAACCATCAACAATGCAACGCTTACATTTTGCCCCATCTTTAGAAATCAACCTCCGGATGACACCATTAACGTGACCTCATTCAATTATAATAAGCAATTTCAAAAACTTTTGAAAGAACACCCAAAAAACGTCGCATCCAAAATCGAATTTCTTAATCAATTTGTAGCAGATGTTTTTTCTAAAAGATTTCGTCACAATTCTAATGACATCAACTACCTCGTAAGCGCATATTTCTCAGACATAATGCTTTACAAATATCAAAACCATAACATTGAAGCCATCTTCTACCCAAGCGTCCAACAAAAATTAGCTTTTGAAAATTTGGCAATTAAACCTGATGTATTCGATGCTAAATACAAATTGGTACGTGTTGAAGAGAGTATAATGGTTAAGACTCCAGCTGATGGCGACAGAGGATATTTTGCTGAGGGAATAAGTAGATGTGAAAGTTTCGATTTTGATTCTAATAAAATCCTCTGGACTGACAAATATTATCAATCTGCTGAAACAATAGCAGAATACCAAAATATGGGATATGAATTTTAACTACCAAAATCAGTAGCCATTTTCGTAGTACATTTGAGACATCATATCAGCAATATAATCATTTTTCAGATCCTGATAATTATCAATCGTATCCCATTCATATTCAAAAAATTTTGCCAGTTTGTCAATCGTTTCCTTAAAGTTGGTTATATCTATTGTTCTCATTGTCAATGTTGGTAGGCGATTCGGCCCTCTTGTGACAGGATAACGAAAGCTAAATGAACCTGGATCTATGTTGTTGAACTCGGATATAATCCGATCTACATTGCTAATAGTATCCGCATCCACTTCATGAATTCTCGGAAGGATGTCTGCCCTATAAGTATCCCACAATTTTTTCAGATCATGAATATCTCTAAAGTCGGTGTCCATATTTAAATACTTGTAACCCATTGTAATTAATTCCTTCAGCCGCAACTCAATGTACTGGCGGTAATTAAAAATCAAAGGGTAAACTAACCATTGCTTATAAAACTCGTCGTTCAGGTACTTTTCGTAAAGTGCTTCTGCACCTTGTTTATACCCCTCAGAGTAGAGAAAAAATTTATCAGCAGGATTTTGTATCCATGCGCCATTTATCGAATCGGTCTCTTCTATAAAAAGCCTATCAGATGCAGAAGGAAAATTACCCATTTTTAAGTACGATATTTGAAGGTAAACAATTTAATTTCTGTCACGTGCGCACCAGCTACAATAACCGCCATTGTCGTAAGCCTCATACATCTCGCTCCAAGGGATTGGACTTACGCACATTTCGCACGAATGGCTAAAAAATGGATCTACAACTTTCGAATCAAAAACGTAACGCTGTTTAGCGCTCAGTTCACTATAGGATGAATCTAGTAACAACTTCGCAATACCTTGCTCTTTCGATTCCAAACACTTCATATCAATCAACTGATTAATAAAGTCAGCAAAATCCTCTTCTTCGTATCTATCGGTCATATAATTATGTTTAATAAAATCTCTATCCCAAAGTTTTTCTTGAACTACAGTCCCGCCTGCTTTTTCTAAAATCTCTTCAATCTTCGCAATGGATAATTGCCCACTTTTGAAACGTGTTTTATAATTTGTAGCCTTAATTTCAGAAATATTAACATTTCTCCACCAGCCTCTTCTGCTTATTAATAGCTCAAATGCCTTTTGAGTCGTCAATCCCTTCATAGTCAAATATAATAAAAGCCTTTCAAAAAAGAAAGGCTTTTGAAAATAATTATACATATTAAGCCTTCATCTCCGAATGAGTATTATTTATTTCATGTAACGATCAAATAGTCAAAAACACGCAATTCTAGCAATCTAACAGCTTCTACCATTCTTCTGATAAGGTTTGTATTTGCCTCGCTTGGTCTGGTTTCAATAGGATGGTTATGCGCCAGAATAGTAGAGGTGCCTGTCCCCGTGAGCGCTTGTCTGATTTTGGTTCTTAGTGTTTACTTTCTCGAGTTCAGGTATCATACGAAGTTGTACCGTTTTTCATTGTTTTTGAGGTATTGGTTTCGTGATTTTTTAAGCATTAATAAATTGGTAAGTCAAAAGTGAGTGATGAGAGGGTGAGAAATTCGATGTGCTAAAAGAAGCGACGAAATAGAGCATTACCTCCGGAGATTAATCTGCAACTACAAATTCAAGCAGTATTCAGTCCAGGATGCAGAGATGCGATTTGAAAATGGAAGTTTTATAGATACATTTGATAACTACACCAAATAAATCAAAATGGACGCAACCAAAAAAATATCTCCAACTGCTATTCTAGCTCTAAAAGAGGCACTGTCAGTAATTTTTTGGAAAAAAAATGACCTCAAAGACTTTGTCAGATTGTCAATTGATAATCCAGCCATTGTGGGTACGATTGATTGGACGGTAACCAAAAGGGAAAGTATAAATCAACTTGTTGAACGGATGAGTAATCGACAAGATTTATTTAGAAGTGATTTAATGAACTTATTGGCTATTATAATGGATTTCAATGACTTCAGCCATTTAACAATATGGGACGAGGATGGTACTAAGACAAAAAAAGCTAAACAAGCAGTCTTGAATTTACGAAATCAAACAAAGGGGTATTTTCAGCTCACAAAAGAACAGGAGGAGGCAAAGATAAGGAAGGCAGAGGCTGATAGGAAGATAAAAAAGGCTATATCACTGGATTCAGAACTAGATTCCTTGAAAAAATTGTTCTTTACAATATCTGCGAATACAAATTTTCAACAAAGAGGCTATCAGTTTGAAAAGTTCTTATTTGATCTTTTTTTAATTTATGATCTAGAGCCGAAGGAGTCATTCAAAATTCATGGAGAACAAATTGACGGCGCATTCACCTTTCAGGGGAATGATTTTATCCTTGAAGCTAAATGGAAAAGCCAAGTGAATAGAACTGACTTAGCAACATTTTGTGCCAAAGTCGAAGCTAAGTTCAAAACTACTGTAGGACTATTAGTTACGATTGACGGTGTTACGACTGAAGCAATAAGCCCATACTTTAAGTCCATAATTATTATGGATGGTGCTGATATCATGGCTGTATTAGATGGTAGAATCAGTTTGACAGACCTTTTGTATAAAAAAAGGAGAAAGGCTAGTGAGACAGGAAATATTTATATGAGTTTTCACGAGATAATTTAACTGGAAGCTGTATTAGGGAACATTAATATATATCAAAATCGGGCTGAAGGAAGGTTGTTGAAATTGTAAAAACTACTTATCTTAGGAATTAATCAAATTTAAATATATGATCAATATAATGGCTAACCACTGGCTCAGACTAGATCGCCAGTTGCCCCAAATAAATCAACCAGTGTTAGTCTGTGATATATTCCCAGGAGAACAGAACCGCGCGCATCTTGTAACTTTTACCGGTCAGTTACACAAAGAATGGCGCAATGAGTTAAGTGGCAATATGTATTCGCTAGATAAATTCACATATTGGATTCCTCTACAAATAGAATTCCCCGCATTTACTCCAGAACAAGAAATTGCCTGCTTTCAAGACCTATTGAATACTGTTGCAGATGGTGTCTCTTTCACCATTGATCTTACTGGTACACTTAGCGAGGATTATGTTAGATCGCAAATCGCGGCTCGCGCTAGAATCGAACAACTAGGCCACGACATTCAACTTGCACAAACAGGAAGACGATTACTTGTAAAATATTTTAGAGAATAGGTTAGAAGATTAATAACAATACTGTAACTATATCAGCCCCTCATCTCCAAAAGAATAATATCTCTTCCTTGTCACAATTAAATGATCAAATACATTTAATTCTAGCAACTTCCCTACTTCTACCATTTTTCTGGTCAAGTTAATATCGGCTTCGCTAGGTTGTAGGTTTTCACTGGGATGGTTATGCGCTAGGATAATTGAGGTTACCTGTCCTTTCAATGCTACGCTAAAAACAAGTTTCAGATCTGCAACAGTAATGGCTTTACCTCCAGCGGCAATTTGAGAAATACCGATCACCTTGCCAGCGGTATTCAAAAGCAATATGTAAAACTGCTCCTGGAAATTGATCCTATCCAGATCCCAGTTGTTAATTAGCACCTCATAGGCCTGTCTGGATGTGGTTACGCTTGGTCTTTCGCTAGCACGAAATTTGGGATGGTAAGAAACTCTGATCTCTGAAACCTGGAATAGTGGATTCGAATTTTGCGCTTTCATCACTTTAAATTTTAAATGGAAAAACTTGATTAATTGCGCGAACACCAGCCGGTGACTGAGCAAGCAAAAAATGCAGCGGAATAAATGGGCTTTAGGGGGAAAGGCCCTTGGGTTTATGCCGAACAATTTTTGCGCCTCGAAGGTCAACCGGGTACCTTGGTGCTGATAATGAAATGGGTATTTAATCTGGCCTTACTCAATCCCATATGGGATTGTAGAAAAATCTTCAGACAGCCAATTTTCCCACATGGGATGTCTACATCAACGATTTTAAGATACTTGAAGATACAATAAAGCCTATGTACGGAATACCCAGAGAGAAGCAAAAAGTAACTCCTAAAATCGCAATACAAGTTGTCGACAAATACGGAGGTTCTATCACCTGCGAAGAGGCTGAAATAGTCTTGGAAATGATGTATAATTTCGCTAAATTAGCTCTCAATCAGCAACTTCAGCTACGATCTGAAGTACAGGATCAGCTGATTCAACATCCTGGACCAGGATAAAAATCATTACAATTTTATTTTTATTTATGGCATTAGGACATTTATACATCAGGGTTAGTACTGATGAACAAGCGGATAAAGGATTTTCGCAGAGAGATCAGGAAGAGCGGCTACGCAATTATTGTAAGAGCCATAGCATCGAGATCGGTAAAGTCATTTTCGAAGACTATTCAGCAAAAACATTTCTACGTCCTGAATGGACTAAGTTGATCTTCGAGCTGAAAAAGACGAAGGGGAAAAATTGCGACTACATTATCTTTACCAAGTGGGACAGGTTCACCAGGAATACCATGGACGGATACAATGTGACTAACCAGTTGATGGGCTTTGGAATCATTCCTATGGCGATAGAACAGCCACTGGATCTGACCATCCCTGAACAGAAACTCATGCTGGCTGTATACCTTTCCATGCCGGAAGTAGAAAATGACAGGCGGGGACTAAACGTCAAATACGGAATGCGCCGTGGCCGGAAGGAAGGGCGCTGGATGGGGATGGCCTTGCCGGGCTACAAAAATCGAACGCGAGAGGAGGGTTCCAAGTACATCTCCCTGAACCAGCCTGAAGCAAAACATATGAAATGGTGTTTTGAGACGATCGCAAAGGACATCTATCCTACCGAGCACATTTGGTCATTGGCCAATCAAAAAGGGCTTAAATGTAGCAGAATGAGCTTCTGGGCTGCAATACGTAATCCATGTTATTGCGGAAAGATAATTGTACCAAAGATGGGCAATGAGGAAGAACTCATCGTAAAAGGATTACATGAGCCGCTAATCAGCGAATCCTTGTTCAATGAGGTGCAGGACGTATTGGATGGGAGAAAGAAAAATCAATTCATTAAACAAACCACACCGAAACAGTTGCCATTGAGAAGCTTTATGATCTGTCCTGAATGCAATAGGATACTCACGGGCAGTGCCTCCAAAGGACGTAGCGAGTATTATTACTATTATCATTGCAAAAGACCTTGCCAAATCAGGTTTAAAGCGGATGAAGTCAATGACTATTTCGACGCTGTTCTCAGACAATTTGTGCCAAGGCAAGGCATGGCTGCATTATACAGGGAAGTTGTTTGCGATACTTATAATAACACCAACGGTCTTTTTCAGGAAGAAAGAAAAAAATTCATTCAGGAAATTACTGATCAAAACAATAGCATAACCAAGTCCAGGGAGCTGCTGCTGAAAGATATTATCAACGGAGATGAATACAGAAACTTAAAAACTGAAGCAGAAAAAACAATTTCAAAGCTTGAAGCGAAGCTCAAGGAACTAGATGAAAAAATAGCCTATGACCTGGACGTATTCGGGATAGTAGATAAAGCAATAGAAAATCTAAAAAATATAGTTGAATTATACAAAAACGCCGATATGGAGGGTAAACAGTATATCATTGGTTCGATCTTTCCGAAAAAGTTCGTTTTTGATGGCGAGATAGATCGAACCGCTCCGATGAACCTTACCTTCCACCTTATCTACCAAATAAACAACAAGTTACAAAAGAAAAAAGCCGTAGTTAAATCTAAAATTAGATCTAACTACGGCCAAGTACCCAGCGCCGGAGTCGAACCGCTGACTAAAAGATTCTATGCTTTTTACTCTATCAATGCTAAGGGGAGCTCAATCAGGTAGATTAGCTCCTAAGTAGATTATACCCAACCTATAATTGATCCGTGATATATTTAGCCCGTTCTGTCAGAACAGGCTAAATATATC
>Ga0247809_1000222_pt1 | contig 29688 bp, 22 predicted proteins | sample UWRJL104311B1_FD_180951 | JGI IMG/M metagenome (GOLD analysis project Ga0247809, IMG submission 180951) | Plant litter microbial communities from Arlington Agricultural Research Station in Wisconsin, United States - UWRJ-L104-311B-1 | ecosystem: Environmental > Terrestrial > Plant litter >...
CTAAAAGGCTGGCGTATTCCTTTCGAGCAAGCCATCGTTAAATCCTTCGTCACGAATCTTCCCTTTGAACTAACTGGTGCGCAGCGAATTGCTGCCTGGGACATTTTGCAGGACTTTGAAAAGGAGGTCCCGATGAACCGATTACTACAAGGGGATGTCGGTTCGGGTAAAACGGTCGTTGCAGGACTCGCCGCTCGTCAGGCTGCGCACGAGGGTTTTCAGACAGCCGTTATGGCGCCAACCGAGATCTTGGCGACCCAGCACGCCGCAACTCTTGATCGTCTATTGTCGCCCTTTGGTGTCACGGTCGGTTTGCTAACGGGAAGTGTCAAAGGAAAGGCTCGCCAGACATTGTATGCAGCTATTAGTGCTGGTGATGTCGATGTCGTGGTTGGTACACATGCGATTATTCAGGAAGGGGTCCAGTTCAAACGCCTCGGCTTTGTCGTTATCGACGAGCAGCACCGTTTTGGTGTCAAGCAACGCCAAGAATTATTAAAAAAATCTGAATATATGCCACACCTACTGGCGATGACGGCGACGCCGATTCCCCGTAGCCTTGCTTTGACGGTATATGGAGAGCTAGATGTCTCGGTGCTGAATGAGCGGCCAAAAGACCGTAAAGATATCGCCACCAAGATTTGGTCGCCAAATAGTCGGCCGCAGCTATATAAACTGATCGATGAGCAACTTGCCCAGGGTCGACAGGCCTACGTGATTTGTAGCCTGATCGATGGTAATCCTGATAATGAACTCAAGAGTGTCCAGACCGAGTTCAAGCGACTCGACCAAGCCATTTTCAAACATCGCACGATTGGTCTGCTGCACGGCAAGATGAAATCGGCTGAAAAAGAAGAAGTGATGCGTCAGTTCTCTGTGGGTGAGATTGATGTGCTCGTCAGTACGACGGTTGTCGAAGTTGGTGTCGATGTCCCTAACGCGACAGTGATTTTGATTGAGGATGCCGATCGATTTGGGCTGGCGCAGCTTCACCAGCTGCGTGGCCGGGTGGGACGAAGTTCGTACCAGAGCTACTGCTACCTGATGGTGAGTTCCTCAAAAAGTCCCAGTCAGCGCCTAAAAGAAGTCGAAAAAAGTAACGACGGCTTCTATCTAGCAGAGGTCGACCTGCGATTACGTGGTCCGGGTGAGATTTATGGCCGCGCCCAACACGGTGAGCTAAATTTACAAGTTGCCACACTCTCTGATACGAAAATGATCGCCAGGGCACAGAAGGCTGCGAAAGCATTCGTCGCTCAAGGGGTAAATTTGATACAATATAAACAGTTACATCGGGATGTCGAGCATTATCAGCGCTTGACGACGTTAAACTAGCAAAATTATATATGTACGCAGGCACAACCGTTACGAAGAATTCAGGTCAACTTATGGGCGTCCATCAACGCATTGATAAGGTTGCCCGTCGACATTTCATGCCGCTGCTTGATAAAGACACGTTCTTTCCGTCGATTAACGCCATCCTTCACTTTGAAGGCAACAATGGTCCAGATGGGGTGAAGCGCAAGAGTCCGTCGGTCGACGAACCGTGGCATTTCATTAACCCTGATAAACCCGAAGACCTTGCGGTGATGGAGATGATTACAGACCATCAACACAACCTTGCGAAGGCGTTGCATGATAAAAACGAAGAACGAGCTGCCTTTGAGGCTGCATGGATGGCACATGCTATTGTCGATGGACTAACACCAGCGCATCATTTTCCGCTGGCCGATAAGATCGAAGAATTATTCGGTATGCCACACCATGAACGTAGTAGTGTACGAGAAAAAAATATTATCAAAGGTCATAATCGACGAGATACACTGTCCAAGAATTGGCAGTACTGGGGCAAGCGCGGTATATTTATGAATCACTTTATGTACGAATTCGGCGTTGCGACGGCTATCCTTGGAAAAGGGTTCGGGAAAATCGAGATCACCGAATCGGATATTGCTGCTTTGAAAGCTGATGGCTATGAAAAAACCTTCTATGCGCTGATGCAAAAGGTGATCGCCTTAGGAACATACGAGACGTATGCTAAAACTGGCTGGACACAGAAACTTGCCAAGACGGTTCGTGTCGAACTGGTGCCAATGATTGTGAAGGCTGTCGTCTTAGGTTGGTATCAGTCGATGCTGATCGATACCTCCAAAAAGGACCGCACCTCATGAATGTCCGTATTATCGCCGGTCTATATGGTGGCCGTATTATCGTTGGGTCTGGCAATCGCCGTACACACCCGATGGGCGAGCGTATTCGAAACGCTCTATTCAACAAGATCCACCACGAATTGCCTGGTGCCGAAGTACTGGATGTTTTCGCTGGTAGTGGTGCACTCGGCCTCGAGGCGTTGAGCCGCGGCGCCAAGAATGTTACTTTTGTCGAAAAAGACCGTGTTGCGCAAAAAGTGATTGGCAAAAATATCGAAAAATTGGATGTTGATGAACAGACGACGTTGATTCGTGCGAACGTGTCAACCTGGCTCAATCTGACAGAAGAATACTACGACATTATATTTGCAGATCCGCCATATTACGACCCGCAGTTTCCCACAATTCGTGACTTATTTGCTCTATTAAAACCTAACGGGCTTATGGTATTATCATACCCAGGTAGTGAGCAGGCGCCAACCGAACCGGGAGTTGTTGTGGTGGACAATCGAAGTTATGGAAACGCAAGTCTTGCTTTCTACCGATTAAAATAGGACGCTTCGGCGTCCTTTTTTTGTGACATTTCGAGTAACGCTAGAACTTTAACCAAATGAAAAAGCAGACCAGCCGATCTGCTTTTTCATTTGGTGCGCGCGAAAGGACTTGAACCTTCACGCCCGAAAGCACTAGCTCCTAAGGCTAGCGTGTCTACCAATTCCACCACGCGCGCATTACACAAGATTATAACAGAGACGAAACAGTTTGTCACGATGTTTCTCGTGACCGAAGTTGCTTGTGCTATCATAGAGACAAAGAATACCAAAAGGACGGGGACATGAATAAAATTGCAGTATACCTGAATGAACACTTACTAGGTGAAGTCACGAGTTCTAAAGCAATGCGTCGACGCTATAGTCGCGATGGTAGCGTCCTATCGGTAACCCCTGAGATTGTGGTATTTCCACGTATTACTAATGATATTCGTAAAGCCGCTCGGTTTACCTGGCAACTCGCCGAAAAAGGTCACCCGATGGGCCTTACGATTCGCGGAAATGGTGGTGACGTAACAGGCGCGGCTATCGGTAAGGGTATGGTTGTCAGTACCTCAAGGCATCTCCATAGTATTATTAATGTCGTGTCAAAAGAGCGCTTGGTACACGTACAGCCTGGTGTTAACTTTGAAACTCTGGGCGAAACATTGAAGTGGCACGGCCTGGCGCTACCTAATGTTCCTGCTGATGCCGCTCACGCGACAGTTGCTGGGGCTATCGCTAACAACACACTTGGTAACAGTGGTCCGATTAGCGCTGCAATTGAAAAACTCGAAGTGGTGCTTGCTAATGGTGATTTGATCGAAACGAGTCGTATCAACAAGCACGAATTGAACAAAAAGCTTGGACTGCAAACATTTGAAGGGGAAATATACCGAAAACTTGAGGGTCTGATCGAAGATAACGAAGAAGTGATCAAGCACCTCGCTGCCGATCCTGTCAGGGATACGACCGGCTATAAAAATGTCTCTATGATCAAGGCAAAAGATGGCTCTTTCGACCTTACGCCGTTATTTATTGGTAGCCAGGGAACACTCGGTATTATCTCAGAAGTCGTTTTGAAAGCCGAATTCTATGCTCAGGACCGAACAGTTGCCGTTGCGGTTATTGAAGATGCCGCATTAGCTCGCGATATTAGTGATCGTCTCCTCGAGTTGGAGCCGCACGTCCTGCGGGCCATTGATGGTGAACTGTTCCGACGCGCCGCAAAACTAGGTGCCCAGGCGAGTCTGCTTGGTTCGACCGAATCGATCGGTACGGTTATCTACGTTGAGTTTAATGATTTTAGTGACCGTGCACAGGCCGCTAAGTTGAAAAAAATGCGTAAATTGATGGTGAAGCTTGGGGTTGGAATGGTTGACTCGTCAGATCACCAATTGCCGGAATTTGATGCGGTTGCCTCAATTGCAGATTCACTGCTGTACGCCGAGAACGATGACGCCGTCCCAGTGCCTATCATTGATGGTTCATTCATACCTTCTGGCCGCCGTGAAGAGTTCAGTGTTGCACTGGACGAGCTGGCGACAAAGCATCACGTGACACTGCCGATCGTTGCAAATGCACTGACGGGCACATTGAATGTCTATCCTGTGTTTAAACTCGATGTTGTCGGTGACAAGCAGAAACTATTCCGTCTATTGGCCGAGTATGCCGAACTGGTCACACGCTGCGGCGGGGCATTCGTGAGTGATGGTGCCGAAGGTCGACTGAAGGCTAACGCGGCCTGGTCGCTACTAGAAGAGGGCGAAGTCGCTGTCTATGCACAGCTTAGGGCTATTTTTGACCCATTCAATACACTCAATCCCGATGTCAAACAAAAGAATGATGTTCGTCATCTTGTCGCGTCGTTACGCTCTACCTACGACATGACCGATTTCGTCGCTTAACAGTCGGGGCGAGATCTGCTATAATTTGCCAGTACCATTGTATGCGCGCGTGGCGGAATTGGTAGACGCGCTAGCTTCAGGTGCTAGTGTCAGCAATGACGTGGAGGTTCAAGTCCTCTCGCGCGCACCACATAAATAAATCGATCACATGGTCGATTTTTTTATGTTAAAACGCAGTTGACCGCCCCTTATATCAACCTGCATGGCGTATACTAATCACTACTATGAAACGCCTATTTATGTTATTGCCAGTGTTGTTTATATCTATACTTACGTTTAGCGCATTCATGCCCGCCGCGAGCGCATCTGCGGGTGTCAACGACTTTGTTATTACACGTTACCAGGCAGACTACTATTTGTCTAAAGATAGCGACAATCGATCGACACTTAAAACAGTTGATACGATTACGGCCCGCTTTTCGTCTGCAAACGTCAACCACGGCCTCGAAAGAGCCATTCCTCGCACGTATGATGGCCATCCGGTTCATCTACGGGTCACCTCGGTAGTGGACGAGCTAGGAAATCCAGAGCAGTACACGACGTACAGCAGCAACGGCAATGAGGTAGTGCGAATTGGTAACGCCGATACGTATGTGCACGGTTCTCAGACATACGTTATTACCTACGAACAGGCTGACGTTACTCGCTATTTTGATGATACGAAGAGTGATGAATTTTACTGGAACGTAAATGGAACCCAGTGGCAGGTGCCAATTAACTCGTTGAGTGCGCGGTTACATCTAGACGAAAGTATTGTTTCGTCGCTGAACGAAAAGACGGCTTGTTATTCCGGCGCTAGTGGGTCGACCACAAGGTGTGCCTTAGTTCAAAGCGGTGCAGTCTACGAAACTACCGTTAATAACTTAGCTGCAGGTGAAAATGTCACTATTGCTATAGGGTTTCAGCTAGGTACCTTTGCGCCGTACGCAATGGGGTTAGGTGATTATATTGTTATGATTATTATTGCGATTGAGATAGTCGCGTCAATTGTCGGTACGATCCTATTGGTGATTTTTGGCGTGCGCTGGTCTAGGTGGTCGAGTCGTCGCAGTGAACTAAAAACGATTATTCCTGAGTATCTTCCCCCAAAGGGCCGAAGCGTCTCGGCGTCTGCTTCAACGCTTCGGCAGTACACGACCGGATTTAGCGCGCAGCTGATTGATTTCGCTGTACGTCATTACATTAAAATCTACCTCACGACCGAAAAGACACTTTTTACCAAGGCGCAGTATGACATCGAGATAACAGGTGATATCGCGCAATTACTTCCCGAAGAACGTGAGATATTCACCGATATATTCAACGGCAGAACGGCTATGGGTGAACGACTGGAATTAAAGAGCCTACAGAACAATACAGCTGCCGCAACTCGTCTTATGGATAACTCGTCGAAGTTGAAAAAGCTGGTTAGGGGTGAGTACGGTCTACGGGCAAAGGATACCCAAAAGTCTGCTTGGTTCAAGCGTGCTGGTTGGGTAACAATTGTATTCGCACTGCTGACACTCAACCCTTTGCTGTTTATTGCTGCGGTGACGGCATTTGTCTGCGGGTATACTCTCTGGCCATTAACAGACACAGGGCTTGCGCTTGCCCGTTACCTGAAAGGATTAGAGTTATACATCGGAGTGGCTGAAGTTGATCGACTGAAGATGCTCCAGAGCCCCGAGGGTGCAGTAAAGGTTGGTGAGTTGGCGACGACTAAAGGACAACTTGTGAAATTATACGAGCGGGTGTTGCCCTATGCCGTCTTGTTCGGTCAGGAGACCGAATGGAACAAGCACCTCGGCGACTACTACGCACAAACCAATAGCCAACCAACCTGGTATACCGGTGGGAATCAAGTGTTTAGTGCCGCCGTGTTTAGTTCTGTGGTGAGTAGCTTTGCGGCCTCAGCGGCTAGTACGAGCGCTAGTACTGGTGGGTCAAGTGGTGGTGGTTCGTCTGGCGGCGGTGGCGGTGGTGGTGGCGGTGGTGGCTGGTAACCTGCTGCTCATGCTATACTCACGTAATGACTGAAAAAGAAATTATTGGGGTTGGTCCACACCCAGAACCGTGGCCGACTGACGAAAAGTATGATCGAATGCTATTAAAGCATGGTGATGACCGAAACGTTTTGGATAAATATCACTATTGGACTGTCGCGGCAATCAAGGCTGACCTTGATGACCACCGTATTGATCTTGAGATTGCGATTGAAAATCTGCAACGTGATTACAACATGGGAACGATTGTTCGCTGTGCGAATGCCTTTAACATCAAAAAAGTACACATCATTGGCCGCAAGCAGTGGAACAAACGTGGTGCCATGGTGACTGACTTGTACATGCATATCCAGTACCACGACGACGTCAAAGCCTTTACCGAAGCGATGGACAAAGCCAAGCGCGAAGTGGTCGCTGTTGATATAGTTGACGGTGCAAAAGGCTTGTCTGAAACCACCTTGCCGGCAAACGCCGTCCTAGTGTTTGGTGCCGAAGGCCCAGGTCTGAGTAAAGAGTTACTAAAGACCGCCAAGCAAGTCGTGATGATTGAACAATTTGGTTCAACTCGATCAGTGAACGTCGGTGTCGCGGCAGGAATTACGATGTATACCTGGTTGCAGCAACACTCATTGACCCGCTAGATATAGCGTGTCATACTGTGTCTATGATGCGCTCGCCCGACCAGAACTCACCTGGAAAGCAGTTTGAACTGCGGGTAAGTGCGAGCGACCTTGAATTAGACGCCAAACTCTCGGCATTAACGATCCCGGAAGCGCGCCAGCGTTTGCCGGGATTTTTGCACCTCTTTTCTCAGCAACAATTCGCGGTATCGATAGATGACCGTGACATTGACGGTAACAGCTTTACCGAGACCCGTTTTCGCGGCCTACAAATGAAGGTATCTAATCACACCCGCAACAAGTTTTCACTCGATAGCCAGGTGGAGAAGGACACGCAATTGACTGAAGCGCAGGAACTGCGGGTACGGATGGGGTTGCAACTTGGTATTCAGGCGCCGAGCGCGCTGATGGCACCGCCATTCTTCACGGCCGAAGAGCGGGAGAAGGGGCAGATCCCTCTGTACTACATCGTTCCTGAGCCACTGCAGGGAGAATCGGCTGAAGTGGCCTTTGCGCACCTGGGCGAATATCTACAAACTCGACCGCGCGGCGTTGTTGACGAACTGACGCTGGTTGAACGTGCTGTTCGAAACAGGTCAATCCGCCACCGTCAAAGAGTTGAAGTAGCCGACCAGTTGGAGTCTACATACTAATCTTGCCCGAACTGAATGAAAATGAGACAATATAACAGATTATGACTACACTTTCTTCACAACCCTATAAAGGCACGCGAGACTACTTCCCCGAAGACAAACGAACCCAGAACTATATTTTTAATACGTGGCGTACGGTTGTCGAGCGTTTTGGGTATGAGGAGTACGGCGCGCCGATTCTTGAGCCTATCGATATTTATGCCGCAAAAAGTGGTCAAGAACTTGTGAATGACCAGACCTATGTCTTTACTGACCGCGGCGGTCGAACTGTTGCTATTCGTCCCGAGATGACACCGACAATTAGTCGTATGGTTGCCGCGCGCCGTCAAGAATTGGCCTATCCCGCGCGTCTATACTCGATCGCCAACTTCATGCGCTACGAGCGCCCCCAGCGTGGACGTGAACGCGAATTCTGGCAGTTGAATGTTGATATATTTGGCGTCGACCAAGTAAGTGCCGATGTTGAGATTATCACGATTGCCGATACTATCTTGAAAGAATTCGGTGCTGTATCGGGTGACTACGTGATACGCATCAATAACCGTAAATTTATTAATTTCATGATGTCGCAGTACCTTGGTCTCGAAGTAGTTGCTGCGCAGCAGATGACCAAGTTGTTTGACCGCCGTAATAAAATTACCGAACTGGACTTTAAGGAACAGGCCGGAATCATCTTCGGCAATGACAACGACGAACGAATCGAAAAAGTCATGACACTGATCACTGCAACGACAGTTGATGAGTTGCCACGAGAACTACAGGTTGCCGAAGCCCTGAATGAGGTTTCACGCGTCTTTGCGGCCCTTGCCAAGGCTGGTGTCACCGATGTCGTATTCGATGCTACCTTGATGCGTGGCCTTGATTACTACACCGGTACTGTTTTTGAAGCATTTGATACTCACCCAGACAATAACCGTTCACTCTTTGGCGGTGGTCGCTACGATGGACTCGTTGGGCTGTTTGGCGCCGAGCCTATATCTGCCGTTGGTATGGCTCCAGGCAATACGATGATTGAGAACTTTTTGGCCGTCCACGGATTGCTACCAGCGCAGAAGTCACTGACAAAAATCTACGTCGTCGTGATTGATGATGCACTTGATGCGGCAAATATCCTCGCGACACGACTACGTGCTGCCGGTATTAATACGGAGGTGGATATCACTGACCGTAAGATTGATAAAAAGATTAAAACAGCGCTCAAAAAGAACATTGAATACTTGGTCTTTGTCGGTGCCAGTGACGACCAGCTATATTCGCTCAAGAATGTATCGAACGAAGAAGAGCAAAAACTCTCGACCGAAGAGATCATCGCTCGATTTGCCTAGACAATTTACCTCTGTTATAATTAGGCAAATGGAGACAAAACTTACTTACCTATCTGACACAAAAGTATCACTAACGATCACCGTTGGTGCGAAAGAACTTGGTGAAGCCGAGCAAGTTGCTATGGCTAAACTAAGTAAATCAACTAAAGTTCCCGGCTTCCGTGCCGGCAAAGTTCCTGCAGGAATTGCAGCAAAACATGTCAGCCCTCAAGCGCTACAAGAACAAACTCTTGATGACGCCATTAGCCGTGCTGTTGCTGAATCATTTGTTGCCGAAAAACTTCAAGCTCTCGACCGCCCTTCGGTCGAAGTAAAGAAATTCGTTCCTGGTGAACAGCTCGAATTTACTGCTGAAGTCGAAGTACTACCAAAGGTAGAGCTTGGTGACTACAAGAAACTATCTGCCAAGCAAGACAAGGTCGTCATCGACGCGAAAGCCATCGACGAAACCCTCGAACGCATGCGCGCTGGTTTTGCAGCTAAAACAGAAGTGAAGCGTGCCGCTAAAGACGGTGATGAAGTCGTGATCGACTTCGTTGGCAAAAAAGACGACGTCGCTTTCGACGGTGGAACTGCCACTGATTACACCTTGAAGCTTGGTGCTGGTCAATTTATTCCTGGATTCGAAGAAGGTATCGTTGGTAAAAAAGCCGGCGAAACATTCGATCTTGATCTTGCATTCCCTAAAGACTACCACTCAGCTGACCTTGCTGGTGAAACGGTTGTCTTTACGACGACACTAAAAAAGGTAGTTGAACCAACACTTCCTGAAATTAACGACGATTTTGCAAAGCAAGCTGGTCCGTTCAAGAACGTTGCGGAACTAAAAGATGATATCAAGCGGGAACTGACAACTCAAAAAGAGAAGGAAACGGGCGACAAGTTTAAAGACGCATTGCTCGCTGAACTAATCGAGAAGAGTAAAGTGCCAGTTCCTGAAATCTTGATCACTGATCAGATGCGTTCAATCGAGCGTGATTTCGAACAGAACCTTGCATACCAAGGTCTTGCAATTGACTCATACCTTTCACAAAACGACTTCAAGGACATTGAGGACTGGCGTGATAAAGAAGTTCGTCCAACGGCACTACGCCGCGTTCAAGCTGGACTTGTCCTAGCTGAACTCACGAACGCCGAAAAGATCACTGCAACCGAAGAAGAAATCGACGAGCATGTCGAAGTTCACAAACAGCAGTACCAAAACAACCCAGATGCTTTGAAGCAATTTGAAAGCGCCGAAGTTCGTCGTGACATCGCTAACCACTTTGTGACTGAAAAGACGATCGAACAGCTTATCGCACTCAACGGCGGTACGGCACACATTCACTAGGAATAGGGAATGACTGCAGCTTGGTTGATGCAGTAGATCGAATAAGAGCTCCTTCATACGGGGCTCTTATTATTTACCCTATATCTAGCACTCTCTTGCAACGAGTGCTAATTTTATATACAATAGTCCTATGAAACCATCAAACTATCTTGTCCCAACAGTGATCGAAAAATCCTATGACGGAGAGCGTGCCTTTGATATCTACTCTCGTCTATTAAAAGATCGTATTATCTTCCTCGGTGAAGACGTCAACGAGCACACGGCGAATATCGTCGTCGCGCAGCTCATCCACCTGGCCGACGAAGATCCCAAAAAAGATATTAAACTTTATATCAATAGCCCTGGTGGCAGCGTGTACGATGGCCTGGCTATCTACGACACGATTCAGTACATCAAACCAGACGTGCAAACGATTGGTATCGGTTTACAAGCGAGTATGGGTGCCTTCCTGCTATCAAGTGGCACGAAAGGCAAGCGTTACGCACTACCGAGTAGTCGCATCATGATCCACCAGCCATCAAGTGGCACTCAGGGTAAGATTACCGACCAAGAGATTACCTTGAAAGAAGGTATCTTTCTGAAGAAAATGCTGAACGAAATCCTGGCCAAGAACACCGGTCAAAAGCTTTCGAAAGTAGAGAAGGACGCTGACCGCGACTTCTGGATGAGCGCCAAAGAAGCCAAGGAATACGGTCTGATTGACGACGTCATCACAAAAGCATAGAATGGCGTTACTATGCCAAATATAGAAGTGACCTACATGCTTGATGTTGCCGAAATAGACGCCGAACATGCACGGCAAATCGTCGCGACCGCGAAAGAGTTCACGGGTGATGAAATTGCAGCCGCGGCACAGCTTGTGGTGAGTTTTGAGGATGTAAATGAGGCAAAGAATGGCTATAGTTGGCTGAAACTTGCCGGGGTTATTGATGGCGTCGATTCATACGCCAAGACCGACGAGAAATTTGATGGTATAAAAGAGGCGTTTTATAGTAAATATAGCCCCGAAGACCGCGAATTACTCGTCCGTGCAATTGCAGGCAGTGCCATATCCGGTAATCTCTATAACGAATAATTTCATTCCTTACAAAATAGGGGCGATACCTCTTGATTAAATGCCGGTAAAAGCGCATAATTACTACTAAGAAGTAGTGTAGCCGTGGTTTCGTATGTCTCAAAATGGATCTGGCAGTCCTCCTAGACATCGATATGTGACCAGAGGTTAAGGGAATCTTCCAAGCCAAAAGAACCCTTCTCGTTCGCCAAAACATGACGGCAACGGGCATCAATAATTTAATGCGAGGAATCTATAAGCCTATGGCAACGATCAAACGTCCCAGCGACGCGAAGCGTGTTTTCTTTACCAAAGATGACACAGCACTAGCACTACCAAACCTAATTAATCACCAACGATCTTCATGGCAGGAATTTGTCGAGACCGGACTTGGTGAAATTTTTGCTGAATTGAACCCAATTGATGACTACACTGGTCAAAAATTGGCACTCCGTTTTGGAAAGTATGCTTTTGAAGCACCAAAGCACTCAGAGCTTCACGCTAAAGAAAACAACCTTACTTTCGATGCTCCACTAAAAGCTGTCGTTGAATTAACGAACAAGGTTACTGGTGAAGTCAAGGAACAAGAAATCTACCTAGGGGACTACCCATGGATGACCGAGCGTGGAACATTCATTATTAACGGTACTGAACGTGTCGTTGTTTCTCAGCTGATTCGTTCGGCTGGTGTCTTCTTTACTGCAGACCGCCTCGCAACTCGCAACAACTACGGTGCAAAATTGATTCCAGGGCGCGGCGCATGGCTTGAATTCGAGACCGCTGCAAATGGTGCAATCTTCGTTAAGATCGACCGTCGTCGTAAACTGCCAGTTACGACTCTTTTCCGTGCCCTTGGCTACAACAAGACATCTGAAATCAAAGCTCTCTTTGAAGATGTTGATACAGGTGAAGTGAAGTACATCGATGCAACTCTTGATAAAGATCCAGCACGCGGTACCAACGAAGCCCTCATCGAAGTTTATCGTCGTCTTCGTCCAGGTGACCTTGCGACTGTCGACAACGCTCGTTCAATGATCGAACGTATGTTCTTTGACTTCAAACGATTCGACTACAGCCGTGTCGGACGCTACAAGTTGAACCAACGCCTTGGCATTGACATTCCAAACACTACCGAAAACCGTGTCTTCATGGTCAAAGACCTCGAAGCAATCGTTAAGGAGATCATTCGCCTTAACAACACTCAGGACCTTCCTGACGACATCGACGCGCTTTCAAACCGTCGTGTCAAATTAGTCGGTGAGCTAGTTGCTCGTCAGTTCCGCGTTGGTATGCTTCGCATGCAACGTAACGCCATGGACCGTATGTCTATGTCTGATATCGAGAACGTTTCTCCTAACCAACTGATCAACGCCCGCCCAGTTGTTGCCGCTGTTCGTGAATTCTTCGCGAGTTCACAGCTTTCACAACTGATGGACGAAACCAACCCACTTGCAGAACTTGCTCACAAGCGACGCCTGTCATCAATGGGTCCAGGTGGTTTGAGCCGTGAACGTGCCGGATTTGATGTCCGTGACGCCCACCCGACTCACTACGGACGCCTTTGTGCTGTTGAGACACCAGAAGGTGCCAACATTGGACTGGTGCTTAACCTTGCAGCCTACGCTCGTGTCAACGAGTACGGTTTCATCGAAACTCCTTACCTTAAGGTTGTTGACGGAAAAGTAACTGACACAGTTGTCTACCTCGACGCTTCAGAAGAAGCTGTCGAAGTCATTGCTGACGCCGGTGCTGAACTCAACGAAAAGGGTGAATTCGCCGCTGTTCGTTTGAGCGCTCGTAACGGACTTCTTCCAGAACAAGTTGACGCCAGCGAAGTGACCTACATGGACGCAGCTCACAAACAGATTCTTGGTTCGACTGCCGCCCTCGTGCCTTTCGTTGAAAAGAACCGTGTTGACCGTTCACTGATGGCCGCAAGCATGCAGAAGCAAGCTGTGCCACTCCTTACTCCTGAAGCTCCTGTCGTGGGAACTGGTATTGAAAGCGTTATCGCTCGTAACACCAGCCAACTCGTTGTTGCTGAAGGCGACGGTGAAGTTGTTCGTGCTGACGGCGACGAAGTGCACGTCAAGTACGCTGAAGGTCTGAAAACCTACAAGCCAGTTCACTTTACAAAGTCGAACGACGACCGTTCAATCAACCAAAAAGTCCGCGTTACTCGTGGTCAAAAAGTGGTTGCTGGCGACATTCTTATTGAAGGTGCCTCTATTGATCAAGGTGAAATTGCACTTGGTCGTGACCTTACTGTTGCGTACATGCCATGGTCTGGTTACAACATGGACGACGCGATCGTACTTTCTCGTCGCCTCGTGCAAGATGACACACTGACAAGTATTAACATCAAGGACTTTACTATTGAAGTTCGTGAAACAAAGCTTGGTCCAGAAATTGTTACCCGCGACATTCCAAACGTTTCAGAAGAATCACTTCGTCACCTTGACGAGAACGGTATCGTTCAGCTTGGTTCAGAAGTTAAGTCTGGCGATGTCCTGGTTGGTAAGATTACACCAAAGGGTGAACAAGAACTTTCAAGCGAAGAACGACTACTTCGTGCTATCTTCGGTGAAAAAGCTAAAGATGTCCGCGATACTTCACAACGCATGAACAATGCCGGTGGTGGTAAGGTTGTCGGCGTAAAGATTTTCTCTCGCGAGAATGGTCACGAACTAAAAGCTGGTGTCTTGATGCAGATTCAAATTTTCGTCGCTCAGTTCCGTAAGATCTCAGTTGGTGACAAGCTAGCTGGACGTCACGGTAACAAGGGTGTCGTTGCCAAGATTCTTCCAATCGAAGATATGCCTTTCATGGAAGATGGAACACCAGTTGATGTTGTCCTGAACCCACTTGGTGTCCCTAGCCGTATGAACATTGGTCAGCTATTTGAAGCTCACCTTGGTATGGCTGCACGTGCACTTGGTTACAAGGTTGCAACGCCTCCATTTAACGGTGTCCCTGATGAAGTAATCTCTGACGAACTTGAAAAAGCTGGTTTTGCCCGCGACGGTAAGAGTCAACTATTTGACGGCCGCAACGGTGAACCATTCGAAGAACGAACTACTGTTGGTGTCATGCACATGTTGAAGCTTCACCACATGGTAAGCGACAAGATTCACGCCCGTTCTACCGGCCCTTACACAATGGTCACGCAACAACCACTCGGTGGTAAAGCGCAAAATGGTGGACAGCGATTCGGAGAGATGGAAGTCTGGGCCCTCGAAGCCTACGGTGCTGCGGCAACGCTTCAAGAAATGTTGACGATTAAGTCTGACGACGTCTATGGACGTGCCAAGGCTTATGAATCAATCATTAAGAACGAGCCAATTGTTGGTCCAAAACTTCCTGAAAGCTTTAACGTCCTCGTGAAAGAACTTCAAGGACTTGGCCTTCGTGTTGACCTTCTCGACGAATCTGAAGATGCAGTTATCGATGCCGAACAGGTGATCGGTGCAGTCATTAACGGACAACCTATCCCAGCCTCCGAAGTAGATGGTGCTGTTGAAGAAGAAGTTGTTGAAACTTTCCTTGATGAAGCTGATGATATCGGTGAAATCGAAGATGGAATGAGCATTCAGGATATTGATGAAGTAGAAGAAATAAAGGAGGAGGTGTAATATGTCTCGCGTACTTGCAAACAATGGTATCGCCGACTTTGACGCTATCCGCCTAAGCGTCGCTAGCCCAGAAGACATCCTTAAGTGGAGTAATGGGGAAGTCACAAAACCTGAGACGATTAACTATCGTACACAAAAACCAGAGCGTGATGGCCTTTTCTGTGAACGAATTTTCGGTCCAGTCAAAGACATCAACCCACACGACAACAAGCTCAAGGGTGTACGCTCTCGTGAAGCAGCTGTCGACAAGAATGGTGACCTCGTTACCAAGTCTATCGTTCGCCGCGAACGTATGGCGCACATCCAGCTTGCGAGCCCTGTTGCTCACATCTGGTTTATGCGTGGTACACCATCAGCAATGTCACTATTGCTTGGTATCACCGTTCGTAACCTCGAACGCATCGCATACTTTGCGACCTACGTTATCTTGAAATCTGACGACGCAGCTCGCGACAAGTTCCTCGCTGACCTCGAAGCTGAAACTGAAGCCGGCCGCGCAGCAATCAAGTTCCGCTACGAAAAAGAAGCTGAAGTTGAAGGTGCTGACGTCAAGACACTTGCCGAAGGAATGACCCGCGAAACTGAAGAACTGAACGAAAGCTACGCTGTTAAAAAAGCACAACTTGAAAGCCTCGTTGCAAAGGCCCTCATTTCTGAAGTCGACTACCGTAACCTTCCTGAAGAGTACCAAGACCTCGCTGAAGTCGGTATGGGTGGTATTGCACTCAAGGCCCTTCTTGACGGTATCAAACTCCCTGAACTCATCGTTGAATTGACTGAAGAAGTCGAAGGCGCGAAGGGTCAACGTGAGAAGAAACTCCTCAAGCGCCTCAAGGTTCTTGAAGGTATGCAGTCTGCTGGTATTAAGCCATCAAGCTTGACGCTGACCGTTCTTCCAGTGATTCCACCGGACCTACGTCCTATGGTGCAGCTTACTGGTGGTCGTTTTGCGACATCAGACCTTAACGACTTGTACCGCCGTGTTATTAACCGTAACAACCGTTTGAAGAAACTAATCGAGCTTAACGCCCCTGAAGTGATTCGCCGAAACGAAATGCGTATGTTGCAAGAAGCAGTTGATGCTTTGATCGACAACTCAGCAGCTCGTGGTGGTCGTGCAGTTAACGCAACTGGTGGCCGTCGCCGTCTGAAGTCAATCTCTGACATGCTAAAGGGTAAGCAAGGTCGTTTCCGCCAAAACCTTCTTGGTAAGCGTGTTGACTACTCTGGTCGTTCAGTTATCGTTGTTGGTCCAAAGCTTAAGATTGACGAATGTGGTCTGCCAAAGCAGATGGCACTCGAACTCTTTAAGCCTTTCGTGATCCACTGGTTGATTAACGGCGAACACGCCCACAACATCCGTTCAGCAACTCGTTTGATCGACGCTGGCGAAGCAGTTGTATGGGACGCACTCGACGCAGTGATCTACAACAAGTACGTTCTTTTGAACCGTGCTCCATCACTTCACCGTCTTTCAATCCAGGCTTTCAAACCTAAGCTCGTTGAAGGTAAGGCTATCCAGCTTCACCCACTCGTTGCCAACGGATTTAACGCCGACTACGACGGTGACCAAATGGCAGTTCACCTTCCGCTTTCAAAGCAAGCGCAGCAAGAAGCTCGCGAACTGATGAGCGCGACTGCGAACCTTTTGAAGCCAGCTGATGGTGCACCTGTGCTTTCAATCGCACAGGACATTGTCCTCGGTAACTACTACCTGACCTACAACAAGCCAAGTGCACAAACTGATGTCCGCAAGGCCTACAGTTCTGTCTACGAAGCTGAAATGGCGTATGACAACCACCACATCCACTTGCAGACACCAATTCGTGTGTTAACTCGTGGTGCTGTGCGTGATACGACACTCGGACGCGTTTTCTTCAACGAAATCCTTCCAGCAGACTTTCCGTTTGACGACAACATTCAGACCAAGAAGCAGCTCAAGAAAGTCTTGAACTCAATCTTCGAACAGTATGGTGCCGAACAAACAGCTCACACTGCTGACAAAATGAAGGGTCTTGCTTTCCGATTCGCAACAATTGCTGCCGTCTCGACAAGTAAAGATGACTACGTTGAGTTCCCCGAAACTGCAGAATTCATTGCAGAGGGTGACGCAAAGACAACACTCATTAGTGAACAGTTCAACCAAGGTTTGATTACCGAAGACGAACGATACACTCTGACCGTTGCAACCTGGCGTGGTGTTGTTCGTACTATTACTGAGTTCCTCCAAGAGAAACTTAAGGGTATGGATACATCAGTCTCTGTCATGGTCAACTCCGGTGCACGTGGTGATATTTCGAACATCCAGCTAGCCAGCGCGATGATCGGTATCATGGTTGATGCAACAAACCGTGAGATTGAGCTTCCAATTCGTTCAAGCTACAAAAAGGGTCTGAGTTCACTTGAGCAATTCGTGGCCACCCGTGGTTCACGTAAGGGTCTGATTGACACCGCGCTTAAGACTGCCGACTCAGGATACCTAACTCGTCGTCTCGTCGACGTGTCACAAGACGTATTTACCGTTGCTGACACCCCTGGCGATGACGAAGGATTCCGTATCTTCCGTGCTGAAACAGAACTCACCATGATCGCCTTCGGCAACCGTCTCTATGGACGATTCGCTGCAGAAGACATCGGTGGTCACGTTAAAGACGGCGAGCTAATTACTCGTGAAGCCGCTGCTGCTATTGAAGCTGACAAGGATATCTCTGAAGTCCGTATCCGTTCAGTTCTTTCAACAAAGAACCTACGCGGTGTGCCTCAGTCAAGCTACGGTATCGACATGTCAACAAACAAGATCGTTGCCAAAGCACAACCAGTTGGTGTTATTGCTGCGCAATCTGTCGGTGAGCCTGGTACACAGCTAACGCTTCGTACCTTCCACGCCGGTGGTGTGCAGGAATCAGACATCACCCAGGGTCTGCCTCGTGTTGAAGAGTTGTTCGAAGCTCGTTCACCAAAGGGTATGGCACACGTGACTGAAGTAACCGGACTTGTCGAACAATGGGAAGATGGCAAAAAGTACATCGTCCAAGTGACACCAGAAGCTGGTCACGTCGAGCAAATTGCGCTCGAAGGCCGTACAGCTGGCATCAAGTCTGGCTCAAATGTGAAGGTCGGTGACGTTCTTGCCTCTGGTGAGAGTGAATCTAAGCCACTCATTGCGCCATTCGACGGTGTAGTTGAAGTAACTGATGAGTTCTTGGTACTTGCCGCTAACGCAAGCTCACCAGTACGCTACGAAATCCCAGGAAACATGCTGCTCGTTGTGAAGTCTGGTGATATGGTTGAAGCGGGTGACCGCCTGACAACTGGTTCACTAAACCTGCACGATATCATGCGCCTCAAGGGTATCGAAGCCACACAGCGCTACATCATCAACGAAGTGCTTCGTATCTACGCGGCACAGGGTCAAGACGTTGCTGACAAGCACCTCGAGATCATCGTTCGACAGATGTTTAGCCGTGTCCAGGTTGAAGATCCAGGTGACAGTGCATTCGTAACGGGTGATATCGTTTCTCGTGCTGCTGTGATGGAAGCCAACGACAAGCTTGTCCTTGAAGGCAAAGAACTCGTTGCTTTCACACAACTGCTCCTCGGTATCACAAAGGTCTCGATCTGGTCTGACAGCTTCCTGTCTGCCGCATCATTCCAAGACACGACGCGTGTTCTGATCAATGCCGCAGTTAGTGGTCGTATCGACCGCCTCAACGGCTTGAAAGAGAACGTGATTATCGGACGCAAGATTCCTGTCGGAACCGGTGTTGATAGTGCAACCGCACTTGATACTATCGATGAAGACGTGGTTGTTGCCGAAATCGTCGAAGACGTCGAACTTGCTGCTTAGTTAGTTCAACGCATAAAAATACCCCGCTTGTTATGAGCGGGGTATTTTTTTGGTTATTCGCCTCAGGCGACACCGGTAACTACTGTTGATCTGTATGATACAATACTGGTAATGTTTACAGCAAAACGCACCGGTTTTACTATTGTCGAACTTCTGATCGTCATCGTCGTGATTGGTATTCTTGCTGCCATTACGATCGTTGCGTATAACGGCATTCAAGATAAGACCAAGCACAGTGCGGCAAAATCAGCCGCCTCACAGGTGTCGAAAAAAATACTTCTGTATGCGGTTGAGAATAACGACGCGTATCCTGCAGATCTTCAGGATATAAGTATTGCTGCTTCTGGTCAGACGAGCTATCAGTATGTCTCCGACAACACTGTTTCGCCGCGAACCTACTGCGTAACGGCAACGTTTCAGAACGTTTCGTATTATCAAAGTACGACACAGTTAACACCGGTTCCTGGTGCATGTTCTGGTCATGGGCTGAACGGGCTTCCGCCCAATCTAGCCGCCAATCCGTCATTTGAAACAGAAACCACGCCCGTCACAACTCGAACAAATCTGGCAATAAACCCAAGCTTTGAAGTGAATACGACCGGCTGGTCAACGGTTAACGGCGGCACAGGTGCTGCTGTAGCAACAAGCACTACCCAAGCGCACACCGGCAGTCGCTCGCTAGTGTATACATATGGCGACAGTGTGACGCAAGATTCTGGACCAGTCGGCAACATCGCTGCAACGGCAGGTGTAACATACAGCGTATCGGCCTGGGTATATGCACCGGCGGCAATCAGTGGTGGCCTTCGAATCATGGTGTTTGGGGCGGCTATTGGCAATACCGAACGGGGGACTATCAGTGCAACAACAGGATCATGGGTGCGACTGACGTACACAACGACCGCATCGGCGACAGGAACGTTGACCTACGCGATCGCAAAGGGTGCGGGCACGGCAGATACAGGAAAGCTTTTATATATCGATTCGGTGCTTGTCGAAGCTTCGTCGGCCGCCGGATATTACTTTAGCGGCGCCAGTAGTTCAATCGGTGACTTCTCGTATGCCTGGAGTGGTACGACGCACTCGAGCGCCAGCACAGAACGCGCCCCTGGACTCGCTAGCTATTCACAGAACGGTAGTGGGCTTGTGCGTATGCGATCCGCTGAACGTTCAACATCGGGGAATTATTCCGGTCGTGTATTGGTGACGACCGCCGCGACCAACCCTGGGTTATTCCAGGTGTTAACACTTCAGCCTGGGACGTATACGTTTATTTCAAAAGTGTGGATAGAGTCAGGTGTCAGCGCTAACGTTGCACTGACGGCACAAGGTACAGGGGTCGCGGTGGGTTCAACAACCGGATTCCAGGGATCGACGACGCTTCAGGGCCAATGGGTTGAGCTGCGCCGATTAATTACTGTCTCAGTCGTAACGAATCTTAACTTCTATGTATATATACCAAGTACGTATACCGTCGTCGGCGCAAGCTTTTGGGTTGATGACTTTGCTGTGGTTGCAGGAGATTGCACAAGTAGCGCCTGCTACTAGCGGTATTGCATTTATGCTTATTTTATGCTATAATAGAAGAGTACTGATACCCCGATAGGAAGGTTTAGAGATTGAGCACTGCAGTATCCCTTCGTTCTAACGAAGGTACCCAGGTTGCACGACACGAGGACATGCCGCACACTGAAGACGCAACGATGTACCTCACCCAGGTACACGAAGAGGTTCATCCGGCAGTCGTCAAGGTGAGGGAGCGGTTTCATCACCATGAAACAGTTCTCCATCATGAAACACCGGTTGCCGTAGAGCGATGGCTGACCCGCGAGCTTTTCAGTAAGCTAAGCGGGGAGTACGTCTCCTGCATGACCGGCGGCATGTCAACCACGAAGGTGGCAAAAGACATGGCCGACGCCAAGTTTCATGCTGAAGAGCTGCGCGGAATCATCGCCAACGACAGTACAGCGACCCGCTGAGAAAGAGACCCGCCGAGAGAAATCTTGCGTCTCGCTCGGCGGGTCTTTCATTTGGGAATATATCTTATAACTTGACGGTGGCGGTTTCGTCAGTGGGGTCGTAACACGATTCACCAAAGTAGGCTTTCTTGAGGGCGACTGTTGAGTAGTCACTGCACGGTAGTTGACTCTGCGTGCCAGTGAAATAATGAATTTTGTCGTCAGGCGTGACGTAAAAGAGTCCCGCAAATCCACCAACCGACCCATAGTCTGCGCCACCAATGCTGATACTGGCTGTTGAATAGTCGGTTGTCTTGCTTGCTTTTGTTGTCAGGCCACCCATAAGAACTTTCGTTGCATCGTTGCCAGACTCGGCCTTATAGACTGCAAAGTATGGCTCAAGCGCTTTAGCATTCTCGATGTAGCTTTCTTTGTCTGCACACCCAATCGTTGCGTTGTAGCGCTCGCTAATCGTCATTGGTTTTTGGTCAGTGACGATGCAAATAATGTCATCAGACTGATAATCTGCTGCGTACATACCGACGTCACTGCCTGGATCGAGTACGGTAAGTGAGAGTCCGCGCTCTTTCAAGATTGTTTCGATTGATCTCAGGTCTGCACGTGCGGTTGACTGGGCGCCGTATGAGGCAAAGCCACTTTCTTTCGAGGACCATACCGAAAAATCAAAGCCCTCTGGACGAAAGACTGGAGCGCCGTATGTCTTGGCCGCCTCGTCACTACTACTGGGTGCGGTCGTCAATACTTCGCCGAGCATCTCTGTCTTGATATCAGCCACGAGCGCTTCCGCCGTCTCTGCCGTTGCTGTCGTTGCCGACGTTGCTGCTTGTTTAGCTGGCTCGAGTGGCTTGACGAGTAGCCAGCCGATATAGCCTGCAGTAGCCAGAAAGGCGAGGACGAGCAGGGTGACAATAACGCCGCGGACAATGTGTCGCTTCTTTTTTGGCTCTATCGAGAGATGTCTAGTCTGGGTTTGAGTGGGGGGATCGATCGCGTCGAGCTCCGAAGTAACATACAATTCTTCTTCTGGCTTCATTGGATCAAAACTCCTATGGTTATATGAATATTCTTAATATACCACGCCATATCTGTTATTACTGGACATTCGCACGTTTTTTTGCTATGATAGCTGGGAGTTTCCGCCCGTTGGTTATTCGTAGTGTGTATAAGACGATAACAGATACGGGCAATGCTTTTGAAGGATGCTGACCTGATAAAGCCACCGCAGCTCTCTTGCTGCACACATAATACAATTGCAATAAATCGGAGTGTTATTCACACATGCCAACAATCAACCAACTCGTTCGTAAGCCTCGCAAGACCGCTAACACGAAAAGTAAGTCACCTGCACTTGGCCGTATTCACAATGCGCTCAAGACTCGTTACTACGAGCAAAACTCTCCACTAAAGCGTGGTGTTTGTATCAAAGTAACAACCAAGACACCAAAAAAGCCTAACTCGGCGCTTCGTAAAGTAGCCCGTGTTCGTTTGACTAATGGCCAAGAAGTTTGGGCATACATCGGCGGCGAAGGTCACAACCTCCAAGAGCACGCCGTTGTGCTTGTACGTGGTGGACGTGTTCCAGACCTTCCAGGTGTTCGTTACCACATCGTTCGTGGTGCACTCGACCTTCAAGGTGTCGCTAACCGTAAGCAAGGCCGTAGCAAATACGGTACAAAAAAGGATGACAAGTAATGCCACGTAAAACTACCGCTAGCCTACAACGCGTTCTGAATCCAGACCGTCGCTACCAAAGCGTCCTTGTGCAACGTCTCATCAACAAGTCTATGCTTGATGGCAAGAAACTAACTGCTGAAAAGGCTGTCTACACAGCACTTGAAACTGCAGCCAAGAAACTTGACATTGAAAGTCCTCTAGAAGTGTTTGAACGTGCGCTCAAGAATGTATCTCCAAGCTTCGAAGTTAAATCTCGTCGTGTTGGTGGTGCAAACTACCAAATTCCATTCCCAGTTGCTGGGCACCGCCAACTCCACTATTCATTTAGCTGGTTGGTTCAAGCAGCACGTAGCCGCAAGGGTATTCCTTACAGCCAACGTCTTGCAATGGAAATTGTTGACGCCTACAACGAAACTGGTGCTGCCTTCAAGAAAAAAGAAGACACCCACAAAATGGCCGAAGCCAACCGTGCTTTTGCCCACTTCGCTCGAAGCTAATACAGCCCACAGCACTAAAATACCCGATCGTCATGGTCGGGTATTTTTATTTGACAACGTTTATTGCTTTACAGGACGTATCGCGCTCATGTATAACTGTGACAAATGGGGAAGAATGTAACTATTGGACGACAAGACTAGATGTCTGAATTGGCTGAATTTTCGACGCCCAGTATGCTCGAACATTTGCCGCCCGTCGATAAAGCCCCAATCTTAGAAAAACTTGCCACGCTGGGGATGCGACGATTCCGTAATGAATATGCCATTGAGACGCCGGTCGATCCCGAGACGGGCATTGTTGATCATGAATCATTGATGGAGCTGATGAAACAGGAGGTTGACCCATCCTACAAGTGGCAAGCGCCCTTCTTTGATGAGCATCACCTGCACTGGTATGCCCACCGCTACGAATCCAGTTTTCACACTAACCCAGAACTCGCGGCCGAGTTTCGAGATATGCCTGTCAACAAAATCTGGGCACCTCGTCAATTTCACAATTTTATTCACGCAGTGACGACTCCACCAGAGGTGCCAAGTGGTGAAATGATGCGTATGGCCGTGAAGGATTTTCGTCGCAAGAGTTATATTTATAGAATATCCAATAATGCGCTGACTATCACAGAGCGGTTGAATAGGGTGCAGCGCTTTGAAAATAAGGGCGACGTGATGTACATTGACCCTCAAACGAGAATGGTAACGCGTAATATTGAAGCACTCGATCAATGGCGCGAGGAGTTTATTCATTATATTGAAGTCTCACATCGTCGGGGTCTGATTGATTTGTCGCGGCTTTCGATGGTTGATTTGAAGGACGTTGACGCAATTGCGGATATGTTGCCAGAAATTATACACCTGATGGACGAAGGGATCGTGCGGCGCAAGGGGCGAGCGGCAATTGGAATTGACGTGCCGTATGAAAGAGTTGCGTAATGGTTATGGTTGCATCGCTATGAAAGCAGGAGTTTAATTCATTCATGGAAAAACGACACATATTACCCAATAGTTTTCAACTTCCTACACCAGAGGATTACATCGCAGTCGTGGCTGATCTAGAGCAAAGTGTTCAGGAAGAAGGAAGTGCTCGATCATACCTTGCTAAGATTCGACACGAGCGTCGGCATAGTCGTAAATTTCAGGAATTGACGCTGCGACCACTCGCTCGCACTGCTTTGCTGCTCGAAGAGGTGGATGAACGAGGGTTGACGCTCGATAATCGTCACCAAATGGCCAATGCAGCACTGGCGGGTATGATATATGGCCATCTTGCTAATGAGATTAGCTATCCATCACTCAACGAACGCCATTATCCGTACGCGAAAATTGCGGTTAATTTGAGCATGCTGGGCGAAGCCGCCGCGCCATTTCAGCAGCATGAAGGTATGGCGACGGCGTTTGGTCGTCAAATAGGCTATACGGCCATGGCTGGTCACTTCCTGCGACAGCTTGATGAGCCGTCTGGTCAGATTCTGGGTAATTGGTCAAAGGAGGTTGTATTCCCTTCGAATCACCACAATAGCTTCGTGTATGGATTTGGCGCTTCGCTGTATGCCGCCTGGGATCTATACAGCGATATGTTGATCGAGGAGGGTCGGGAAGATGATGTTACTTTGGCGCGCTCATCATCCCAAGATGACGGTGGTGACAACTAGTATTATTGTCCTAAATCTGCTATAATGTCCCTAAAGCGCTATTTTTTATGGCAAAAAATATCCAGTGAACTAATAGAGAAAGAGACGATCGACTATGGCCCAGAAAACTGTCCAATTGAAGGACTTCCGAAATGTTGGAATTATCGCGCACATTGACGCCGGTAAAACCACAACCACTGAAGGTATTTTGTACCGAACAGGTATCAACCACAAAATTGGTGTTGTTAAAGGCACCGGTGCTGAAGACGGTACTACTACCGACTGGATGGCTCAGGAAAAAGAACGTGGTATCACGATTACTTCTGCCGCTGTTACTGCACAGTGGAAGGGTCACACGATCAACATTATTGACACCCCGGGACACATCGACTTCACCGTTGAAGTTGAACGTTCACTTCGTGTCCTTGACGGCGCGGTAACGATCTTCGACGGCAAGATGGGTGTTGAAGCTCAGTCTGAAACTGTCTGGCGCCAAGCCAACAAGTACGGCGTGCCTCGCATCTGTTTCATCAACAAGATCAACCAAATTGGTGGTGACTTCTACAAATCTCTCGACTCTATTCACCTTCGTCTTTCAAAGCACGCACTTCCTGTGCACCTTCCTATCGGATTTGAAAAAGAAATCAACGGTGTTGTCGACCTTATCGACATGAAAGCCTACACATACGGCGATTACACTGACCACGAACTGGTTGTTGGTGAAATCCCTGCAGACATGCTAGAAAAAGCAAAGAACGCTCGTAGCCTCCTGGTTGAAGCTGCCGTTGAAGCCGAAGACGAACTCTTCGAACGTTTCTTGAACGAAGGCGAAGAATCAATCACTGTCGAAGAACTAAAGCGTGCACTTCGTATCCGTGTGCTTGCCGGTGACTTCTACCTTGTTAGTGGTGGTGATGGCCGTGGTGTCATCGTTGAAAAACTTCTTGACCTTGTTAACGACTACCTTCCGTCTCCACTTGACGTTGGTGCAACGCAAGCAACAAACCCAAAGACTGGTGATGTTGTAGAGCGTCAGCCATCTGATGAAGCGCCACTTTCTGCACTGGCCTTCAAAATCGCCACTGACCCATACGTTGGTCGTTTGATCTTCGTTCGTGTCTACAGTGGTAAATTAACAGCTGGTAGCTACGTTCTGAACACCACAACTGGTAACAAGGAACGTATCGGCCGTGTTGTCCGTATGCACGCCGACAAGCGTGAAGACATCGACATGATTGGTGCTGGTGACATTGCTGCCGTTGTTGGATTGAAAGATACTTTCACCGGACACACACTGTCTGATCCTGCTAACCCAGTACTGCTGGAATCAATCGACTTCCCAGAACCACCTGTTTCGATTGCTGTTGAGCCTAAAACTAAAGCCGACCAAGAAAAAATGGGTATTGCACTGCAACGCCTCGCTGAAGAAGACCCAACATTCCGTATTCACACTGACGAAGAAACTGGCCAGACAATTATGTCAGGAATGGGTGAGCTTCACCTTGAAATCCTCGTTGACCGTATGAAGCGTGAATTTAACGTCGAAGCAAACGTCGGTGAACCACAAGTTGCCTTCCGTGAAACCATTCGTGGTACGGTTGAAGCCCAAGGTAAGCACGCCAAGCAATCTGGTGGACGTGGTCAATATGGTGATGTCTGGGTTCGTTTCGAGCCGACTGAATCTGGTACTGGTTTCGAATTCCTCGATGCAGTTAAGGGTGGTACGGTTCCAAAGGAATACATCAAGCCTGTTGAGAAAGCAATCCGCGAAACACTTGAAGGCGGTGTCATGGCTGGCTACCCAATGATTGGTGTCAAAGCCACTCTCTACGACGGTAGTTACCACGATGTTGACTCAAGTGAACTTGCCTTCGGTCTTGCCGGTGTTATCGCCGTCAAGGAAGGTATTCCAAAAGCGAAGCCTGTTATCCTTGAGCCTGTCATGAAAGTTGAAGTATCAACTCCTGAAGACTTCATGGGTGACATCATCGGTGACCTTAACGGTCGTCGTGGCCGTATCGACGCCATGGAAGACATTCCTGGTGGCGCTAAGTTGATTCGTGCCTTCGTGCCGCTTTCAAACCTCTTTGGTTACACGAACGATATTCGTTCAATGAGCCAAGGACGTGCCGCATCAACAATGGAAGTTGCTCAATATGAGGAAGTTCCACCAAACGTTGCTGCAGAGATCATTGCAAAACGATCTGGCAAATAACAACGACAAAACCCCTCAGCTCGAGGGGTTTTCGTTACCCCACTAAAAAAAGATAGAAAGATAATCGAATGGCAGACATAAATAACCTTACTGGGCTAGAGAAGCCACTAACGAAACTCGTGGAGACTATAAGCGAAGGGTTGGGTGTTGTTGGCAACGCAGTATTTCGATTTGATGCAAAAAAGTTAAAGCGAATTGGTGAAGCGCAGTCTGAGGTGAACAAGCTTAAGATAGTAAAGACTGCAGAGGGTGAGGCAAAGGCACTGGGTATTATGGAAAGAGCGAGCAATCGCTTGGCTCTAGAACAGTACAACAAGCAGACTAATCTGGAAAATATTGTGGTGAAGTCGCGGCAAATTCTAGATGGTGTAACGGTAAGTGATACGCCCGTTGATAAGGATTGGACGGCAAGATTTCTCGGTATTGCGCAGGACGTCAGTCGTGAAGATATGCAAGATGTCCTAGCCAAGATCCTGGCCAATGAGGTTGCTAGTCCATCGACATATTCTTTGAGAACACTCGACCTAATAAGGAATCTTAGCAGTGCTGAGCTGAAAGCTTTTACTGGCTATGTTGGTATGGCGATGCAACCATACGGTGTGATTATTCTGTCCAAGCTAACGCTCAATAGTTTAAAGAACTATGATTTAAAAATTGATGAATATATACAACTTACGGACATAGGGCTATTTAACTCAAACACAACACTGAATGTGAATACAAAGTTAAAAAAAGATAAGAGCGTCCTGATAAACATAGCAAAAGAGGACTGGGTGATTACAAACCACGACGAGGAAGAAAAAGAGCTATTACTGGATGTTATTAAGTATACAGAAGCGGGTGTACAGATTGCTGGTTTATTAACCGAATTCCCTGTGAATACAAAGCGTGATGTCTACCTCAGGGATATTAAAGAGAGTATTGTGTCGCAAGGCTTTAGCATATCTTAGCTTTTTATATTTTCGAGCAGGTTATTACGGCGCCTAACTATTTACTAAAAGGGGTTGAACCTGTATAATTATCCCATACGTCATGAGGTGCTGTTGCTCTTATGCGAAAATAATTAATGGAGATTTAATCTAACATGGCTGATTTCGATCGCACAAAAGCTCACGTTAACGTTGGAACCATGGGTCACGTTGACCACGGTAAAACAACTCTAACTGCAGCAATCACAACTGTACTTGCTAAACGTCTTCCTAGCGACGTCAACAAAAAAGTTGACTACGCAATGATCGACAACGCACCTGAAGAGCGTGCACGTGGTATTACTATCGCGACATCTCACCAAGAATACGAATCAGCTGAACGTCACTACGCTCACGTTGACATGCCAGGACACGCTGACTATGTTAAAAACATGATCACCGGTGCCGCACAGATCGACGGCGCAATCCTCGTGGTTGCTGCAAACGATGGACCACTTCCACAGACTCGTGAACACGTTCTTCTTGCTCACCAAGTTGGTGTGCCAAAGATCCTTGTTTTCCTAAACAAGATGGACCTTGCAGACCCTGAACTCGTTGAACTCGTTGAAATGGACATTCGTGAACTGCTCGCTAAGAACGGTTACGACGAAGACGCTCCTATCATCAAGGGCTCAGCTACTAAGGCTCTCGAAGGTGACGAAGAAGCAGAAGACGCAATCATGGAATTGGTTGCTGCTATCGACTCTTACATCCCTCAACCACCACGCGACCTCGACAAGCCATTCCTTATGCCTATCGAAGACGTTTTCTCTATTAAGGGACGTGGAACAGTTGCAACTGGACGTATCGAAACTGGTGTTATCAACATTAACGACCCAGTTGAAATCGTCGGTGTCAAAAAGACACAGACTTCAACCGTTACTGGTATCGAAGCATTCAAGAAGAACCTCGACCGTGGACAAGCTGGTGACAACGCCGGACTACTCCTTCGTGGTATCGAACGCGAACAAATCGAACGTGGTCAAGTTATTGTTAAACCTGGTTCAATTACTCCACACACAGACTTCGAAGCTGAAGTGTACATCCTTAAGAAAGAAGAAGGTGGCCGCCACACTCCATTCTCAAAGGGTTACAAGCCTCAGTTCTACTTCCGTACTACTGACGTAACTGGTGAAGTCGAACTTCCAGCTGACAAAGAACTTGTCATCCCTGGCGACACACTAACTTTCAAGGTCAAGCTACTTGCTCCAATCGCTATGGAACAAGGTTTGAACTTCGCTATCCGTGAAGGTGGCAAAACTGTTGGTGCTGGTGTTGTAACCAAGATTGTTGCTTAATTAACTCGTTTAACTAACACATTCTAACCAATAAATTATATCCCCGATTCGTTCGGGGATATTTTTTATGTAAACGCGGTGCAGAACTCGTTATTTCTAATACGATAACCTGCCGGTCCTGTAGGGGCCGCTCCTTACTGGGTGTGTTGTAGTGGGTCGGGGCAGTGTAGAGGCAATGGCATCGCGCTTCGTCTGGGCATGGTGTGTGATTGCGCATTTATATCTACTGCCGCGACGACGTGTTCGCTTCGGTTCTTGCCACCTCCTCGTATATGCGAGTCGGGTGGTCGACTGGGTGGTGTATTTTATAATCAATTTTACGCAACCTGTCAATGTGGCGTAGCAAACCAGAATATGTCCTAAAATGTACTATCTTTAACACATCTGCTTCGGCGCCAC
>Ga0247809_1000223_pt1 | contig 29659 bp, 22 predicted proteins | sample UWRJL104311B1_FD_180951 | JGI IMG/M metagenome (GOLD analysis project Ga0247809, IMG submission 180951) | Plant litter microbial communities from Arlington Agricultural Research Station in Wisconsin, United States - UWRJ-L104-311B-1 | ecosystem: Environmental > Terrestrial > Plant litter >...
TTTTATAGGTATTGGCCAATGCCAAATTTGCGAGACGAATTCCAACTGATTTTTTATCCTTTGGATGAATATCTATCGTATCCGAAACATCGCTGATCACGACCATTCCGGTAGTATTGACTTGCTTTAAAACCTTTCGCTGTGAATTTCGAACCGTAACATTAGAGAAGTTATTGCTTCCGGTTTTATAAGGTGCAATCTGTACAAAATAAAATGGAAAATCCTCCTGCCACACTTTTCTCCACGACGTGATTAAAGCCGATAATGTTTTGTCGTACACTTCTGAGCCTACATTCGATTCCCCTTGGTACCACAGTGTTCCTGCAATTTTGAATCCCACAAAAGGATAAATCATGGCATTATAAGCACGACCCGGTTGACGTGGACCGTATTCCTGCTCGTTTAGTTTTTTGGCATTTTCTAATAAAACAGCATCATTTTGAACGACTTCTTCCGGCATCCAGATTTCTGCAGGAGTTCCTCCCCAGTTGGAAGAAATTAATCCGATGGGAACATTTTTTAAATCTTCACGCAAACGTTTGGCAAAAAAGTAACCAACGGCGCTAAAATTTTTCATGGTTTCCGGAGTCGATTCTGTCCAGTTCCCTAAAAGATTATTCTGTGGTGTTATCGCCGTTAATTTTGGAACCGTAAAAAAACGAATATTAGGATTCGTAGCATTTTTAGCTTCTTCCTCGCCATTATCGATTCCCCAGCTTGCCGACATTTCCATATTGGATTGTCCGGAACAAACCCAGACTTCGCCAATCAGAATGTTTTTCAACACCACTTCGTTATAGCCTTTTATCGAAATTGTAAAAGGACCTCCGGCTTCAGGCGTTTTGATCTTGAGTTCCCATTGCGCCTGATTGTTTGCCGTTACTTTATATTCCTGATTGTTCCAGCTGGATACCAATTTAATTTCTTCTTTTGGATTACCCCAACCCCAGATTTTTACTTCGGAATTGCGCTGCAGTACCATATTATCACCAAAAATATTCGGAAGAGAAACATTTGCCATCATAGTACCTGAAATCAGAATGAAAACAAACTTAAAAATATTATTTTTCATTTAGCAGATTTTTTAAAAAAGGACTATATTCAGCCGCCATAATTTTGTGCTCTTCAATATTTGGGTGCCCCGAACAACCGCTTGGCGTCATCGGTTTAAACTTAAAAATCAATATTGGCTTATGGGTTTTATCCGCATCAAATTCAGCTTTGATTTTATTCAGACACTCTTCAAAGACAATAGCTTTTTCTCCATTCACCATTGGACTATTCGTTAAAACCAATTGTGCATTTGGATTGTGTGCATAGATCATTTTTATAAAATTGATATAATTAGACACATATTTTTCAGGACTAAAAGGCAAACGCTCTTTAGTACCATCCCCGTTCGAAAAATCATTGGTTCCTAACGCAATACTGATAATATCGGGCTGAAAAGCAAAATCGTATTTCGGTTTTGAAGCGTCTTTTGTTAAATATAAATTTTCATAAACAGCAGGCATAATTGGTGCTTCTGGTCCTTCTTCATTCCAGTTACGGTAAATCCCTATTCCGGAAACTGAACTCATCAAATAGTCCACATCAATAGCTCTGGAAATAATTGGACCATAGGCAAAATAACCATTATGATGATCAAAATATTCGCCCTGATCACACGGAATAGTTGACGGATCATTTGCCGCTCCACTGGTTATAGAGTCGCCGATATATTCTATTTTCTTTTTCTTTACGGAAGTTATGGTCATTAATTTTGCGGTAGTACCAATAAAAAGCACATTTCCCATTGTAGCTTCTGTAGCTTTGTAAATGGTTAGTGTGTGCACTTTTTGTTTGGATGTAGCTTTAATATTAAAGGATTGTGCAGGTCCTTTTTCCACTCTCACTTTTCCCATATATTGGCCGTCCAGCTCTAAAGCAACATAGTTATGGTGCTCCCAGGAATCAATACTTTGCAAGGAAACCGCACACTTTTTCCCTGAAAAATTAAATGTGACCGATGCGGCTGTTCCAATTAGAACGGCTTTATTGTCCTTTAGGACATCAACTCTGCCTTCATATAAAAAAGTATTTGTTTCATTTTGTGCGTTAGAAACAATTGAAATCAGTAAAAAGAAAATTAATAGTGGTATTTTTTTATAAAACATAATTTATCTGTTAAATATAAATGCAAGTCACAAATATATTTGAATTACAGATGATAGAAAGATACTAAAATGTCAAAAAGCAATAAAAAAACACCACAAAAACACATCATTTTGATTATTACAATCTCTTATCATTAGAAATCCTTTCAACATATCCTTTTGATATTCAAAACAACAGTCTATCTTTATAAATTCAATTTACTTTTATACGCTCCAAAATGAAAAACAGCCTCTTCATTCTTTTTATATCCGCTATTCTGTGTTCGTCCTTTACGTGTAAAAAAGAACATGTATCGGAAATCAGAGTAATTCAAAAGAAAAAAGAAAAAATTGACCGGGATTCTATTATTACTTATGCTCAACAATACATGGGCACACCTTATTTATATGCCGGAAGCGATCCCAATAAAGGATTTGACTGTTCCGGTTTTGTGAGTTATGTTTATCAACATTTTAATGTTAGTTTACCGAGAAGCTCCAGTGGTTATAAAAACATTGGAAAGAAATTGGCTCCGGAAGATTTTAAAATTGGAGATATTTTAGTTTTTTACGGATATAAGGACAAAACAGTTATAGGTCATCTCGGAATTATTTGCGAAGCGAATGGGATGCAATCCAAATTTATACATGCTTCTTCGGGAAAGGTAAATAGCGTAACCATTACTTCCCTTGATACGGAGCATTATACCAATCGTTTTTATAAGTGTATTGATGTTTTATCGAAATAATACTGACACAACCGAAAGTCTTCAACACAGACGAAGAAATTTCTTTCACGCAGATTTAAAAAGATTTCAGCAGATTTTCATTGGGATAATCTAATTAAAAAATCTGCTGAAATCTGTGTGAAATTAGCATGAGTGCTTTACTTTTTCCTAAGGTCTGGTCTTGAAAAATTTTCTTATTCTTCTGTCAATAATTTTATCAGACTTTCATCTCTCTGGTAAATATCTTTATAGAAATTCAGTTGGCCTTCACGATCTACCCAGGCGGTAAAATAGCCAATATAAACCGGAACTTTTTTCTTCAATGTATACCAGTTTTCTTTTCCGGCATGCATGGCTTTATCAATTCTGGCAGGAGTCCATTGCGGATCTACTTTTAATAATTCAATTGCCAGTTCACGTGGTTTTGCAACTCTTACACAACCATGACTAAAAGCCCTGCTTTCTCTTTCGAACAAACTTTTTGAAGGCGTATCATGCAAATAGATATTACTGGAGTTTGGAAATAAAAACTTAACTAATCCGAGAGAGTTATTTTTTCCGGGAAGCTGTCTCACCGCTCCGTTATTCCACTCCAGATTTTTCTTTGCCAGATAGTTTTTATCTTTCGCCATTCCGGGTTTGATTTCGCTTTTGATGATACTTGGCGGAACATTCCAATATGGACTAAATACAATATTGTTCATCATTCCGCTAAAAACAACTGTTTTTGTCATTGTCCTGCCCACCACAACCGGAGATGTAAAAGCAATTTTGCCCTCTTCGATTAAGTATAGTTTAAATTCAGGAATATTCACTTCGATGTATTTTTTCCCTTTTTCCAGTTCAGGATCAATCCATCGACAGCGCTCCATGTTGGCAATTATTGTTTTTATTCTGTCTGAAACAGGAATATTCAAATCATTAATATGTTCTAATAAAATGGTGTTTTTTGGCGCATAACCGTGACGCAATTCATAGTTTTTAACTGATTTCATCAAAACCGAATCACAAACAGCACTTTTATTATTTTCCTTAATATCTTTCGTTACAAAAAGCCTTTCTCTGATTTGAGCAATTATTGCCGAAGAATCTCCTAATTTTAAACCTTTATAATCTTCTCCAATTTCAATTGTTTTCCAGCCTCCATTTTTTTCAATTTCCCTGTATTGATGAAGGGCATCGCGAAGCTTGTAATACTGGCTGAACATTTTACTCTTCTTATCATCATTTATCGTTGATTTTTCAAAAATAGAATCGGTTAGAACCTGATAATTCAGCTTTTTTCGCGGCAGCAGCCATTCTAATGAAATAGAAGTTTTTTCGTCAAATCCCCTGTATACTTTTTCTGCATAATAGAAATACAGATTCGTTATCATCAGATCGGTATTGACTTTTGAAAGTTTATTTACTGTATTGTTCTCAAAGATCAGGTTGATTTCCTTGTACGGAAAATTAGCTTTTAATCCTTCGTTTTCCAGGCCTTTATATTTATTATACAAGGTATTTCCAAACTCAACAACTCCTTTATTGTCAAGCCATAATTGTGTAGATTGCTTTTTGATGTATAAGGCCGCAACCTCAGCCTGAAAATTTTTCAATTTTGGATACGTCTCATAAAATCCGGCAATCGCCAAACTGTCAATCGAAAGTTTAAGTTCCGGTACAACAACTTTTACATTCTTTGCATTTTCCTCTTTTTTATTGCCTTTTGAGTTGCATGAAACCACAATAAAAAGAAACATACTAACAGCAAATCGATACCAAATTTTCATAATAAAATTTTTAATAAAAGTAGAAAAGTTTTTAGTAAAACAAATTCATTACAAGATAATATTTCCATAAAAAAAACTCCAGACACTTACATGCCTGGAGTTTTCCACCTTTATATAATCAACCTTTATTTTAGATAACAGTACCTTTTAGAGTAAGGATTTTTGGAGCAGTTTCGGCACTGGTTGTAACTGTAACCGTTTTTGTAAAAGCTCCTTTATTTGCTGCATTGTATGTTGCTGTAACTTTTGCAGATTTCCCGGGAAGAACAGGTTCTTTAGTATAATCTGTTGCTGTACAGCCGCATGAACCTTTTACATTCGTAATTACAACAGCCGTTTTTCCTGTATTTTTGAATTCAAAAACAATCGCTTTTGGTTTTCCCTGAGGAATCTGACCTACATCAATACTTTCTGCTTTCCATAAAACAGTTGATGCTGTAAGCAAAGTTGTTGTTTTTGAAGATAATGCTTCTACCGGTGCAATTGCTGAGAATGACATTAATCCTAGAGCTAATGCAAGAATCGAAATTTGAAAACTTTTCATATTATATTTATTTAATTGGTGAATGGTTCAATTTTATATTTCAAAAGTAATAAGGATAAAAACAAATCGCTGTTAAGCGGTTTCAAATGTTTGTTAATGACTTGTTAACTGGTGTTTTTAATTTAAAATTTGATTAATATTACACTTTCTAAACTGCCTTTTCTTGAAAATAAATAAACTCAACAGTATCATTATTCTGGGATTAATAGCCATTATTGGCATATTGGTCGCTCAATTGCTATGGACAAGAGAAGCTTTTACACTGGAGCAGAAAAAATTCAGCCAGAAAACACACATTGCTCTACTTGAGGTTGCGAAAAAACTATATGAAGGCACAAATCATGAATTGCCGGCACAAAACCCCGTGCAGAAAATTGCCAATGATTATTACATTGTAAATATCGATAACGATTTTGAACCGGATATTCTGGAGTTTTATTTGAAAACAGAATTCAAAAAAATGAATATCACAACTGATTTTGAATATGCCATGTACAATTGCCAAAGCGACGAAATGGTGTATGGCAACTACATTTCATTATCTGAAAAAGGAAAAGCAAAACAATCTGTCTATTTCCCTAAACATAAAAATCTGATTTATTACTTTGCTGTACGTTTTCCAAATGAAACCAGTTATTTATTCAGTTCGATGCGTTTTTGGTTTGTACTTTCTATTGTTTTGATTTTTATATTACTGATTTATGTGTACTCGATTTTTACTCTTTTACAGCAAAAAAAGTATTCCGAATTACAGCGTGACTTCATCAATAATATGACGCATGAATTCAAAACGCCATTGTCTTCCATTTTAATAGCTTCAAAATATCTGAGTGAGCAGAACTTAATCAAAGAAGATAAAAAACTTCATACCTATACCAACATTATTGTTAATCAAGGACATAAATTAAATCATCATATTGAAAAAATACTGACGATTGCCAAATCTGATTATACAACATTAGAACTAAAAAAAGAATGGGTTTCCATTATTCCTGTGATAGAGGAAACAATTGAAAATATCGTATTGAAATATCCTGAAGCCAATATCAAAATTGAATTTTCAGAAGATTATAAAATAGAAACTGATATTTTTCATTTCACTAACCTGATTTACAATTTACTGGATAATGCCGTAAAATATTGCGATACACAACCCGAAATAACAGTGAGAATAGCAGATGAAAATGCTATTTTAAAACTGGAATTCATTGACAATGGCATCGGTATCCTGCAAAAAAACATTTCCTTTATCTTTGATAAATTTTATAGAATCCAAAATGAGAAAAGTAATGAGGTCAATGGTTTTGGTCTCGGATTGTATTATGTAAAAAAGATTTGCGATTTACAAAACTGGAAAATTTCCGCTGTAAATAACCAACAAAAAGGCATTACTATAACATTGTCAATCCCTTATAAAAAATGATAAAAAGTAAAATACTTTATACCGAAGACGATGAAACTCTGGCGTTTTTAACAAAAGATAATCTAGAGCAGAATAATTATGAAGTAATTCATTGTCCTGATGGAAAATCAGGATTGGAATCTTTTAAGATTGAAGATTTCGACATTTGTATTCTGGATATCATGATGCCAAAAATGGATGGTTTTGAACTGGCAACCGAAATCAGAAAAAGCAATATCGATATCCCAATTATTTTTCTGTCTGCCAAAACCTTAAAAGAAGATCGCCTAAAAGGATTGCGTCTGGGTGCCGATGATTATTTGGTGAAGCCTTTCAGTATTGAAGAATTGCTTTTGAAAATAGAAATCTTTCTTAAACGTTCCCAAAAAAACACCTCTACACAAAAACCAATTTACGAAGTAGGAAAGTATCATTTTGACACTCAAAATTTTTTTCTGTTTAATGAAAATGAAAAAATTGGTCTTACCCAACGCGAAGCCGATTTGTTGAAATTATTTCTGGATAATAAAAACTCTGTTTTAAAAAGAGAGCAAATTCTAACGTCACTTTGGGGAAATGACGACTATTTTACCGGACGAAGCCTGGATGTTTTTATTTCCCGATTACGTAAAATCCTCGTAAACGAAAAAGGAATTTCAATCGAGAATTTACACGGAATTGGTTTTCGTTTTAGTGTTGAAAATTTATAAAACCAACAATCCAAATTCACGTAACGTATTGACAGGCTTGGAATACCAAAACAATTCAAAATCATCTAAACTGGTTTCGAAATCATTTTTCACTTCCTGAAAAGTATAATTTTTAGCATTTGAAATGGTGATTTTTTTCAAAATTTCGATTAGCCATTCGCCTTCCAGTTTATTGGTCTGAATGTTGAAGCTCTCTTTTTTATCATGAAAAGTAAACGTCATCATTTCCCAGGTTTGCCCTTTTTTAGATTTTGTAAAATACTCTACCGAAGGCTTTCCTCCTAACCAAACCACTTTTGCATTTGGTTTTGTATCAAAATTATTTTGCTCTTCTAAAGAATTAAAAATAAAATCGGGATCAATTTTCGTTTTTGGGATTTTAAAGTCGAACCACTCCTGAAGTTCGTAATCAAAACAGATTCCGTGCATGAAATTGAAAAGCGATTTCTTTAATCCGAAACTGAATTTATCATGATTGATTCCTGTAGAATCTGTATAATCGATGTCGTTATTGGCAAAAGTTCCAATACTTTGAGTTACTTTTTTTACTCCAAATTTCTCCGGATATAACCCAACCGGACTGTGAGCCGTCATCGCAAACTGATGCCAAAATCCCGATTGCAAAACCCCTGCTTCAAATAACTGACGCACCATTTCCAGGCTGTCAACCGTTTCCTGAATGGTCTGTGTTGGATATCCGTACATCAAATAGGCATGAACCATAATTCCCGCTTCGGTAAAATTGCTGGTCACTTTTGCGACTTGTTCAACCGTTACGCCTTTATCAATTAATTTTAATAATCGGTCAGAAGCTACTTCCAAACCACCTGAAACTGCAATACAGCCTGAAGCTTTTAGCAGTAAACATAAATCTCTGGAGAAGCTTTTCTCAAAACGGATATTCGTCCACCAGGTAACCGCTAATTTTCGACGTAAAATTTCTAATGCCAAAGCACGCATTAATGCCGGAGGCGCTGCTTCATCTACAAAATGAAACCCATTTTGTCCTGTTTGGAGCATCATATCTTCCATCCTATCACACAACAAATTAGCTGCAACAGGTTCATAAACCTTGATATAATCTAACGAAATATCGCAAAAAGTACATTTCCCCCAATAACAGCCGTGCGCCATCGTGAGTTTGTTCCAACGACCATCGCTCCACATTCGGTGCATCGGATTTACGATTTCGATAACCGAAATGTATTTATCCAATGGCAGATCTGAATAGTCAGGAGTTCCAACGTAAGCTTGTTTATAATCGTGTTTTAAGGAATTGTTTTTATAGACAACTTCCCCATTCTCTAATAAAAAAGTTCTTTTATATGAATTGTAATCTGGATTTTCGACATTGGCAATCAATTCTTCAATTGGAACTTCGCCATCATCCAAAGTAATAAAATCAAAGAATTCAAAAACACGTTTATCAGAAAGAGAACGTAATTCGGTATTGGGAAAACCGCCACCCATCGAAATTTTAATTTCCGGATGATGTTGCTTTACCCATTGCGCGCATCGAAACGCACTGTATAAATTCCCGGGAAAAGGAACAGAAATTAAAAAAAATGTAGGTTTTACAGCTTCAATTTTAGCTTTTAAAAGTGAAATTAAAATCGAATCAATGTAAGTTGGCTGCTTCTGTAATGCTCCATATAATTCATCAAAAGAATTGGCGCTTCGTCCCAAACGTTCCGCATATCGGCTAAAGCCAAAATTTTCATCCACACATTCCACAATAAAATCCGAAATATCTTCGAGATATAAAGTCGCCAAATGTTTTGCCTTATCTTGCGTTCCCATAGTTCCAAAAGCCCAATCAAGCTCTTCTAACTGAGCAAAACGAGAAGCTTCCGGAAGAAAATCTTCCTGACAGATTTGTAAAGCAAGAGTTGGATTTTTTCCCTGTAAAAATTGAATGACAGCATCAATCGTTTTGATGTATTCGTCCTGCAAAGCGAAAATACGTTTACAATTCTCTGAAATTTCATTTTCAACAACTTCAAACTTGAAACCTGAAACCTGAAACAAATCGATTAAGCCTTTCTTTGAAAACAATTCCAAAATCACATCAATACCCAAATCTGCCTGAACCGATTCAATATTTTTAGTATTCAGGAAACCTTTTATATACGCTGTTGCCGGATACGGAGTATTCAGTTGTGTAAAAGGGGGGGTTATGATGAAAAGCTTTGTGTTCAAAAGGAATATTTTCTGCAAAAATACGGGATATTTAGTATTATTTGACAAAAGAAATTACTGTCAGTTAAAGGATCAAAATCAGTAAACATATTAAGTTAATGTTTTGTAATATAAAAACTCATAAAACACTATTTTTTTTATTTAAAACTTAGTTTTTTAGTTACATTTGCTTACAAAATTTTTCTTAATGAAGCATAAAATTACTCTCTTATTTGTTGCATTTCTCCATTGTTTTTTTGTTTTTTCACAGGAAATCAATCTAAATTCGTCCAATACTATTTTATTAGAAGATAAACATGGTCACTTAATTCAAGATTTGGAACAGCAGAAACAATTTTTGAAGATTAGGGAAGAAAAAATGAAAGCAGAAACCCTGAATCTGAAAAAAGTAAATGATTTAAAAAAGGGAAATTTAACTTCCAAAACAGCAGCTATACTTCAGGCAGTAGAAATGTGTACCAATGGAGGTTTTGAGCAATATGAAAACATAAACGGAAGCAGTTATCTTAAGAATTTTCTTTACACAATAGGAGATCCTCCTGGTCCAACACAATGCCGTTCAATCACCAATACTGCCGATTCATACATTGATCGTTATAATCCTAACAATATGAACATTATGGCAACAGGTGTTTCAGCAAACCTGGTTGACCCATATATAGGGGACATTAAAGCATTTGATCAATATGCCCTTAAAATTAATCATGAAAATTCCTCTACTTATGGTTCTATTGTTCAAAGTAAAAGGTTTAAAACAAATAATGAAAATTATCTGAAATTCAACTATAAAGCTGTATTACAAAGCGTATACGATAACAGTCATACAGATAATCAAGCTTTTGTAAAAGCAAGGATTTTAGATAAAAATAAAGTAGTGGTAAATGAATTTTGTCTGGTTGGAGATGAAAAAAACTGCATATTCTCCAAAGTGCCTAGTCAGGATTCTTACTATGTTACCTTATATACTAACAACTGGCAATCTGGATTTCTTGATATTTCATCAATCCCAAATAATGAAGAATTTACCGTTGAATTTATGGCTTCAAGATGTGGATTGGGTGGCCATTTTGGATATATGTATGTTGATGATATCTGCTTATTGCATTCAGCGGAGAATTTTCAGGGTTCTATTGAGCTTGATCCTTTGAATAAAGTGTGTCCTGGTTTACCGATTTCAGTATGTGGTACTTATACTGTTCCTAATTCCGGAGGTGTTGCTGCATCAGTAAAAAAAATCACTTTAACTGTTTACAACAGCAATAACGTTTCTGTTTACAGTACATCAACTACCTCAAGCTTGGACACAACGAATAAAAAGTTTTGTTTCACACTGAATGCCGCTGATTTCACAAATAGTACCAGTGCCAATTACAATGTAGGAGTACAAGTAGACTATGATATATCGGGAACATCTTGTACAGGAACTTCATTTAATTCTGCCACAGATCCTGACGCAAATTCTGGCTGGGATATTTCTTTTTTGAATTGTACTTCTAGTTGTAACATTAATGTAACTAATGCAAAAATATCTCAATGTGATACTAATCGTGACGGAAGTGAAAATTTTGATTTGTCTCAATTAAATTCTTTAGTGGTAACTTCTACTGCGGGTTTAAATTTTAGTTATTTCAAAAATTACATTGACGCAGAGGCCAACTTAAATGCGATTGCTAATTTTACAAATTATCCAAGTTCAAGTGCTTCTATTTTTGTTAGGGTGAGCAAGGATGCAACTTGTTACAAAATAATTTCTTCCAGTTTAGAAGTAAGAAATCCCACAGCGACTATTTCAGGTATTTTAAATGTTTGTTCAGGAAGTACAGTATTAACCGCTTCTCCGGGATCTTCATATTTATGGAGTACAGGAGATATTACGCAAAGTGTTACAGTTAGTTCGTTAGGAAATTATTCTGTTACAGTAACTGATTCTTTTGGATGTAGCAGCGATGCAAGTGTTACCATAGAACCGAGCCAAACTGCTGTATCCCCTGTCTTGCAGATTACACAACCCTCATGCTTTACCACGACAGGAACAATAAAAATAACTTCAGCGGCATCACAATATAGTTTTGATGATGGGACAAGCTGGAGTACAAACAATACAAAGAGTAATTTATATCCCGGCAACTATTTAGTAAAAATAAAGACCATAAATGGATGTACTTCTTATTCTCAAAGTGTAACCATTACGGCTGCTTCTACTTCGTATCCAAATTATAATTACACAAATCCTTTGTTTTGTGGAGATACCGGCAGCATCACCATTACAACTCCAGCTACGTACTATAGCTTTGATGATGGAGTAACCTGGAGCAGTAATTCTATTGCTAGCAATCTTTTACCCGGAAATTATAAAATTCGTACAAAAGATTTACAAGGCTGTATTTCTTCTGCCAACAATGTAGTCCTTAGTAGTAATACACTGGAAATTCCCACTTACACTATAACACAGCCAGCTTGTACTGTAAAAGGAAGCATTACCATTAATACTGTTTCGGATTTTTATACTTTTGATGGAGGAAGTACTTGGTTTACAAGCAACAAAATGAATAATTTAAATACAGGGAGCTATTCTTTAGGTATTAAAAATGCTTTAGGCTGCACTTCTAATTATACTTATGTTTATTTAAATGACTTTCAATATTCCTCTCCTGAATATACATCGGAGCAACCTGTTTGCGGAAGAGATGGAAGTATTACTATTACTACAATAGCAGATTCATACAGTTTTGATAATGGTGTAACCTGGACTACTAATAATGTTAAAATTTTACCTTTTGGAAACTATCAGGTTAAAGTAAAAAACAGTGCGGGATGTATCAGTTCTGCTGCTTATGCTTATTTATATCAACCCTACCTCAATCAGCCCGTTATTGATGTTGAACAACCAACTTGTGGAGTTGACGGAAAAGTTACTATCAACTCATTATCCGATTTTTATAGTTTTGATAATGGTGCAACCTGGACAACACTGAATTATAAATCACTGCCTCCTGGTAATTATCAAATAATTATAAAAAATAGTATTGGTTGTACCTCTTATGCAAGTTATGTTTATTTAAGAAATCCAAATATAGACCCACCCACTTATACTGTTATTCAGCCAACTTGTACAACCTCTGGCAGCATTACAATAAATACAATTGCTGATTTTTATAGTTTTGATGGAGGCTATTCCTGGGGGACTTCTCCCTCCAAAACAAATCTGAATTCTTATCAATATTATAATCTGTCAATAAAAAACAATTTAGGATGTATTTCTAACTATGTAAATGTTTCTATAAATGACCCAAAACTTCCGAATCCGGATTATACTGTTACAAATCCTAGTTGTGGAAATATTGGAAACATTACATTCAATACCATTGCAGATTCTTACAGTATAGATTATGGTTCAACCTGGAGTACAAATAATGTTTTTAATAATTTAAAGCAAGGATATTACTATTTAATGATAAAAAAAGCGAATTGTACGTCGAATATAATTCAAATTTATATGGATAACGTAAATTTGGCACAGCCCAATCTTATTGTAATTCAACCTACATGCTCAATAAAAGGCAGTATTAAAATCAATACTACAGCTGATTTTTACAGTATCGATGGGACAAATTGGGTGACAAATCCTCTTTTTTCCAATCTTTTACCAGGATATTATTATCCAAGAATTAAAAACAACAAAGGTTGTATTTCTGACTATAACTCGGTATATCTCCAACCATTTTATCTCCCTGTTCCAACTTTCACAACCACACAGCCTACTTGTGGAAATGGAGGAACCATAACGTTTACTTCAACTGAAGCACAATACAGTATAAATGGAGGAAATACCTGGAGTAATAATCCTGTATTTACTAATCTAAATCCAGGCCCTTATTATTTAACAGTAAAAAATACTTCTGGGTGTACATCTAATCCTTATAATGTATATGCTACCATCCAACAATATTATTTACCAAATCCGGATTTCACAATAATTCAACCAAGTTGTGGTATCAATGGAAGTATTACTATTGCAACAGTTGGAGCTTCTTATAGTTTTGACAATGGTTATAACTGGACTACAAATCCAGTTCTTTCAGGACTTACTTCTGGCTATTACAGTATTATGATCAAAAATGCAACTGGCTGCAAATCTAATAGTGTATCGATATACATCAATCCTTATTATCTTCCCAATCCAAATGTAAAAGTGATACAACCTACTTGTGGAAATGGAGGAAGCATTACCGTTACCACTCCTGCTGATAAATATAGTTTTGATGGTGGCAACACTTGGACTACTAATCCCATTTTACTAAATCCTACATCAACATCTTATACTGTACTCGTTCAAAATTCAACGGGTTGTAAATCAAATTCACAATATTTCTACATAAATAAATATTACTTATCCTCGCCAAATATTACCACCATTCAACCCACTTGTGCCAGTCCTAGTGGAACTATAATAATAAATTCTACTGCAGATCAATATAGTTTTGACGGAGGGACAACATGGACTACTAACCCTGTAAAGAAAAATTTAGCTAATAGTTCTTATAATATATTGATAAAAAATGCTTTAGGATGTACCTCTTACAGCAGTTATTCTTATATTAATACTCCTCCCGCAATTCCTGCAGCACCCGCTGTACAGATAGTTCAACCTTCTTCTTGCGGATCCACAGATGGTACTATCACCGTAACATCACCAGCCATAAGTTATAGTTTTAATGACGGAAACAGCTGGACAACAAATCCAACAAAAATAAATGTAGGAGCTGGTACTTACATCGTTAAAATTAAAACAAATTCATATAGTTGCGAATCATTAACAACTGCAGTCAATTTGAGTTCAGGCACTGCAATTGCAGCTCCTGCTTTTACTACAACCCAACCCAGCTGCAACTCATCAAAAGGTGCTATTACAATTACTACAAGTGCAGCAACTTATAGTTATGATAATGGATTAACCTATGTTTTTTCTAACATAAAAACAGATCTTTCCCCTGGTACTTATTTCATAAAAATTAAAAATTCAGAGGGTTGTGTTTCAAATGCTGCTTCAGTCACTATTTCAGCATTGTCAGCACTTGCAGCTCCTGCTTACAAGATTATTCAACCAGATTGTAACAATTTTACAGGATCAATTTCTATTGATACCGTAGCCGATTTTTACAGTTTTGATAATGGAATCACATTTGGCACATCCAATACAAAGTCTAATTTATTACCTGGAACCTATAATTTGTTAGTAAAATATAATTCGGGTTGTATTTCTCTTAGCACACCTGCTACTGTAGGTATTGCGCCTACAATTCCTGAAGCCCCACAAGTTGTGGTTACAAACCCAATAGATTGTAATTCAGTTAAGGGAAATATTATGGTTTCTACTGTTGCTAATCTATATAGTTTTGATGATGGTGCTACCTGGAATACTAACAATACTGCTAGTTTATTGCCTGGAAATTATTTTATCCGAATAAAGTATACAAATGGTTGCGCTTCTCTTGCGTATAAAGCAATCATCAATGCACCACCAGATGCTCCTTCAATTCCAACTTTTAATATTTCTCAACCAATTAGCTGCAGCAATCCCTTTGGTTCAATTTCTATTACAAGTACGGCTTACCAATATAGTTTTGATAATGGCACAAATTATTCGACCAATCCAAATTCAGGAAATTTAATTGCCGGAACCTATCTCGTTCGTGTTAAAAATAGTATGGGTTGCGAATCTGATCCATCATCTGTAACCATTAACCGTCCGACAGATTATCCTGATAGTCCTACATTCACAACTGTTGAGCCGGATTGTAATAATCTTAAAGGTAGTATTACGATTACCAGTACTGCATTAGAATATAGTTTCGATAATGGTCTTAGTTGGACTACAAATGCAACCAAATCAAATCTTGCCCCACAAACCTATTTTATTAAGGTAAAAAACAATAATGGATGTATTTCAAATCCGACCACTGTTACCATAACTCCTTTTACAAATTTCCCTAAAAAACCTACTTTACCAGATTCTCAAACTTTCTGTATTCAACAAAATGCAACTTTAAATTCAATTACCATCACGGGTCAAAACATAAAATGGCATGATATTTCAACCAATGGAAATCTTCTTCCAAATACTGCCTTGATACAAAACGGGATTACTTATTATGCTTCGCAAACCATCAATGGTTGTGAAAGTGAAAGAATTCCGGTAACAATAAATATTCAAAATACACCTGCTCCAACAGGAAGTATAAATCAGCCTTTTTGTACAGGACAAAATCCAATAATTGCAAATATTAAAATTAACGGAGACCAAGTCAAATGGTATGATGCATTAGCTAATGGCTCTTTATTAACTGAAAACACAAATCTTCAAAACGGCAAAACTTATTATGCATCACAAACTATAAAAGATTGTGAAAGCGAAAGATTCGGAATTACTATATCAATAGTAAATACACCTTCTGCTCCAATATCAAGTGGGAATACAGAATTCTGCAAAAGTGAAAATGCAACTTTAAATAATGTTCAAATATTGGGACAAAATATAAAATGGTATAGCTCTAATGCATCAGCAGCAACAATACCTGCAACAACTCTGTTAGAAAATAATAAAACATATTATGCATCACAAACTATAGGGTGTGAAAGTGACAGAACGCCTGTTTTAATTCGAGTTTATGATACTCAATCACCAACAGGCAATCGTAACCAACAGTTTTGTATTTATGAAAATGCAACCATTGCCAATTTAAACATTACAGGAACAGCTTTAAAATGGTACGATTCAGCAACGAATGGAAATGTTTTAACGCCAACTACTTTACTTCAAAACGGTGTTTATTTCGTTACGCAAACATTAAACAACTGCGAAAGTGAAAGATTAACTGTCAATGTAAAAATTCCGGATACAAAAGTCCCAATTGCTGATTCACCCCAAACATTCTGCATTCAAAAAAATGCAAAAATTAGCAATATTGCCATACAAGGACAAAACTTACAATGGTTTGAAAGTACTTCATCTTCTGTTCCTTTATCCGAATCAACTTTACTCGAAAACGGAATTACTTATTACGCTTCTCAAACCATAAATAATTGTGAAAGTAACAGAACACCTATAGCTATTACTATCCTTGAAGCGACAATTGGTGACTGTATTAATTATGTCGAAGAATTACCTTTTCCTAAATTTTTCACCCCTAATAATGATGGTCATAATGATACGTGGACAATTGATTTTGCTTATTTGAAACCGAATACCGGAATCAGAATCTTTGACCGTTATGGCAAATTCCTTAAAGAACTTCGTAATGATGGGTCATGGGATGGAACTTATAATGGACTGGATGAACCTGCTTCTGATTATTGGTTTACCGTTACCCGATTCAACGGAACAGAATACAGAGGCCATTTCAGCCTGAAACGATAATGTCAAAACTAACAAAGGATGCCGTAACTGACATCCTTTCTTTTTTATTTTCTCTTCTTTTTCTTCTTGGCTGATTTATCCTTTTTAGAATCACCATTGTGTTTTTTGTTCAGCCTTTTTTCAGTTTCTTCAATAGTATAATCATAAGAAGTATTGATTGTTATAAGTTTTACTTTTTTAATGACCTTCAAAGCTTTCTTAAACTCTTGCTTACTTTCCAAAAGCATTACTTTCTTCAAAAGAATTTCTATTTTATTAATTCCTTTAATGGTCAATGCAAAATCAATCAGTTTTGCTGCCTCTTCATAATCTTCATTTAAAATTAGAGTATGAATATAAAAAGGATATACTTCTAAAGCATAAATATTAATCGAAAGCGCTTTTTGAAAATACTCTTTAGCTTCTTCATATTTCAATAACTGATCTGAAAAAACTTGTCCGTATAAACATAAAGCCATGGTATTCTTATCATCATAAGACAAGGCATAATCCAAAGATTCGATGGTTTCTTCCAACGAATAGGGATAATTGTCCAATGCCTGAAAAAGATATTTATCTACTGTTTTCATAATTTATTTTGTTTGGAACCCAAAGTCAGAAATTATTCACTGTCGAAATAATCTTCACGTTTTAATCTTTGCCGTTCCTGTTTGTAATTTTTTATTTGTTTTTGTTTCTTAAAATCGGAGCCCTGAAAAACCCGAACCGGATTGCCTCTCTGAATCTGTAATTGATTCATCCATTGCGACTGAAATTCGGCTTTGAATTGTTTAACGGTTTCATCTTTAAATTTCTGCAGCAATCTTTCCGTAGCCAGTTTTTTATTCTGATGCTGTGAACGTGAATCCATAGCAACCACACTAATTCCGGTAGGAACATGAGTCGCCCGAATTGCCGAACTCACTTTGTTTACATGCTGCCCTCCCGCTCCGGAACTGCGCATTGCCTGATATTGAATATCCTTTTCTGCTATTTCGGTAGTTGTTATTTTATCAACCTCAAAAATTCCGATAAACCAATTTTTACGTTTGTGAAATTTCCTAAACTGACTCTGCCCAATCCATTGAATTGTACCAATCCATGAGTTTACAAACTCGTTTAAATCATTACTTTCCAATAAAATCGTTGCCGTTTCTACCGTTCCGTTTTCGATTCCTGTTTCACGCTGAAGCAAAGTTGTTTTAATATCTTTATCGTTTGCTTCTTCCAGAAAAGTTTTCAGCACCTGAGCAACGACCCAGCTGCATTCTGCCGGGCCGCGACCTGATGTTATTTGAATTATTTTTTCCATAATTATCTGTCCATTCTAACGATTTTTGGTGTAAATGTGCCTAACACATCCACCAGTTCCGTTTGGTTTGCCATTACTTTATTAATGTCTTTATACGCCATTGGTGCTTCATCGATATTTCCGCCAATCAAGCTCACTTCGTTTGCTTTAAGGACTTTCTTAATCTCACTTTGAGTAAACGATTCTTTGCATTTTCTACGAGAGAACAATCGTCCTGCGCCATGAGAAGCAGAATTTAAACTCTCTGCATTTCCTTTTCCTTTAACAATAAATCCTGGTGCTGTCATCGAGCCAGGAATAATTCCCAATTCGCCTTCATTTGCAGGAGTCGCTCCCTTTCGATGTACAATCGCTTCTTTACCGTTTACCATTTCTTTCCAGGCAAAATTGTGATGATTTTCGATTGTAACCACAACTCGCTTACCAATGGCTTTTGCAATTCGGCGATGGATATCATCATGACAGGCTTTTGCATAATCACCGGCTAAATTCATAGCGAGCCAATATTCCTGACCATCGTGTGTATTCAAATCCAGCCAGGCCAGATGCTGTACATTTTTAGGTAACGGGCATTGTTTGGTTGCCAGATAGGTATAATGTTTTGCAATATTCGCACCCAAACCTCTTGAACCACTATGCGATAGCACTGCAAAATACTCGCCCACACCAATTTTCCATTCGTTTAGCGGATTCGTAATTTTCGCAATTCCAAATTCTACAAAATGATTTCCTCCACCAGAAGTTCCCAGTTGTTTGTAGGCTTTTCCTAAAAGATTTTTTAAAAGCGGAATATCCTGAAATTCACTTCGGCTGAACAATTCAAGATCAGCCTTTATTGCTTGTGTTTCATACATTCCAAACTTGGTATTGTCTTTTAAAATAGCTTCAAGCTGATGCTCTTTCCCTTTAAAGAATGAAGCCGGGATGTCAAAAATTGACAAACTCATTCGGCAGCCTATATCTACTCCAACGCCATACGGAATTACAGCATTTTCAGTTGCCAATACACCTCCAATTGGCAATCCATAACCTGAGTGAGCATCGGGCATTAAAGCACCGGCAATTGAAATTGGCAATTTTAAGGCATCATATAATTGATACTTTGCCTGCTCATCGATTTCATTTTCACCGAAAATCGAGAAAGGCGCTCTTGTATTGTTAAGCTGATGCATCCGCACTTGTACCGGATTTACTAACCCTTCCGCAACTTTTCCCCAGGTCCCGTGTCCGGTAAATTTTTCCGGAAACAGTAAAACTTCTTTGGCTTCGGTTAATATGCTCTCTTTTTTTTCTCGTTTTCTGTATCGGTTGATTTGCCCCAGGGCAATATTGATACTATTATTTTTTGGAAAGCCTATTTTAATCAGGTCTTTTCCGGATAATTTATTTCCCATTATCTTTATCTTTTGAGCTTAAATAACTCATTATTTGATTTTTTTTCTCTTCATTAAATTCATACATCATCGTATGAATTGGTTTATTAGTTAAAGGATTTTGATATTTTGAGATTTCTTTTTCTTTCCATCTTTTGTGTTTTACACGGCCGTGTACAATTCGTACCATCGAGTTCCTTAAAAAATTACTTGTAATGTAATTGTCCAACTGATCAATTTCACTTTCCAAATCAGCGTCAACCATTTTGGTATGCGTTATCATATTGGGTCTGACCCGAAAAACGAATCGCCATGGTTCATCAAACACATAATGAATTCTGTAACATTTCCAATTTGGCCACCAACGTTCAACTTTATGAAAATGTGCTTTTTCCTTTTCTGTCAAGTCTAGCTTTGGGCTCGTCCATTCATATTCAAAAAACTCTTTCAAAAATTGTGGTTTGTCATTACAGACATCCTTTCTGCTCTTTTTTTTCTTTTTCTTAAAAGATTTTTCAGAAGAGTGTTGTACCGTATTTATTTTTTCGAGCAAATTGTTATAAAATAACGCATCGTTTGATCTTGCTACATCTTCCCTCAAAATAAAATAACGTTCCCATCCTTTTTGATAAGGTGTTTCTAAAGGTATTAATGGTAAATTATTACGCTTTTTCCAAAGTTCTTTTTCAAGTTTCGACAACTGAATTAATTGCTTTTCAAAATCCTTTTTGACTAATTGTTTTTTCTTTCTTTTGGATTTTAAACGACTACTGTTTGTGTAATCATCTAAAAAATAATAGTCCATTCAAAAAATTAAATTATTTTGTTTTGTGCCAGATATTAACATAAAGGCAACAGCATTTTTATCTGAAACAGATAAATTTAGTTCGGAGTTATCGGGAATTTTTGAAGTGTCTAGAATAAAAAAAGCCCGAAAGTTAGTTTCCTTCGGGCTTGTTCATATATCTAAAATTGATTTGCTATGATTGAGAAAAGCCACGAAGACACATGCCAACAGAATCTGATCCTGATGCGATGTTTTGAGAGGTAAAGTTTAATACAAACATTGTCTTCGTTATTAATAGTTAATTACTTATTTTCTAATGCAAATTTTGTGAATTATTTTTTTAATAAACAAATTAAATCATAAAATTTTCTTAAAATAATTTCAACATACTAAATAACAGTAAATTAAAAACATATCAAAATTACTTTAATCTGAAATTTATTCAAAAAAAAGGCAACGAATATATCCGCTGCCTCATAAATTAATTTTTATAATATTTAAAACTGATGCGTTTTTTTAGAAATAACTATAAAGGAAACCAAAGAAATTATAGCCGCTCCGGTCAAATAAAAACCAACATAACTTAAACCATATGTACTGGCAAGCCAAATTGCAATCATTGGAGCGAACGCAGCACCTAAAATTCCTGCAAGATTAAATGTCAAGGAAGCGCCCGAATAACGAACAGTCGTAGGGAACAACTCTGATAAAAAAGTTCCAAGCGGTCCATATGTAAAACCCATTAAAGACATTCCGATACAAACAAAAGCGGTAACCAAAAATGGACTTCCTGAATTAAGAAATATTGAAAAGAAAAATCCGAAAACAGCAATGGCAATTGTAGTAATAATTAATATTTTTCGACGTCCAATCTTATCGGCAACCAAAGCTGAAATTGGAATAAAAAGAGCAAAAAACAATACTGAAAACAATTGAATTAATAAAGCATCTCTTTTCACATAACCTAAATCTGAAGTAACCCAGCTAAGTGTAAATACGGTCATTAAATAAAATACTAAAAATGTTGTAACTGCACCTAAAGTACCAAAAATTAATTGGTTTTTATAGGATTTAACCAATGTTAAAAACGGAATTTTCACTTCTTCGTGTGCATTTTTAGAGTTTTCAAAAGAAGGAGTTTCTGTAATTTTAGTTCGGATATAAAATCCAACTATCACCAAAAGAGAACTTGCAATAAAAGGAATTCTCCAGCCGTAATCCATAAAATCTGCACTACTCATTGAATCCGTTAATAATAAAAAAGTTCCTCCGGAAAGTAACAACCCAATGGGTGCACCTAATTGTGGAAACATTCCATACCAGGCGCGTTTATTTGGCGGTGCATTTTCTATAGCCAGCAAAACAGCTCCTCCCCATTCCCCTCCTAATCCAACTCCCTGCCCAAAGCGGCATAACATCAATAATAAAGGAGCTGCAACACCAATACTGGCATAACTTGGTAAAAATCCAATAGTTACGGTAGAAATACCCATAGTCAGCAAGGCAGCCACTAAGGTAAATTTACGTCCGATTTTATCTCCATAATGTCCAAAAAAAGCAGAACCTAAAGGACGTGATAAAAAGGCAATCGAAAAAGTAGCTAACGATTCTAAAGTTGCCATAGTCGAATCAGAGCCAGGAAAAAACAATTGCGGAAAAACCAATACGGCTGCATTGGCATAGATATAAAAGTCAAAAAATTCGATTGTGGTACCAATTAATGATCCAAAAAGAACATGTTTTAAAGAGTTCTTTTTATTAGGGTTACTTTTCATATTGATGTGATATAACTTTTTTACCTGCAAAAATAGAATTTCATTGCTAATAATTCAGTTTTAGATTGATTAGTTTCACAACACCTGTTCTTTTTAACAAATTTTATAATTTTTCAACGATACACAACTTTTCAAAACTAAAAACCTGATTACAAAGTTTTTAAACGTAAAAATAAAAATCAAATCATAAGCAATCGTTAAAACGGTTTTTAACTACATATTTTCATTAAATTTACAGCTGTCAAAATAAATCTAAAATTATGCCCACCGACTGTATCAGCTACCAAAACTCAGGATATTTCTCTAAATTGATACACGATTATTTAGATCAAAAAACCGAATTAAAGTCACTATACAATCATTTCCCAACCTTGGAAAACTTTGAAAAGCAAATCATTGAAAAGGAGGCTAATTTCGATAATGATAACCGAATCCCATTAGTTGAAACTTTAAAAAAGCAGTATCAAAACATTGAAGTTTCAGATGCAACCAAACAAAATATTGAGCTTTTAGCACACGAATGCACTTTTACAATTACAACCGGACATCAGTTAAACCTGTTTAGCGGTCCATTGTATTTTTTATATAAAATTATTTCCACCATTAACCTGACTAAAGAATTAAAATCTAAATATCCGACATACAATTTTGTTCCAATTTATTGGATGGCTACAGAAGATCATGATTTTGAAGAGATTAATTATTTTAATTTTAAAGGGAAAAAATTCAGATGGAATAAAGAAAGTATAGGCCCTGTTGGAAGACTTTCAACAGAAGGTTTAGCCGAATTCTTTGAAATTTATTCTAAAGAATTAGGAACAAGTACAAATGCCGATTTCATAAAAAACTTATTTGAAGAAGCTTATTTAAAACATGAAAACCTGGCTGATGCAACCCGCTTTTTAGCCAATAGTTTATTTGCTGATTACGGTTTAGTTATTTTAGATGCAGATGAAAAGGATTTAAAACGTGTTTTTATTCCCTACATTAAAGAAGAATTAGAAAAACAAACTTCTTTCAAAGCTGTTCAAAAAACAATCGAAGAATTTAAAGATTATACGGTTCAGGTAAATCCGCGTGAAATCAATTTATTTTATATAGAAGATAATCTGCGTGAGAGAATCATTTTTGAAAACGATAAATATTTCGTGAACAATACTAAAACCTCGTTTTCAAGAGAAGATATTCTAAAATTATTAGAAAGTAACCCTGAAAAATTCAGTCCAAACGTGATTATGCGTCCACTTTACCAGGAAGTTGTTTTACCTAATCTTTGCTATATTGGCGGAGGAGGGGAAATTGCTTATTGGCTGGAATTAAAATCATTTTTTGATGCTGTCAATATTACTTTCCCAATACTTTTAGTTCGAAATTCGGTACTTTTAAATACGGAGAAACAAGCAAAAAAAGCAGATAATTTAGGTTTACGCTGGGCAGATTTATTTACAAAACCGGATGATTTAGTGAATACAATTACACATAAACTATCTGCTTTTCCAATTGATTTAACATCCCAAAAAAAAACATTGGAAAAACAATTTGAATATCTTTACGAACTGGCTGAGCAAACCGACAAATCATTTAGCGGAGCTGTAAAAGCTCAGGAAGTGAAACAGAAAAAAGGACTGCAAAATCTTGAAAAAAGATTATTAAAAGCCCAAAAAAGAAAATTGGATGATGAATTGCAGCGTGTAACCGATTTGCAATTTGAATTGTTCCCAAATAAAAGTCTGCAGGAACGTCAGGCTAATTTTTCAGAATTTTATTTGGAAAAGGGAGAAGAATTAATTCCGCTTTTAATTCAAAAATTAAAACCATTAGAAACTAATTTTAATATTATAACGATATAAAACAAAAGCAATAAAGTAATAGTCTTAGAAACAAATAACCACTCTCCTCTGAAATTATTGCTTCTCAAACCAAATAGAAAATTTTAAAAAATTAACCTATTTACAAAAAACTGATGGTAAGAGAACGTTTAATTTCGCTTGATGTCTTTCGTGGACTCACTATTTTATTAATGACCGTTGTAAACAATCCGGGAGACTGGGGCAATGTTTATTCACCTTTATTACATGCCGATTGGCATGGCTGCACACCAACCGATTTGGTTTTTCCTTTCTTTGTTTTTATTATGGGAGTTGCTGTTCCATTAGCAATGCCTGATAAATTTTATGACAATACCACTTTCAATAAAATTTTAGTTCGCTCGTTACGAATGCTTTGTTTGGGGATTTTCTTCAACTTTTTTGGAAAAATTCAGTTATTTGGCCTTGATGGTATTCCGCTTCTAATAGGAAGACTTGCCATTACCATAGCTGTTGGTTACGCTTTAATGGGAAGTTTTAGCCCGAAAGTCAAAAATATTCTGGCGTTTTCAATTCTTTTTATCTATCTCTTTTTAGCTTACAGTGGTATTGAAGCCTATCAGGATGTAAGGCTTCCTGGAGTTTTACAACGAATTGCCATTGTTTATTTTGTAGTTTCCCTATTGTATTTAAAAACTTCTCTAAAAACACAGATTATAACTGGAGTTGTACTTTTATTAGGATATTGGGCGTTAATGACTTTAGTTCCTGTTCCAGGAATAGGTGAAGCTAATTTAGAAAAAGGAACCAATCTGACTTCATGGCTGGATAGCATTCTGCTGAAAGGACATATGTACAGCGGCACCGTAACTTGGGATCCGGAAGGAATCTTAAGTACCATTCCATCAATCGTAAACGGAATAATCGGTTTATTGATTGGTCAGTTATTACAGCAAAACCTGTCGAAAACTAAAAAAGTCCAAAATATGGCAATTGCCGGAGTTTTATTAATCATTGGCGGCTTGCTTTGGAATATCATTTTCCCTATCAACAAATCACTGTGGACAAGCAGTTACGTTTTATATACTACCGGATTAGCTACAACAACTTTAGCTGTTTTATATTACATTATCGATATTGCCGATTATAAAAAAGGCTTTAAACCCTTTTTAATCTGGGGAGTTAACCCAATGATTGTGTTTTTTGCTTCGCAGATTATTCCGCAGGCTTTAGTGATGATTCAGTTTAAAAACCCGCATAATCCGGAACAAAACATCAACTTATTGGATTATCTCTATAGTTTTGGAATTGCACCATTTTTCAGTGATCCAAAGGCAGCATCTTTCGCAGGAGCTTTGGTTTATGTTGGTATTTGGACGTTTATTTTATGGATATTCTACAGAAACAAGTTAATATTCAAAGTCTAAGAAATACTTCACCATATAGCGATATAAGTACATTTTAGAAAACGGCATAATGTGTCGGAAATCTTTTTCACTCAAAGCTATTTAAATGAACTTATATCACTTATATGGTTTAAAAAAAAGCTTTTCTTGGTAAAAACACCATTCCACCACGTTTTAATTATGAATTTATTAAAATCAATTCGTTAAAAAGTTCTATTTTTGCATCAAATATAAAAAAACACAAAAATGGCTACAAATAGAACTTTTACAATGATTAAGCCGGATGCTGTTTCAAACGGACACATCGGGAATATCTTAGCAATGATTACCAACGGAGGTTTCAAAATCGTTTCATTAAAATTAACGCAATTAACTGTAGCTGATGCAAAAGCATTTTACGCAGTTCACGCAGAAAGACCTTTCTACGGTGAATTAGTTGAATTTATGTCACGCGGACCAATCGTTGCGGCAATTTTAGAAAAAGAAAACGCAGTAGAAGATTTCAGAACTTTAATTGGAGCTACAAATCCTGCTGAAGCTGCTGAAGGAACTATTCGTAAAGCATACGCAACTTCTATCGGAGAAAATGCAGTTCACGGTTCTGACAGTGACGAAAACGCTGCTATCGAAGGTGCTTTCCACTTTGCAGGAAGAGAGCAATTCTAAATTTTAGATTTCTGAATTTAGATTTTAGATTTAAAAAATCAAACATAAAAAATCCCGTTTCAAATTAAAACGGGATTTTTCTTTATCCTTATTTTACAAAGTTCAGTCAATCTAAAATCTGAACTTTAAAATCTAAAATTAACGAAGCACTACATCCTTAACCACTTCCCTTCCCAATTCTTCATTAATCATTTTAACGATTTTTGATTTTCCGTGGCTCAATTCTTCTCTTAAAACGGCTGATCCCAATTCAACGTACAGCGTGCTTCCTTTCAAAACGACATTTTTAGTATACGTATTTACACCGTTTCCCATCAACTGTCTCCACGCCTCTTTTACATCAATCTGATCCATTCCGGGCTGGAGTTTATTCACCTGAATAATCTGCTGCAAAACAGCCCCAATCGTACTTTGATTATTTAGTCTTTTCGCCATCTTTCAATAAATTTACAGGTCCCGCCTTTTTATAATGATATTCTTTATTCTGGTCATTTTTAACCACAAACTGCTCATCCGAAATCGAAATCAATTCCTCACTCCACTTGGCATAATCCGTTTTATAATCCAGAAAAGTACCTTTATCCGTAAATCGAACCGATACATTTTCAAAAGTATCTGTAGTTAAAAAAGTGCCGTCAAGCTGTGCCATCACTTTTGTTCGTGTCCCTTTATTTCCCTTAATCTGAAAATAATCAAAGTTCTCATTCATTCCGTACGCCTTCTCTTCACCCTCACCAAAAACTACTTTTTCAATTTCCCAGTACCCATTCAATTTTGCAATATCTGCAGGTTTTATTTCTTGTTTACAGCTTACAAACAAAAGCGATAAAACCAAAATCATAAAAGTGTTTTTCATAGTAATCATAATATTAATAAGGAGCTGTTTCCTGCTGTACGCTATATCTTTTATGGCGAACCCCGCCATAAAAGGATGCCGCTGCCATCAGGGCTAGGGCTTCTGTTTTCAAAAGAATTATAGCACAAAGTTAACTTTTAAACTTCAAAAGAAACAGAATTGAGGAAACAAAATTGATCAATTAAATCAATAGAATTTTATTTAAAATAGAAATTATAATAACTGCCAGCCTTTGTCAATCAAGAAGTTTTTGCAGCTTTTACAAAAATTCTTTTCCTGATCAAAAGGATTTCTTCCTTTTGCATCTCTCATTAAACAAGTTTTTATTTTACAGTGCGGCAGACCTGCCGTATGACCCAGTTCATGCAGAACTAATTTATAAAACTGTTCGTTTTTATTTTTAGCAGATAACCTGAAATCAGAAACCACACAGGCTTTTCCGGGATTATAACCCAATCCCATCACACCCCAATCCTTAATACCATCTTTGGTAGTACTAATATCATAATTGGACAAACCTACAATTACAGAGTCAGAACCAATATTATTCCGAAGACTTTTTATAATACTATCAGCACGATATCTGTTTCTTGGCTGGTAAAATGAATTGTCGGGAAAAGGTATATTTTCTCTTAGAACAACATCCGAATTAATAGTTTTGATTTGAGAAAGAACTCTTTTGGACTGAGTGAGGTTAAAATTCCCTAATGGCTGGATTATAATAACCCTTTTATTCTTGTCCTGATTTTGTTTATCATTTTCATTTTTTTCTTTTGCACAGGAACTCAAGATAAAAAACAATAAGACAATATTATATCTTATAAAAAAGTTAGGATTCATTTTATCTTATCCGGAAATGTATTTTAATACAAAAGTTATGTGAGGAAAACTAATTATCTTTTTGTTCTCAATCTGGTCAGGATTCCCATAAAAAAGAAAACCACTCCCAGAACTAATAAAATATAATAAAAAGATAAATTACTATCTCTTATAACATTAGCCAGAACAAAACAAATTACGCTCACAAAATAAAAAGCAAGAGGTGATATATTTTTAAAAGAAGAAAAACTCATTATATTTTATTTAAAGAAACTATCTACGAATTCATATTTATTAAAGACTTGCAAGTCTTCAATCCCTTCGCCAATTCCAATGTATTTTACCGGAATCTGAAACTGATCTGAAATACCAATCACCACGCCGCCTTTTGCAGTTCCGTCTAGTTTTGTTACTGCAAGCGAAGTAACTTCAGTAGCGGCAGTAAATTGTTTTGCCTGTTCAAAAGCATTCTGGCCGGTTGAACCATCCAAAACCAAAAGAACATCGTGAGGTGCATCAGTAACCACCTTCTGCATCACACGTTTTACTTTTGTAAGCTCGTTCATCAGGTTGATTTTGTTATGCAAACGTCCTGCAGTATCAATAATAACAATATCTGCATCTTGCGCTACAGCAGATTGCAAAGTATCAAAAGCTACAGAAGCCGGATCGCTGCCCATATTTTGTCTTACGATTGGCACACCAACACGATCTGCCCAAACCTGTAACTGATCAATTGCTGCGGCACGAAAAGTATCTGCAGCACCCAAAACCACTTTATAACCCGCTTTTTTAAACTGGTAAGCCAGTTTACCAATTGTAGTTGTTTTTCCAACACCATTAACACCCACTACCATTAAAACATATGGCTTTTTATCTTTTGGAATATCAAATTCGGTGGCTTCGCCTCTGTTGGTTTCAGATAATAAAGCACCTATTTCATCACGAAGTATCTGATTTAATTCGTCAGTTCCTAAATACTTGTCTTCGGCAACACGTTTTTCGATTCGGGTAATAATTTTCAGTGTAGTATTTACTCCAACATCTGAAGCTACCAGAATTTCTTCCAGATTATCCAAAACATCGTCATCAACTTTGGATTTTCCGGCAACAGCTTTGCTTAATTTAGAGAAGAAAGTAGTTTTTGTTTTTTCAAGACCTTTGTCTAAAGTCTCTTTTTTATCGGTAGAAAATAATTTTTTAAAAAAACTCATTTTTTTTGTAGATTAATTAGATTGTTAGACTTCTGGATTTAAATTATCAGAAATCGGAATCTTAAAAAAAGCCATTTGTTCTGCTTCTTTAATTCTAGACAAATATAAAAATAAAAAAGCTACTTTCGGAGTGAAAGTAGCTTTTCTATATAATGTGATTGTTATTATTTCTTTTTCAAGAAAGTATCAACTTCTTCAGGAGCCATAATAGATTCTACGAATGTATATGCACCAGTTTTTGGAGATTTCACCATTTTGATGGCTTTTGATAATCTCTTAGAAGCTGTTTGTAACGATGCTACGGTTTTCTTTGCCATGATTCAAATGTTATTGAAATTAATAAAAAACAAATGTTGCCACCTGAGATTTATCAAACCTCTAATTATTACTTAATTTCTTTGTGAACAGTTACTCTTTTCAAGATTGGATTAAATTTTTTAATCTCTAATCTGTCCGGAGTATTTTTTTTGTTCTTTGTTGTGATGTATCTTGAAGTCCCTGCAACACCTGTAGTCTTGTGCTCAGTACATTCTAAAATTACCTGGATTCTATTACCTTTCTTTGCCATCTTGCTATATATTTATTTAGGAAAAGATTATTTGATAAATCCTTCTGACTGCGCTTTTTTCAAAACTGCAGAAATTCCATTTTTATTAATTGTTTTTATCGTAGATGCTGCTACTCTAAGAGTAATCCATCTATCTTCTTCTGGAAGATAAAAACGCTTTTTAACTAAGTTTACAGAAAACTTTCTCTT
>Ga0247809_1000224_pt1 | contig 29361 bp, 25 predicted proteins | sample UWRJL104311B1_FD_180951 | JGI IMG/M metagenome (GOLD analysis project Ga0247809, IMG submission 180951) | Plant litter microbial communities from Arlington Agricultural Research Station in Wisconsin, United States - UWRJ-L104-311B-1 | ecosystem: Environmental > Terrestrial > Plant litter >...
GCCCGCAGAATTCTGCACAGACGCCGCGGTAGGTGCCGACCTTGGTGGCGCGGACGACGAGCCGGTTAGTGCGCCCGGGGATCATGTCCATCTTGCCCGCCAAGCCCGGCACCCAGAAGCTGTGGATAACGTCGGGGCTACGCAGCGACAGTTCGACCGTGCGGCCGACGGGGAGGCGCAGTTCGTTCGCGGTCTCAACCACCGATCCGCCCGGCGGCGCATAGCGCACGCGCCACCAAAACTGCTCGCCCTCGACGCCGATACGGAGGTCGCTGTTGGCCACCTCGCGCGGTCGCATTGCGGGCAGGGCGTAAAGCAACAGACCCAGCAGCAGGATCGAAGGCCCGATGCCGCCGAGCCAAAGCACCAGCTTCATCCCGCCCTTGTGCGTCAGACGGCCTTCCGGCGCGCGCATCGCGTGGCGCATCAGCAACGCGAGCCCGCCCGCGAGAATGATCGCGCCGATGACCAGAACGATGGTGATCGAGAGGACCTTGTCCGCTTCCTCGCCGAACGGCGCGAGCGTCGACTGGTGGCGGTTGCATGCCGCCAACAGCGGCAGGCACGCGCCCACGGAAAGAAAAATAGCCTTCCGCATCATCACCTTGCCACCCTTTAGAAGCGCGTCCCCTAGACGGAAGGGCGGGGGGGCGTAAACCCAAAATGACAGAAATGTCATGTAGGCCTGTCAGCTTGGGCGATCGTGTAGGCATGCCCGCCCTAGACGTTCGGTTCGTGCCGCCGGAGTAGCCGAGCAAAAAAGCACGGCTGGCGATAGTCCGTCCGGCTTTCAGCGACGAGCCGGCGGCGCCGGCCGCTGAACGGCAACGTTAGCGGCCTCACTTCCCCGCAAATGTAGACGTGTTCGCGGCTTGCGGTAATCGGCGGCGTGCCGCCGCGTTCTGGCGCTTGCTCCAGTTATCAGAACAGTGCCTTGCCGGGCTTGATCTATTTAGTCTGAACGTCGCTATGTGGGGCCGTGCGGCCCTCCTAAAACTCCGCTGGCTAGGAACCCCGGAAGCAGTAGGGCAGGGTGCGTTCGCCCCCTTGCTATCATTCCAATTGATCCGCTACGGTAGTGAAATGGCATTGCATACTGATGTCGCTCGGCTTGCTCAAACACTTGAAGCCATGACGATATTGCTGAAGCTGCACGGTGACAACGGATGGGCCGAGCAGATCGAGCGGTGTAGATCGAGTATCGCGCAATCCGACTATCACGGCGTCGACCGGCTTTTGTGCCTCTACGGTGGAATGGGATCGGTGAACGATGTGATTCTGCAATCCGGTGATGTTGCCCCGGCAGAAGACAACGAGCGGTTTGACGCGCTTCGAACCGATGCTTGGAAAAAGACGAATGCACTGGCGCGCGACGGAGCGCGCGGGAACGGCAACTGACTTTGCATTCATGTGGGTCTGGTCGACCGAAACTAGCGTTGACGCGGAGGTGGCCCCCGCAGGAGATAGTCCTTGCGGCGCTGCCGATTGATGGCTGCGGCTGGTCTGGCTCGTCACGCAGATTCATGGTGCAGCAAACGCACGACGCTGACCTTCGGGGATGTCGTCGCCGCAGACTGCACAGTTTCAGGCATCGGATATGTTCTGAGACGCGCGGTAGGTTGACCGTGGCCAGCCGGTAGGCGACTAACGCTAAAAATTGACGTCAAAGCCGCATAGGTTCATTGCCGATGGATCCACCATATACCGGGACTAAGCGTTTAGATTGCCCCGACGTGTAGACTCGAGCGATACTGTGGGGACTCGAACCTTTCTGAACGAGCATAAAAGTCGTTCCTGCTATTGGACGAGCAAGGTTTGATAGAGGTGCGCATAGGCACCGATGATCGTGTCATGGTCATAGTCGCGGCGCACCCGTTCGCGCATCGTTTCGCCCATCGCTAAACGCATCGCGGGATCGCCGGCGATCGCTAGGATCCCCGCCGCGGTCGCTGCCGGATTGACCAGCGGCGTGACGATACCGCCGTGTCCCGAGTCTGCGCCGCCACGTCCTTCGATCATCTCGCGACAGCTGCCGACGTCGGGCGCCACGACGGGGATCCCACAGGCACCGCCCTCCAGGATCACCAGCGGCTGTGCTTCCGACAGGCTGGTCAGCACGAGCAAGTCAATCTTCGCCATCCAATCCTCGATCCGAACCCGCCCGGCGAAGCGGAATACCGCCGTCAGTTCGAGGTCTTCGACCAGCCGCATGCATTCGGCGGCATATTCGGGGTCTTCGTCCTCCGGTCCGAGCACGACGAAGCGGATGTCGGGGCGTTCGGCATGCGCGATCGCGGCGGCGCGGATGAAGGTCTTCACGTCCTTGATGGGAACGACGCGGCCGAGCAACGCGACCAGCGGATGCGCCGGATCGCGCTGGTCCGGGAGTGCTGCAAACCGTTTCGGATCGATGCCGTTCGGAATAACGCGGACCCGGTCGGCGGCAGCCCCAAGCCGGCGCTGGACCGCCGTATTTTCGCCGTACAGCGCGACGATCGGATCGCAACTGTCGTAGCAGGCGGTCGCATAGCTGGTGAACGCGCGCACCCACAGATCGCGTAAGTCGCGGACGCTGCGTTCCAGCTCGAGCCCGGTGTCGACCTGATCGCCGATCCAGTCGGCCATCATCACCTCGATCTGACGTTCGAGCAGGTAGATGCCGTGCTCGGTGATGAACGCCGGTCGCCCGGTCTGGCGCGCGGCACGGGCGGCGAGCAGGCCCGCGAACCCAGTCGAGATCGTGTGATACGCCTTAGCGCGGGGCAGGGGCGTGGTCAGCACCGCGAGCAACCCGCCCAGCAGCACGCGCATCGCCCAGAAATAATGATGGAACGACGCCTTGGGCAACATCGCCTGGTAATGGCGCTTCAGCCGCGCAAACACTGCGGGGTGTGACAGGATGTCGCCAGGCGCGAGCGGCCGAGCGTCGCCGCCGATCAGGTCGATGAGCGTCGTGAGCCACTCCGCGCCACCGGTCGCGACGAATGCGACCAGCGCATCCGCGATCGGTACTGCTACCTGGTCGGGGATCGCGCGGGGTACGGCAGGCTCGGGGGCCAAACCGATCTCGACTACCGCGACGACGTTGGGCGGCGGCGTCAGCTGGAACGGGAGGAGTCCGGCGCCCGGCTTGATCGCGGCGATCACGAACCGGACGTCGGGCAGGTGGGTGATCAAATCCTGCAACCAGCCGGACACCCCGCCGATCACATAGGGATAGGCACCCTCGACGATCAGGCAGATGTCCGCCTCCGGTATATCGATCGACGTTTGCCCGGACCGTTCGGCGAGCGCCGCAAGCCGGATCACGCCGTAGCCCCCGTCAGCCACCAGTTCGCCAGCGTCCTCGCGCTACGATCTCCTTCGTCGATGGGAGGATCGAGCCGTTCCGACAACGCCTCAATCGCGGCCGCCGTGCGGTCGATCGCGTCATAATCGCTGGCTGCCCACAATGCCTCCATCGTCAGCGCGTCGCGCGTCGCCGAACGCGGATCATCTGCCCCGCGAGATATCGCGGCGGCCATCGTCGCGACCGCATCTTCACGAAGATGCAGGCGTTGGGAATCGGAAAGCAACACGTCCGAGCGTGCGTGATCCGCGAGCAACTTCGCCAACCTCATTGCGGCATCGGGATCGACGCCTTCGGCAACGCGCGCCGACAGACGCGCTCGCGCCAGCACGAGGTTTTCCGCGACCCGCGCCGATGCGGCCGCCGCCAGCGCACGGATGGTCTGGTCACCATCGGTCAGCGCCAATGCGATGAGCGGCGACAGCGCCGGCTCGAACGATCGCACCACGGTTTCCAACGCACGCCGCCGCTCGGCAACCCCACCGTGACGCATGATCGTGACCAGTGAACTCAGCGTATCGGGCGTCGCATGATGAACCCGCCCGTCGAGCATCCGCGCAACGGCAAGACGCGCGCCGCGCTGCGTCGAATGCCCTGCTACCGGACCGAACATCTCGTCATCGCTGCGTTGTACCGAGGGCCGAAATATGCGCGTGATCGGGAGTGCGGCGAGCAGACCGAGCGGCCCCAGCACGCCGAGCATGGCGGGCGCGAAACCGGTTGTCGTGTCATGGCGCAACCGCGTGACGAACCCGATTGCGCTCGATGCCGCATGGGCCGCGAGGGCCCAGCCGACCGAAATACCGGCCATCCAGCAGGCGGTGAGGATGGACATCTCCAGAACCGCGAGCGCGATCAGGCGGCGGATCATGCGACCTGCCCGGCGGATCGCAAAGGCCGCTGCGTTGCGTGGAGCGTATCGGCGAGCAGCGGCGTCAACCAGGCGGCGATTTCCGCGAGTTCGGCGGTACGGCTCGCGTTGAGTGTTTCGAACGGCAGCGCGTGGAGGACCAAACAGCCGACGATTTCGCCCGTATCCCGATCAGGCAACGCAATCGCGGCAACGCCGATTCCGTCGAGCACGCGGCGATCGCTGCGCTTTGCGACATGCAAGAGACCGTGGTGTCGTTCGACCCGCTCCATCAGCGACACGGGCAAGACGTCGCGCCGCCCTGCGGTGACCGGCCCGCGGACCCACGCGCGTGCCTCGTCGCCAGTAACGCGGTAGCAGGTGAAATCCGGGGTCCGAGCGGCCAGAGCGATCAACTCGCCGATCGCGCTGCGCCGCACAGCCGGTTCCTGCGAGCAAAGTCGTGTCGCCGTCTCGATCGCATGGCCGACGGTATGCGCTTCCGTCGCGATCTGGACCTGCAACTGCCGATTGGTCTGCGACAGCGTCGCGAACGCGTCGGTCAGGCGTGACAGGTTGCGCGTCGCCACGCGGCCGCGCTTTTCCAGCCGATCGTGACGTCCGGTCCGCATGATCGTCACTTCGCCGATGATCCCCGCGGTAACGAACCACATCAACGGCTGGAGCGAGAGATGGAACAGATGGTCGAGATAGTCGCGTTCGCCCGGGGTGTCTTGAACGTTGGCGAGCCACAGTCCTGATGCGATGACGGCTGTGAGAACGCCGGGGCCTGTCCCATACGCCAGCGCCATGACGAGGACCGGCACCCAATAGGGGTTGGGATGAACATGCGCAAAACCGGTGCCGCCCGTCAGCCACCAATCGAGCGCGGCCAGCGCGGCGAAGGCAAAAGCGATCTCCGCCGCGACGCGCGCGGGGCGTCGCCACCGGGTCTGCCATTTGCGAACTTGGTCGTCGTGCGTCACTGCGTATCCCCAAGGCTTCGCGTCAGCAGCGCCCGTGCGTAGAGTTGGCGACCCGAAAAGCCGGAGCGTGCAATCGATGTGATGCCGCCGCTGCCCTCGACCCGCCAGGCCACCGCGATCGGTGCGGCAATGCCAAGGCTGGCGGTCGGCCCGTCACCACCAAACCTGTCGACGGTCCAACCTGCCAGTGCGGTCATCTGCACCGTGCCGAACGCACCGCTGAGCAGGCCTTGGACGGTATGGTTCTCCCGCGTGGCGAGCGGGATGATGGCCAGGCTGTCCGCGCCGAGCTGCATGCGCTGGACGTATTCGGCCTCGAACCGATAGGTCAGGCCGAGCGCGGGGAACTGGCGACGAATGAGATAATCGACCCCGCCGCTTGCGACGATGGTGTCGCTCGCGCCGTTGCTTCCGGCGAGCCCGTAGCGGTTCGCGCCGATATCGCCTTGCACGATGAGACCCGGAGTCAGCCGATAGGTCACCCCGAGCAGGGCGCGTGAGAGATACCCGCCTGCCAGCACCTGCGCCGGCGTCGAGTAATCGGGCATGTGCCGGGTCAACGTTACGCGAAACTGGGCATCGGCGGACCCCGCGACGGCATTGGCGCCGCCCCCGGTGACGCCGTCGTCGAGCGCGGCCGAAGCGAGCAGTTGCACGCGGACCGCGCCGTCGAACGCGGCGGCCAGCGAGGCATCGACGATCGTATCGCCGGTTCGCACGGTCAGCGCGTCCGTCTCGACCCTGCTGGCGAGGTGGCGGAGGCCAGCACCGGCGGTGAAGGTATCGCCGACCGCCGCGTCGATCCGTGCGGCGAAGTCCGCCTGCGACAGATCGCTGCCGTCGCGCGCGGTGACGCCGATGCTGGCTGTCCCCGATGCGGCAGCGATCGCGCGCCGTGCAGTCAGGTCGTCGGCGGCGAGCGCACGGTAGTCACGTGCCGCCCCGCGCACGTCACCGTCGGCCAGCCGCGTGTCGGCGAGCATGCGCGCCGCGCGTGGGTCGGTCGGATAGCGTTTCGCCAATTGCGTTGCGGCGCGTCGTGCCGGCCCCGGATACCCGGCCGCGGCGTCCGCCTCGATCGCGGTCAGCGCGGCATCGGATGCGGTATCGTCGGTGCTCTCGGCGAGCGGTTCGGTCGTGGCCGGCGGTGAGAAGGTCACCGCGACCGTTGCGCCCGCCTGCCGCCAGGTCATCGACCAGCCGGCGGCGGGACGCAGGACGAGGCTGTCGTCGTTCCAGCGAAGATCGCCGATCGCATCGCCCGCGGCCTCGCGGAACGCGGCGATCCGGTCAGAGGCCATCGGCTGATTGAACCGCGCGACCAGCTCTCCATCGCGGTCCTCGATGCGGACAACGGCTCGGTCGGGCCAGGCGAGTATGGACTCGGGCACGACGACTCGACTGTCCGCGAAGACGGTATGGGGAACGGTCAGCGCGGGCGCGTCCGTCAGACAGAGAAACAGCGCGATCATTGCGCCAGCACCGTTCGGGCACGCCCGGCTTGGCCCTGTGCGATCAGCAGGCGGGCATGCAACGCGGCGAGCGATCGGTCGCGCGGGGTCTCGGCGCGCAGCGTCTCGACCAGCGCCACGGCCTCGCCCCGACGACCGAGCTTTTCCAGAATTTCCACGCGAGCCTTGCTGGCGGCGGGCGTCTGCGCGAGCGCGCGGTCCAGCCACGGTCGTGCCGCACGCTCGCCCCCGGTCCGCGCCTGCACGTCGGCCATCAGCCGCAGTGCCGGGAGGTCGGTCGGATCGCTTGCCAGATGCTGATCAAGCCACTTCGCCGCGCCCTTGGCATCGCCCGCATTCCACGCCGTCCAGGCTAGGTCGAGCTGATCCCGCGGCGCCGCGACCCCGGCTGCGACGCGCCGTTTCGCGATTGCAGCCGCTTGTGCCGGTTCCATCTTTGCGGGAGCTGCAGCGGATAGCGCAGCGACCTGCGCCGGATCGAGCGCGCGGCCGTCCAGCAACGACGCCAGCACCGCACGACCGGCGGTATCATTGCCAGCCGCGCGGGCCAGCGACAGCCGCATCAGCATCACGTCGGTCTGGCTCGCGAGCGGATGCCGCGACAGGAACGCCAGCGCCTCGCCCGGTCGGTCGCGCTCGGCATAGCGCGTCATCCAGGCGCGTTGCTGGTCCGGGCTGCCCTGCAAACTTTGCTGTTTAAGCCAGGTGAGATCGTCGCCCCCCGGCCGCGGCCCCATCAGGTACAGCAGGCGCTGAGCGGCTGACGCGGTCGGTGGCTGGCCGGTCGTCGCCCGCCGCAGCACCGCCATCGCATCGCCGCGGTAACCCGTTGCAAGCAGCCGCTCCGCCTCCCGCTCGGGTTGCGCGCCTGGCGCCGCGGCACGCACCAGCAATTCGGTACGCAGCCCCTCGCGGTCGCCTGCCTCGGTCAGGATCGCCTCGCGTGCGGTCGCCCGCTGCTCGACCGGCAGATAGTCGGCTGCCCTCAGTCCTGCCGCGGTATCCTTCGCGCGCGCCGCGACACGGATCGCCAGCCAGGGATCCGCCGCCCGCCAGTTCGCGGTCGTCGCCTTGTCGAGCAGCGCGATCAGGTCAGTGCGCTCGGCCTTGTCGGCGCGCCGGGCCAGATCGAGCGACAGCGCGGCATCGGGCTGCGGGATGACGTGGTTCGCCGTTGCTACGATCACGAGGTCGGGCCGATCGATCGCATAGGCCGCCGCAACAATATCCGCCGCCGCCACCGACCCGCGCGTCTGCGCCGCCCGCGCGACGAGCGCAGCCGCATCCGCAGTCCGCCCGGTTTGGCGAAGAAGGTCGACACGCAGCCGCCACGTCTTTGCCGCCCCGCCGTCGCGCCGTGCCGCCAGATAGCCGAGCGCCACCACCGGCCGCTTCGCTGCGACCAAGTCATAGGCGACCTGTAGCGTCGACACCGACTCGCCCTCGGCGATCAGCTGCGCGGTCAGCGCGGCGAGCGTCGCTGCATCGGCAGTCGCGATCTGCGTCGCGATCGCCGGATGCGCAGGCGGCAGCGTGGGCGGTGATACCGGCGCGGAAGGCATCGAACTGCTCGCCACCGGCACAGGCTGCGCGCGGCGCTCGGCGTGGCGAATCTCTCGGTCGTTCGGTAACAGCATCAGCCCGCCCGCAAGCAGGCCAAGCCCCGCCAATGCAGGAAGGACGATCGCGAGCCGTCCGCGTCGGCGGTTGATCCTCATCAGCTCGGCTCCGGCACCAGCCGGTCGAGCGCCAGCGTCGCGACATAGGGGCTGAACCCCGCCGCGCGCTCGCGCGCGTACAGTGCGGCGACCTGCTTCGTGTCGGTCGGGTCCCAGTAATCGAGCGTCATAAGTCCCAGCGCAGGGTTCCGGGCCTTGGCCGCACGCAGGCGACCGGCCTGCCACGCCCAGTCGGAATCGCTGAGCAAGTTATAGCGTTTATCGGCAAAATTCCACCGCGACGCCATCGCCTCGCCGAGCAGGTAATCGATCTTCGGCGCGACGTCGGGCAACAACGCATAGCCGCGGTTGAGCATGATGCGCATCCTGGGAAAGCGCGCGCGTACGGCGGCGATCAGCGTCACGCCTGCGGCCACCATGCCCTTGTTGGCCACCGGATCCTGCCGCTCCATCGCTTCGGCGTTGTCCATCGTATCGATGAAGATGCCGTCATAGCCGAGCGCCAGGATCGCGGGGACGAGCCGGTCGAGCACCGCCGCGCGCCACGCCGGATGGCGCAGGTCGGCAAGCCGCGCGTCGGGCCAGTTGCGATTGGCGGCCTTGAGCGCCCCGGCCTGTTCGAGCGCGGCGAAATAGGGCCGGCTGCGCTCGACCTCGCCGAAGCTGACATAACCCAGCAGGATGCTGCCGGGGCCCCGGAGCGGCGCGATCGGGCGCGCATGATGCGGCTCCAGCATCAGCAGCGCGCACGTCCTCGCCAATACCGGATCGGTCGCTGCGCCGTAATCGACGCCCCAGCGCGGCGCGGCGTTCGCTGACGGCTTGGGGGTGGCATCCGACCGCGACCGCATACCTAGCGTCAGAGCCGTTGCACCTAGCGCCAGCATCCGCTGCATGATCTTCCTGCGCGGCATATCCATGATTCCCGTCACAACAGACGTCCTCCGCGCCCCACGACCGAGGGATTGTTGCCGACGAACAGCAGGTAAGTGAGGTTGACCGTGGCCTCGGCGACCAGCGCCATGCCGACCGACGCACCGACCACGGCGCCCGCCATATAGCCCCAGCCGAATGCGGCAAACCCCGCATCCCATTGCAGCAGCGTCGCTACGCCGCTACCGATCGCGAAGGCGGTCCAGGTCAGCAGAATCCGCCCGAACAGGTCGTAATAGGCGAGAACAACGGTCGTCGCGATCACCACGAGGTGGAAGACGGTGCCGAGCGAGGTCTGGCGAAACGCGAAGATCGCCCGCGCGTCCGCGCCGATGGCCTCGAACAGCGGCACCGCGAACACCCAGGCGAGCGCGGCGACGAGCGCCTGCACCAGCAGCATGATCCGCAGCCCGTCGAACATCGTCCGCGCGAGGTCGCTGCGCGCTTCCTCGATCCGCTGAAGCGTCGACGTGCCGGTACACCGTACGATCATGTCGCTGAACGCGCGATCGAACCGCGTTTCGGTGACGATCAGCAACAGCGTCAGGCCCGGCACCATCGTCAGCAACCCGAGAAAGCTGCCCTGGTCGTTGATCGGATTGAGCCGCAACAGTCCGATCGCGCGGATGCTGTCGGGCCCCGCCCACAACAGCCATTTGTCGATCCAGATGGCGGCGACCCCGGCGATGCCCGCCGCCGCAACGATCCACGCCAACCGCGGCGTCATCGCATCCCGCGTCGGCAGCACGGGCGGCGCTGAGAAATGCCGGCGGATCACGGTCACAATCGCGGCGAGCGTCAGCCCGCTGCCCCCTGCGATCACCTCGAGCACGGTGACGACCTCAGGCTTCGACAACAGCGCCAGCAACAGCGTCGCAGAACCGATGCCGAGCAGATAGGCGAGGGGGATCGCGCGGTAGCGGCGCAGCGCAGTAAGCAGGGGGGCAGCGATCCAGACCTGCGTCAGCCACGCGAGGATCAGCGTCGCGAGTGCCGCCTCACCAAACGGAAGCCCGCCGAGTGTCCCGAACACCACTGCGCCAATGGCCAGCGCGATCGCGCCACCGATGGCGAGCGCGACCAGCATGATGCCGGAAACGCCGCCGGCATCGCGTGCGAAGATCCGATCCGCGACCATCCGCGTCGCGAGAATACCGACCGGTGCCGCGGCGAGCGCGGACAGGCTGAACGCATAGACCAGGATCGTCTGGACGGTCCTCGCGCCGCCGGCGCCGAGATGCGCGCCCGACCAGTGGTTGAGCATCGCCATCGCGACCGCCGTGATGAGCCACGGCCCGGCGCTGATCACCGCACCGAATGCGGCGGCGCCCACGATCCCGCCGACGCCGCCTTCACGCGCAGTTCTCGCTAACTGGAAGCCTATACCTGCCATAACACCGGCGGCCTATGCCGTGGACTACATGAATAAATCGTTCGCGGTCAGGACGAGTTAGCCGGTCAGGGCGATCAAGCAATCGGCTGCCGAACCGCGGTCGGCATTGCCCTTGACGACGGTGAATTCCTTCCCGCCGATCATCTGGTAGCTGTAACAAAGCTGCCGGTGCGGTAAACTTCGCCCGTCGTGCGATGAGGTGAACGCCTGGTCGTCGCGTGCAGACAGCGAAGTGTTTGCATCGATCATTCGCAGGTCGATCTTATCCTCACAGATAGCGAAATTGGTGCTCAGGTTGCGCGACGACGATGCAGCCCGTCCCCCTCTACCTCGAACCGGCCTCTATCGGCGTACGCGCCGGCATTCAGCGTCCGGTGATCGCTGAAATGGGTGTCGGCAGTAAAGAACAGATTTATGCCGGTCACAGCATCTCGAGCGGGCGGCGGCTGCGCGGGGCGGGGAAGGCGGCATCGAGCGCGGCCAGGTGGTCGCCAGACAAGGAAAGGTCGACGGCGGCACGATTGTCGCGGACGTGCGCGACGCTGCCCGCCTTGGGTATGGCAATCACGTTGCCCCGCCGCAGTGTCCAGGCGAGAGCGACCCGCGCGGGCGTAGCGCCGATCGTCGCAGCGATCCTACGGAGTGTCTGGTCGGCGAGGAGGCGGCCCTGTTCCACCGGGCTATACGCCATTGCCGGAATGCCGTGAGTTTCCAGCCATGGCAGCAGATCATGCTCGGGGCCGCGGCGAGTAAGATTATAGAGGATCTGGTCGATGGCGCAGCCGCCGCCGCGAGCCGCCAGCAGTTCCTCCATGTCGCTCGTATCGAGATTGCTAACGCCCCATTGGCGAATCTTGCCGGCCGTTCGTAGCGCCTCCATCGCCTCGACAGTTTCGCCGAGCGGCACCGATCCCCGCCAGTGAAGCAGGTAGAGATCAAGCCGGTCGGTGCCGAGCCGCTTCAAGCTTGCCTCGCAGGCAGCATGAAGGCGAGCATGGGACGCGTTTTGGGGATAGGCCTTGCTGACGAGGAAGAGCGTGTCGCGAACGTCCCCCAACGCTTCGCCGATCAGCTCCTCGGCAGCGCCGTCACCGTACATCTCTGCCGTGTCGATCAACGTCATGCCGAGATCGACTCCCAGACGCAGCGCAGCGATCTCCTCTGACCGGCGATCGGATCGCTCCCCCATCATCCAAGTGCCTTGACCCAGTGAGGGTATCTGTTCGCCGCCCGGTAACGATACTGTTCGCATGCTTTGCCTCGACTAACTTCGTGATACCCAGCAAACGAATGAGGATAAGGTCAGATGCATGCTGAGCGGCCGAAAAGTAGGTTGATCGAACGATGAACAGGGGGCCACTCAAAGCCGGAGGGTACGAACTGGACGGGCTGACGTGTGTTGGTCACGTAGTCGTGGATCATCGGCGGTTGACGAGAGGAGCAAGCGCCTGAAGTCGGAAAGCGGGGAGCCGGGTGTAGATGACCGGCTACGGGTCAACCCGATGAGATTGCGATCTTCAAAGCCGCATGAACCCGGCTGCCGCTGTTGCAGATCCCAGTGACTAAATCATGCCGGAAGGGGTTGGATACCTTTTGATAAACGCCGCCTAAGCATTCCGGCATGCGTAGTTTCCGAGGGTCACTTCGATGGCGTTCGGCGCATACCCTCCTTGACCAGAACCCTGTACGACAGCGCACTCTTCGCCGTAGCCTGCAGGGATCGTGATACTCAGGCGAGGATGGAACGATGGTGGTTGCCGAACATGGTGCGACGGGAGGCCGGCATGCCGTGATTTTATGTCACCCCGATCCGGCGAGCTTCAATCATGCAATCGCGGGCGCCTATTGCGACGCGGTTCGTGCGGCGGGGCAGGAGGTCGTGCTGCGCGACCTGTATGCGGTCGGCTTCGATCCGGTGCTGAAGGCGGCGGAGCGGCCAACCAATGTCGCCGCAGTGTATGGCACGGACGTGCTGGCCGAGGTGGATGCGATCGCGGGGTGCGACGTGTTCGTGCTGATCTATCCGATCTGGTTCGGGACGCCACCGGCGATGCTCAAGGGCTATGTCGAACGCGTGTTCGGCGCGGGTGTCCAGCCGGAGTCGCTGCAGGGACGGGTGCGGACCGACCTGCTCGGCGGCAAGCGACTGGTGAGCTTCTCAACGTCGGCGGCGAGCAAGGTCTGGCTCGACGAACAGGGGCAGGCACAAGGGCTCAACAGCGTCTTCGACCAGTATCTCGTGCATGCGTTCGGAATGCGGTCACAGGAGCATCGCCGGTTTGCGCACATCATGCCCGGGCTGAGCGCGCGCTTTGCCGACCAGTATTTGCGCGAGGTTGCAGTCCAGGCGCAACGGACCTGCGCGCAGATCGCGTTCGGGGACGAGGCCTTGCTGGCTGATCCCAAGCTCGTCACGCGGATGGCGCGTTGAGTTCTTCGCATCTTCAAGGACAGTCCATGACTCGTATGATGCAAGCCGCCGTCGTCGAGGCGTTCGGCAAACCCCTGACCTTGCGCGAATGGCCGGTACCGGTCGCAGGGCCCGGCCAGATCGTCGTCAAGACCGAAGCGTGCGGGGTGTGCCACACCGATCTGCACGCCGCGCACGGCGACTGGCCGGTCAAGCCGACGCCGCCGTTCATTCCGGGCCACGAGGGCATCGGTATCGTCGTCGAAGTCGGCGCGGGGGTGACGATCGTCAAGCTCGGCGACCGGGTCGGTGTGCCGTGGCTGTATTCCGCGTGCGGGCATTGCGAATACTGCCTGTCCGCCTGGGAGACCGTGTGCGCCGAAGCCGAGTTCGGCGGCTACACGCGCAATGGCGGGTTCGCGGAGTACATCCTCGCCGACCCGAACTACGTCGCGCATATTCCTGCCGGCCTGTCCGCGGTCGAGGCGGCGCCGATCATCTGCGCGGGCATCACCACCTACAAGGGCATCAAGGAAACGGGCGCGAAGCCGGGCGAGTGGGTCGCGATCTCGGGCGTCGGTGGTCTGGGGCATCTGGCGGTACAATATGCCAAGGCAATGGGGTTGCGCGTTGCCGCAGTCGACGTCGACGAAGGCAAGCTCGCGCATGCCAAGGCACTAGGCGCGGAACTCTTGATCGACGCGCGCAAGTCGGATGCGATCGCGGCGCTGAAGGATGGGACCGGGGGCGGCGCGCACGGCGTGCTGATCACCGCGCCGTCGCTGACCGCGTTCAATCAGGGCGTGGCGATGACGCGGCGCAAGGGAACGTGCGTGCTGGTCGGCCTGCCGCCGGGCGAGTTTCCGATGCCGCTGTTCGACGTCGTGGCGCAGTGCATCACGGTGCGCGGCTCGTTCGTTGGGACGCGCAAGGACATGGCCGAGGCGCTCGCCTTTGCCGCGGATGGCAAGGTGAAGGCCGACATCGAAGTGCAGCCCTTGTCGGCGATCAACGCCATCTTCGACCGGCTCCAACACGGGCAGGTCGCGTCACGCGTCGTCCTCGATTTTGGGAGCTGAACATGGCCGATGCTACCACGCTAACGCCTGCGAAGACGCATCCTCTGTCCCACGACATGCTGCGCCGGATGGACGCGTATTGGCGGGCGGCGAATTACCTGTCGGTCGGTCAGATCTACCTGCGCGACAATGCGTTGCTCGATCGGCCGCTGACGATCGCGGACGTGAAGCCACGGCTGCTCGGGCATTGGGGGACGACGCCGGGGCTGAACTTCCTGTACGTCCATCTCAACCGCCTGATCGTCGAGCATGATCTCGACATGATCAACATCATCGGGCCGGGGCATGGCGGGCCGGGGCTGGTGGCCAACACCTATCTGGAGGGCTCGTACACCGAACGCTATCCCGCGATCGAGCGAAGCCGCAGCGGCATGCACCGGCTGTTCCGGCAATTCTCGTGGCCGGGCGGCATCCCGAGCCATGTTGCTCCCGAGACGCCGGGATCGATCCACGAAGGTGGTGAGCTGGGGTACTCGCTGGCGCATGCGTACGGCGCGGCGTTCGACAATCCGGACCTGATCGTGGCGTGCGTGGTCGGCGACGGCGAGGCGGAAACCGGCGCACTGGCGGCAAGCTGGCATTCGAACAAGTTCCTCAACCCCGCGCGCGACGGCGCGGTGCTGCCGATCCTGCATCTCAACGGCTTCAAGATCGCCAACCCGACGATCCTCGCGCGGATCGACGGACATGAGCTCGACGCGTTGCTGCGCGGCTATGGGCATGAACCTTATTATGTTGGCGGCAGCGATCCGGCGGCGGTCCACCAGCAGCTCGCCGCCGCACTCGACAAGGCGCTGGCGCGGATCCAGGCGATCCAGGCGGCGGCGCGTGTCGAGGGCGTGAAGCCCGAGCGACCGCGCTGGCCGATGATCGTGTTCCGTACGCCGAAAGGCTGGACCGGGCCGAAGTTCGTCGATGGCAAGCCGGTCGAGGGTACGTGGCGCGCGCATCAGGTGCCCATCGCGGACTTCAAGGATCCCGAGCATCTGCGCCAGTTGGAGGCGTGGATGCGGAGTTACCGGCCCGAAGAGCTGTTCGACGAGACGGGTAAGTTCCTCGAGGAGTATGCGTCGCTCGCACCGACCGGGCATCGGCGGATGGGATCGAACCCGCATGCCAATGGCGGCGAGCTGATGGTGCCCTTGTCGCTGCCCGATTTCCGCAGCTTTGCGGTGCCGGTGGAGACGCCGGGTAGGGTCAAGGCCGAAGCGACGCGCGTACTCGGCCGGTATCTCCGCGACGTGATGAAGCTCAATCTGGCGACGGTGAACTTCCGGCTGTTTGGCCCCGACGAGACCGCGTCGAACCGGCTCGCCGACGTGTACGACGTGTCAGGGAAGGTGTGGATGGCGGAGGTCGAGGCGGTCGACGAGCATCTCGGGCCCGATGGGCGCGTGATGGAGGTGCTGAGCGAGCATCTCTGCCAAGGCTGGCTTGAGGGGTATCTGCTGACCGGGCGGCACGGGCTGTTCTCGTGTTACGAGGCGTTCGTCCACATCGTCGATTCGATGGTCAACCAGCATGCCAAGTGGCTGAAGGTGACCAAGGCGATCCCGTGGCGGCGGCCGATCGCGTCGCTCAATTACCTGCTGACCTCGCATGTCTGGCGGCAGGATCACAACGGGCTGTCGCATCAGGATCCGGGGTTCATCGATCACGTCGCGAACAAGACCGCTGACGTCGCGCGGATCTACCTGCCGCCCGATGCGAACTGCCTGTTGTCGGTCGGCGATCATTGCCTACGCAGTCGGGGCTATGTGAACGTGATCGTCGCGGGGAAGCAGCTGGAGTGGCAATGGCTTGGGATCGACGCAGCAGTGCGGCATTGCACCGCGGGCGCCGGGATCTGGGAATGGGCGGGCAACGATGCCGACCCCGACGTGGTGATGGCGTGCGCAGGCGACGTACCGACGCTGGAGACGCTGGCGGCGGTGACGATGTTGCGCGCCTACGTGCCCGATATCCGGATCCGGGTGGTCAATGTGGTCGACCTGATGGTGTTGCAGCCACGCTCCGAACATTCGCACGGGCTCGACGAGCGCGAGTTCGATGCGTTGTTTACCCGCGACAAGCCAGTGATCTTCGCGTTCCACGGCTATCCGGCGATGATCCACAAGCTCACGTACCGGCGCGCGAACCATGGGAATATCCATGTCCGCGGATACAAGGAGATGGGGACGACGACGACGCCGTTCGACATGGTCGTGCTGAACGATCTCGACCGGTACCGGCTGGCGCTCGACGCGATCGAGCGCGTGCCTCGGCTGCGCGATTGCGTGCCGCGCGAGACGGCGCGGTATTGGACGACGATGGAGCGGCACAAGCTCTACATCGCCGAGCAGGGCGACGATCTGCCGGAGGTGCGTGACTGGCAATGGTCGCGGTAGAGGGGGGCGCGGTAGTTCTCGCGCTGAACAGCGGGTCGTCGTCGCTCAAATACGGGCTGTACGCGGTCGATCCGGAACCGGTCCTGCTGGTTGGCGGGACGATTGAGACGGCCGACGATGATGGCGACGATCACGCGCGCTTCTTCGATACGATCGAGACCGCGCTGAAGGGGTGGCCAACACCGACGGTGATCGGTCACCGGATCGTCCACGGTGGCCCGAACCGTGACGCGCATTGTCGGATCGATGATGCGGTGATGGCGGATCTGGAGGCGGCCTGTGCGTTCGCGCCGCTGCACGGACCGGCGTCGCTGGCGCTGATCCAGGCGGCGGGCGCGCGCTATCCAGGCGGATCGCAGGTCGCGTGCTTCGATACCGCGTTCCACGTCGGGATGCCCGACGTTGCCAAGACGCTGCCGATCCCGCGCGCGTATCAGGCGGGCGGGGTGCGGCGCTATGGCTTCCACGGCCTGTCTTGCGAGTCGATCGTCCGACAGCTCGGCGATGACCTGCCCAGCCGGCTGGTGATCGCGCATCTCGGCAACGGTGCGAGCGTGACGGCGGTTCTGAACAGCCGATCGATCGACACGAGCATGGGGCTGACTCCGTCCGGCGGCGTGATGATGGCGACGCGGACGGGCGATCTCGATCCGGGGGTACTGCTCCACTTGTTGCGCGAGACGGGGCTGGATGCGCCGGCCTTGGCCACACTGGTCGATCACGCATCGGGAATGGTCGGCGTCTCGGGCCTGTCCGGCGACATTCGCATCCTCCGCGCTGCCGCGACCGATGACGCCGACCTTGCCCTGCGCATGTTCGAGCGATCGGTGTGCAAGCAGGTCGCCACGATGATCGCCTCGCTCGGAGGCGCCCACATGCTCGTGCTGACCGGCGGGATCGGCGAGAACGATGCGGCTACCGCGTGGGCGATTCGTGCGGGTCTCGCCTGGCTCCCTGGGCTCGAGATTCGGATACTCCCCTCGCAGGAGGACGCGCAGATCGCGCGCCACGCCGCCGCGCTCGCCTGATCGAGCCGCGACTACGTGCTTTCCGAGTCCCGACGTCGCGCCAGCCGCGCGCTACCATCCCATCATCGATCGGCTCGGACCATGTCTGCATCGTGCGGCATGGGGGCGGACGGGGGAGTTGGTGATGAACGCTATCCACACCGAGATGCTGTATTTCCAGCGCCGCCTGGCCGCCACGCAGGTCATGGCCGCCACCGCAGCGGGACCATGCGCGCGAGTCGCGCACGAGACGCTCGCGGGACTCTATGCCGATACGCTGGCTACGCTCGCTGCGTAGGCGGAGTGCCTGATCGCGGAGCCGCCGCTGACATTCGCATCGCGGGCGCTTCGAACGGACCGGTCGGTCGGTTTGCGCGTCCTGCGTCCGGCAATGCCGCGCTCGCGCCTGACGCTGAAGCTCGCCTGCTAGGCGCGCTGTTGCGCAGCCTTGGTCCGCAGCGCGCCTCGGATCAGTACGAAGCCCGGCACGAGCGGCAGCCACAGCGTGAACACGCGCAGCAGCAACGTCGCGGCGAGCGCTGCCTCGACCGGCACGCCCATCAACGCGAGCATCCCCGTCGCGCCCGCCTCGAACGTACCAAGGCCGAGCGGGATCGGACCGAGCGTCGCGATCATCGATGCGGTCATCACCGCGACGAACGCGACCGGGAATCCGATCGGTTGCCCAAGCGCGAGGAAGCATACCATCAGGCTGGCGGCGTCGGCGAGGAAGATGAGGCCGTTGAACGCCGCAACGCGGACGATCAGCCGGCGGTCGACCAGCAGTCGCTTGGGTGCCTCCCCGACGATCGCGACGAGTGCGCGGATGCTTGCGAACCGGGCGAGCATTGGCGAGACGGGGCGCCGTCCGCGCCGGCGGATCCACAGCGCCAGCCCGGGGATGGCGGTCGCTACGACCAAGAACACGAGCACGAATCCGGCGATCCAGATCGACGCCAGCCCCTTGATCCACAGCACCGCCAGCATCGCCAGCGCACAAATTCCGTACACCGTGTAGAAGCCGATCATCGCAACCAGCAGCGTCGCGACGGCGTTGCCGCTTGACCCCGAGCGCGGTCAACTGGTCGACGAGGAACATGTTGCCACCCATGCCCGCGACCGGAATGATCTGATCCGCGAACAGTTTGCCGACCGCGATCAAGTAGAGCCGGCGCAGCGGTTGCGGCGTGTCGGTGCGGCGCAACACGATGTTCCAGCCCGCCGCGACGCTCACATAGGTAGTCGCCTGCAAGCCCAGCGCGACCACCAGCCAGCCGGGATGCGCATCTTCGAGCATCGTCGCGAACGCGTGCAGATCGCCGATCCGCAGCACCGCGCCGACCACGATCGTGATCACGGCGAGGCCCAGCACCCAGCCGATATGGCGCAATGCCCCGCGCCAGAGGCTCGCCAGGCTCATTCAGCGGCGCGCGCGCTTGGTGGGGCGGTGGTCGAACAGGAACGTCTTGAGCAGTTCGGTCAGCACCAGATAGGCGAGCGTGATGCCGCCGATGCTCGCCACCACGACGAGCGGCGGTGCGACGAAGCCGAACCATCCGCCGACCGGGGTAAACGGCAGCACCATCGCCACCAGCAGCGCGCCGAGCGACGACAGCGCGAGCGCGGGTCGCGGCAGGTCCGCCCAAGAACGTCCGTTGGTGCGGATGACGAAGATCACCAGGATCTGCGTCGCCATCGATTCGAGGAACCAGGCGGTGCGGAACTCGGGCGCCGCGACGTGGAAGACCAGCGACAATCCCGCGAACGTCAGCAGGTCGAAGCCCGACGACAGTGGGCCCATCACCGCGGCGAAGCGGATCAGTGCGGGCATGCTCCACACCTGCGGCCGCGCGACCGCCTCGGCGCGGACGCCGTCGAACGGAATGCCGATCTCCGACACGTCGTAGAGCAGGTTGTTGAGCAGGATCTGCGTCGGCAGCATCGGCAGGAAGGGCAGGAACAGCGATGCGGCGGCCATCGACAGCATGTTGCCGAAGTTCGAGCTCGCCCCCATCCGGACGTATTTGAGAATGTTGGCGAACGTCCGCCGCCCTTCCTCGACACCGTCCGCGACCACGCCGAGATCGCTGTCGAGCATGATCATGTCCGCCGACGCCTGCGCGACGCTGGCCGCGCAGGCGACCGACAGGCCGATATCGGCGAGTTTCAGCGCCGGCGCGTCGTTGATGCCATCGCCGAGATACCCGACGATTGCGCCGCTAGCCTGGAGCGTACGCACCAGCCGCGCCTTCTGGTCGGGCGCCAGACGGCCATAGGCGTCGACGTCACGAACCTGCACCGCCAGCGCGTCGTCACTGAGTTTGGCGATGTCCCCCCCGGACAGCACGCGAGCGGTGGCAAGGCCTACCAGCCCCGCGAGACGGGCGACAACGACGGGGTCGTCGCCCGACAAGATCTTCAGCCGGATACCCGCGGCTTGCAGACGCGCGACGGCGGCGGGGGCAGTCTCCTTCGGCGGATCGGCGAACGCGCACAGCCCGGCATAGACGAGGTTGGCTTCATCGGCCGATGTTGGCGCACGCGTTGGGCCGGTCCAAGGTCGCGAGGCGATCGCGATGGTGCGCAGGCCTTGCGCGGCAAGCGCGCGGACTTGCGCCAGGACCGCCGTTCGATCCGCTTCGGTCAAATCGCATCCGGCGAGCACCGCTTCCGGCGCACCCTTGGTGATCAGGATCGCACCACCCGAATTGCGCGCCAGCACCGTCCCGAGCCGACGATCGAAGTCGAACACGCTCTGTGCGGCCAGCGTCCAGCCGGCGGCGGCGTCCGGCGACGCGGTCACCAGTGCCGTATCGAGCGCCCCGTGATCGCCGCCGAGTGCTGCCGCGATCGCGCCCAACCGCCCGGCTTCGGGATCGTCCGCCCCCCTACGGCCGATGCTCCGCGCGAGGCTGATCTGCGCGGAGGTCAGCGTGCCGGTCTTGTCGGTACATAAAATCGTCATCGCACCGAGATCGTGGATCGACGCGAGCCGCTTCACGATCACCCTGCGCTTCGCCATCCGCATCGCGCCGCGCGACAGCGTGACGGTGGTGATCATCGGCAGCAGCTCTGGTGTGAGCCCGACGGCCAGTGCGACCGCGAACAAGAGCGACTGGAGCAATGGCCGACCAAGGAATATGCTCGCCGTCAGCACCACGACGACCAGCGCGAGCGTTAGCCGCGTTGTTAATAGCCCGTACGCATGCAGATCGCGCTCGAACGGAGAGGGTTCGGCTGCGGTTGCCAGCGCTGCAGCAGCCGAGCCGAACAGCGTCGCGCGGCCGGTGCCGAAGACCAGCGCGGTCGCCGTTCCGGTCTGCGCGATCGCGCCGCGGAACAGCGCGTTCGAGGCTTCGGCGCCGGTGGTTGCGGTGACGTTGCCGGCGCGCTTGTCGACCGGATAGGGTTCCCCGGTCAGTGCGGCCTCGTTCGCGGTGAACGCGTTGCTGTCGAGGATCAGCGCGTCGGCGGGAATGATGTCGCCTGCGCGCACCCCGATGATATCGCCGGGCACGACCGCCTCTATCGCGATGGCCAGGAACACCCCGTCGCGGCGTACCCGCGCGGAGACCGCGACCGACTGGCGCAGGACCGCGGCGGCGTGCGTGGCCTGACCCTCCTGATAGGTGTCGAGCAGCACCGAAAAGCCGAGGATCACGACGATGATCGACCCGCCGACCGCATCGCCGGTCGCCGCCGACACTAGCCCGGCAGCGAGCAGGATCAACGACAGCGGCTCGAGCAGTCGCCGCGCGAGTGCCCGTACCGGGCCGGCAGGCGTCTCCGCGCTGTCGCTGTTCGGCCCGTAGCGTGCGAGGCGCCGCTTCGCCTCCTCCTCGCCGAGCCCGTCACGCGACGTTTCGAGCACGGCCAGCAGCGTGTTGGTCGCCTTGGTCCAGAAGGGCGGCTCGTCCTGCGTCAGGCGACTGGCTCGGCAATCGGCAACTCACCGGTCAGTTGCGTATGCGGCGACGTATTGCCGTGGTCATGGTGGACCATGATCCGGCGCGGGCTGAGCGGTTTCAGCACCAGCTTGGCACGCTCCATTTCTGCCTCGCTGCCGTGCGCCATCACGAGGAAACCGTCTGCGACGATATCGGTCTCGTAGGTGACGATCGAGTCCTCGGGGATGCCAAGGCTGGCGAGCGCCGCGACCAGTGCGCCGGTGCCGCCGAGCACCACCGCACCCTCGATCGCAGCGATCACCGTGGCCGCCAGATGACCGAGCAGCACGACTCCGCCGATCACGGGAACGGTCGCGTAGAGTCCACCCATGAACAGCCCCCACAGGCCGCCCCAAAGCGCGCCGCGCGAGCCCCAGAAGCGGATCCGGTCGCCGCTGTTGTAGAACCCCGTCGCGGTCTGGTCGCTGTGATAGCCTTTGCCGACGATGCTCAGCCGCCGCAGCCCGAACCCCGACGCGGCAAGCGCCTTCACCGCGGCATCGGCCTGGGCGTGGTCGTCGAACACGGCGACGATCGAATGGCTGAATTTCATGGCGTGATCCTCGGTAAGGGAGCGTTGCCAAACCGTACGATCGGGGGGCGGGGGCACCAGCGTCGGGAACTACCTACCGTGCGTGCTGGCGGGTGCGAGATCGTGGAGCGCGACGAACGCCTCGAACAGCACGCGCGGATCGAACGCGCCCTTGTAGACCGCGGGTGGCGATCGACGCAGGCCGAGCAGCGCGTACACCGCGGTTTGCGCCGACCGCACCGAATATTCGACGGTGAAGACGCAGTCGTCGGGGAGCTCGCAATATTGGCCGATGACCGCGAGGTTGGCGGTGTCGGCCGGTATCACGTCCGGCCGATCGCCGTGCCCTCTCGGCATGAACTGGCTGGTGATGAACGGCATCATGCACGGGATGCAGGTCGCATTGGCAAGGATCGTTTCGGCCTCCGCCACGATGCCCAGATGGCCTAGAATCTCGGTCATGATCTCGCGACCGGTACACGCCGCCATTGGTTTCCGCACGAAATCGCCGGGCGCGTCGACCGTCAGCCCGTATCCCCAAAACACCGCGACGTCGTCCGGCTGGTCCAGGAAATGCGGCTGATACGGGATGACGATCGACGCGAGCCAAGCGGATTCGGAAAAGGTGATCAGCCCGCCTTCGCCGGGGACGTTGCCGGTCGCGTCGCGGATTAGCGCGAGCAGGGTGGCGTCGTGGAGCGTGGTCGTGAACGACACCCATTTCGAGCGGTCGACGTCGTTGGTAAAGACCGCCGGCCTGCCGAACTGCGGCCGCCCGTCCGCGAGTTTTTCCCACAGCGCCCAAGCGCCGCCGGCGTTCGCGCCAAGCAGGTCTGGCGCGGCGTCCATTGATCCGAGACTTGAGCCTTCGGTCATTGAGCCGAGCGTCAGCAGCACGTAGTCGTCGGTATCGATACGGATCTCGCTCGTCTTCGCGCCTTCGGCGATGCGGATGCCGCGAACGACGGTCATGCCCTCGTCGTCGGCGAGGCGCAGATCGGTGACGACCGTGTTCCGCCGGAAATGCACGCCGCGCGCTACGAGCCAGGCGTGGAGCGGGCGGACTAGCGAGTCATATTGGTTGAGCCGCGTCCGCATGATCCCCTCGAGCCGGTTGAAGCCGCCGACCATGTGCGCGAAGCGGAGCAGATAGCGCTTGAACTCGACCGCGCTGTGCCACGGCTGGAACGCGAACGTCGTGCACCACATCAGCCAGAAATTGGTCTTGAAAAAGCCTGCGTCGAACTGGTCGGCGATGGTCGAGCGGTCGAGGATCGCCTCGGGCGTGATCGCGAGCCTTTCGAGCCCGTGGATATGGTGGCCGGTCAACCCGAATTCCGGCGCGACGTGGCGCCTGCCGCCCGAGAACAACCGGGAATGCGACGACGTCTTCATCACCGCGTTCCAGTCGAAGATCTCCTCCGTCACGGTCTTGTCACCCTCCAGCGTCGGGATCGAGGCGAACAGGTCGAAGGTGCAGAGGTATTTCGATTCCAGCATCCGCCCACCACGCAGCGAATAGCCGCTTTCCGCCGATCCACCGCCATCGAGGCTGCCGCCGAGCAGCGCGCCCTCGTCGATGATCGTGATATCCGCGCCGCGCATGTCGCCGTCACGGATCAGGAAGGCGGCCGCCGCGAGCGATGCGATCCCGCCGCCTACCAGGAAGGCCCGTCCTTCGTCGCGAGGGACGGGCGCGGTGTCGGGGTCTTCGTGGAATGGGTCAGTGGTGGGCATAGGAACGTCCTTGGTAAAGAGGGGGGAGCAACTCAACCGTCGGCGTTCCAGCCGGACCATCCGCGGTTGATCGAAGCGGCGATCGCGGTGAGCAGTGTGGCATCGCCCGTACTGCGGTCGAGAATGCGGTCGCCGTGACGTTCGGCGGCGTGGACCAATTCGGGCAGCGGGATGATCCCGTTGAGCAGGATCGCTTTGCCACGCCAACCAGATGCGCGCATCGCGTGGAGGGTTTCCATTCCGCTGCCGCCTGCGCTTTCGACGTCCACGATTATGCACGGGAAATCACGCGAGCGCGGATCGGCAAGCAGCGCCGCGCTGGTCGCGTAGGAGCGCACGTCGTACCGTTCCGACAACAGCATGATCTGGCGCGCGCGACGGATCGCGGGATCGCCATCGACCAGCGAAACGCCGATGCCGTCATGGGATTGATTGGATTGGTCGGTCATCGGGTGGTCCTCGTTGCGACCTTCGATGACACGGGGACAATCTCGCGTCTGTACGTAGAAGACGAGGGGCGTGGGGGCGGCTCAGACTGGTTCGGCGGCTTCGCCCAACCCGGCCGAAAACGCGATGCGCAGGACGTCCGAGAGGCTGCGCGCGGCAAGCTTTTCCATCAGGTTTGCGCGGTGGACTTCGACGGTGCGGGTGGCGATGTCGAGATCGTAGGCGATCAGCTTGTTGGGGCGACCCAGCACCATGCCGTCGAGCACGTCGCGTTCGCGCGGGGTGAGGGCGGCAAGCCGAACGAGCGCGTCTGCGGCGGCAAAGTGCTCGCGGTCGGACCGTGCCGCGTGCGCCAGTGCTGTCTCGATCGCGGCGAGCAAGACGCTGCGCTCGAATGGCTTTTCGAGGAACTCGATCGCGCCCGCCTTGATCGCGCGGACCGCGAGCGTGACGTCGCCGTGGCCGGTTAGCATGATCACGGGTAACGCGATGCCGGTCTGCGCGAGGCGTGCCTGCACCTCCAACCCGTCGAGGTCGGGCATGCGAACGTCCAGCAGAACGCAGCCGCGTGTTTCGCGCGTCACGGACTTCAGGAAGTGCGTGCCGGCGGGGTAGGTCTCGACCGCATACCCTGCCTTGCGCAACAGGAACCCTACCGACTGGCGGATCGCCTCGTCGTCGTCGACGATATGCACCGTACGGACTGGGTCAGTCATCGGCGTCGCCTTCTTGGAGCGCGGCTAGCGGCACGGTAAAGTGGAATGCGGTGCCGCCGCTTCCGACGCCGTCCGCCCAGATCCGCCCGCCATGCGCCTCGACGATCGTCCGACAGATCGACAGACCGAGGCCCATGCCGTCCTCCTTGGTGGTCGCGAACGCCTCGAACAGGCGCGCGCGGACGTCGCTGTCTATGCCGGAGCCGGTGTCCGCGACGGTGATCTGCATCCAGCCCTCGCGCTCGGGCGAAGTGGCGATCGACAGCGTCTTGATGGGGGCTGCTGCCATCGAATGGATCGCGTTGCGGATGAGGTTGACCAGCACCTGCTGGATCTGGATGCGATCGACGCGGACCAGGACCGAGCCGGGCGACAGGCTGTTAGTTACGGTGATCCCGGCCTCGTGCGCGCCGAGCAGGCCAAGGCTGGTCGCCTCCTCGACAAGCAGATCGAGCCGTTCGTCGCGAAAGCCCGTATCGCCGCCATCGACGAACGCGCGCAGCCGCCGGACGATCGTGCCCGCCCTCAGCGATTGCGCTGCGGCCAACTCCAATGCCTCTGCGATGTCGGCCAGCAACGGGGCCAACACCGGGTCGTCGCTGTCCTCGATCATCGCCCGTGTCGCCTCGAGATAATTGGCGATCGCGGTCAGCGGCTGGTTGATCTCGTGCGCCAGCGTCGAGGCCATCGTGCCCATCGCGCTGACGCGGGAAACATGGACGAGTTCGGACTGCAACTCCTGCAGCCGACGTTCCGTAGCGTGGCGGTTGGTGAGGTCGCGGATGAAGCCGGTGAAGATGCGTTCGCCTGCGATCGACGCCTCGCCGACCGCCAGTTCGATCGGAAACGTCTCGCCGCCCTTGCGCATCGCGCGTTCGAGCCGGACGTTACCGATCACGTGGCGCTCGCCGGTTTGGCGATATTTGCGCAGGTGTGCGTCGTGGTCGCGCGCTTCCACCTGCGGCATCAGCATCGCGACGTTCTGGCCGATCACTTCAAGCGCCGCATAGCCGAAGACCAGTTCGGCGGCGGCGCTGAACGAGGCGACGATGCCGTTCTCGTTCATCACGATCATCGCGTCGGGGACGGTGTTGAGGATAGAGCGCAGATGATGTTCGCGCCGCACGATCGCCGCCTCGGCCGCCTTCTCATGCGTGATGTCGCGGATAACCTTGCCGAACCCACGCAGCGCGCCGGCGTCGTCGTGAAGCGCGGTGATCGTGATGTGCGCGAGGAATTCGGAACCGTCCTTGCGGACCCGCCAGCTCTCCTCCTCGACCCGGCCATCGCGGTGCGCGCGGGCAAGGTCGGCGGCGGGTTTGCCCGCGGCGATATCGTCGGTGGGGTAGAAGATCGCGAAATCGCGGCCGATGATCTCTGCCTCGGCCCAGCCCTTGATCCGTTCTGCGCCGCGATTCCAGATCGTCACGCGGCCATGAGGATCGAGCATGTAGATCGCATAGGTCGTAGCACCGTCGATCAGCAGCCCCAGTTCCTCTGCCAGCATCGCATCGCCGCGCGCCACCGCCTGGGGGTCGGTATCGTGCGGCGACTGCGACGCGATCATGCGGGCGGTGCGGTGGCTCGGGGAGCGCAGAGGCAAGTCATTGAGACGCCGGCCTTGTTCGACACATTGGTCCAATCCGGCGGGGGGCAATGATACGATACCCTCGTTCGGAACATGACGCATGTTAAGCCAAAGACCTGCTATATGCTAATAGTTCTTCGACAATCGCGATCGCCGACAGGATCGTGACGCCGACGACTAGTCTTCGGTTCGCTGCCGCGACCGGCTCGATATACTTGCGCAAAGCGAGGACCGTCATGGCTCAGTGCGATAGCAACGTGCAGCGCCGGTCGCGCAACAGCAGGTCGCGGGTGACGCCGCCGAACGCCCATTCTCGGATCCGGCTATGGCCATAGGCGCCCGCGACGACGAGGTCGGCCTCGACGTCGTTCGCGATTCCCGCCAGCGTGTCGATGCTGGTGCCCTTCATGCGTGTGACGACCTTGTCCGCATCGACGCCGTGGCGGGCGAGCCAGGCGGTGACGTCGTCGATCGGTTCCCGCGCGTCGATCGCGTCGATCGTGACCTCGACGATCACGACTCGGTCGGCGGCGTGGAGCATCGGCAGCGCATCGCTGATCGCGCGGCGGCATTCGCGCGTGTCGGTCCACGCGATCATGACCGTCGAGAAGGCCGCGGTGGCGGCGCCGTCGGGAACGACCAGCACCGGGCGGCCCGCGCGCAGGATGAGGTCGCCGGTGTCGGCATGCGTCGCGCGGTCGGCAAACCCGGGGCCTGCGCTGGTGATGACGAGATCGGCGGCGCGCGCATTCTCCGCGACGACGTGCGCGATGTTGGCGAGCGTCGGGATCGATCGCCATTCGAGCACGTGCTTCGCGAGCCTCTCGTGAGCGTGAAACTCGGTCTTGGCGCGGGCGAGTTCGTCGGTGACGATATCGCGCTCGATCACCGCATATTCGCCGCCGAGATAGCCGTCGCACGTGCCGATCGGCACCGGCTGGCACGCGGCGATGCCGATCACCGCGGCGCCGTACTGATCGGCAAGCGTCGCGGCGACGTCGAGCAACGTCGCGTTAGCGCGGCCGCCGTCGAGATGCACCATCAGGGTCGAATAGGTCATGCGCGGTCTCCCTCTTTCACCAAGCTGTCGACGTTCGGGCGGATTCGGGAAACTATCGGGAACTACGCATAAGCGCGGGCTGCGTAGTTCCCGACGCTGTCCCCGATCGGTGGCGGCGATAGGGTGCGGTCATCGGCCCGGGCCTCTCCGCGCTGCCCCCAGGAGAGTGTTATGTCTCACGACGCCAGATTGCAGAAAGCCGTGCTTGCCGAACTCAATTGGGACCCGAGCGTCCCCGCCGGGCACATCGGCGTCACCGCGAACAACGGCATCGTCACGCTGAGCGGCCACGCCGGCAGCTACGCCGCGAAATACGCCGCCGAACGTGCGGCCGCGCGCGTCGATGGCGTGAAGGCGGTCGCCGAGGAGATCGAGGTGCAGCTGGAAGACCGCTTCAAGCGCGGGGACGAGGCCATTGCCAGCGCGATCGTCGAGCGGTTGTCCTGGGATACCACCGTGCCGCACGACAGCATCAAGGCACAGGTCGAGGACGGCTGGGTCAGCCTGCGCGGCGAAGTACGCTGGCATTTTCAGAAGGATGCGGCCGAGGCGGCGGTGCGCCCGCTCGCGGGTGTGGTCGGCGTGATCAACCACGTCACGCTCAAACCGCGCGTCGACGTGACCGATGTCAGCAACGACATTCGCACCGCGCTGCACCGTTCGTGGTTCTTCGACGGTGACACGATCAAGGTATCGGTCGACGGCGGCACGGTGCGGCTCACCGGCTCGGTCGACTCGCCGCACGATCGGATGGTTGCCGAGCGTACCGCCTGGGCGGCGCCGGGCGCGGTGAAGGTGGAGAACATGCTCGAGATCGCCTGACATGGGCGCGCTGTCGTCGCACCGCGAACGCCACGTCGCCGACCGGATCGGTTGGCTGCGGGCGGCGGTACTCGGCGCCAATGATGGGATCGTCTCGACCGCGAGCCTGATCATCGGCGTCGCCGTTGCCGGTGGTCAGGTCGGCGCGATCGTCATCGCGGGAACGGCCGGGCTGGTCGCGGGCGCAATGTCGATGGCAGCGGGCGAGTATGTCTCGGTCAGCGCGCAGGCGGATACCGAGACCGCCGAACTCGCGCGCGAACGACGCGAACTGGTCGACGATCCCCCCGGGGAACTGGCCGAACTCGCGGCGATCTACGTTGCGCGCGGCGTGGACGCTGCCACCGCCGCGACGGTCGCGGCGCAGTTAATGGCGAAGGACGCGCTCGGCGCGCACGCGCGCGACGAACTGGACATCACGCTGGGGACGCGGGCGCGGCCGGTCCAGGCGGCGTTCGCGTCGGCAGCGAGCTTCACGGCTGGTGCTGCGCTTCCGTTGCTGACCGTTTTCATCGTGCCGCCCGCGGTGCTGGTCTGGGCGGTGGCGGGCGGATCGTTGTTGTTCCTCGCGCTGCTCGGTGCGGTCGGTGCGAAGACTGGTGGCGCGATCGTCTGGCGTGGCATGGTCCGCGTGACCTTCTGGGGTGCGTTCGCGATGGCGGCGACCGCAGCGATCGGGCGCCTGATTGGCGGCGCGGTGTGATCCGCATCCGACCGATCGACTGACCTGACAATCCTCCCCGGAGGGGGAGGATCGTAAATCCGATGCGTAGTTTCCGATGGTGATGCGGGTGCGGCACGATCGATAGCGTCTGGTCGACCGCCCTGTTCGGCGGCACCTTATCGATCGGACCCTATCATGACGACGCGCCGCCTGACGTGCCGCCTCGCGCTCGCGCTGACGTTAGCCACGACGGCTTCGGCGCAGGTGCCGCCGAGCATCGACAGCCGGATGGAACACCTCAAG
>Ga0247809_1000225_pt1 | contig 29353 bp, 26 predicted proteins | sample UWRJL104311B1_FD_180951 | JGI IMG/M metagenome (GOLD analysis project Ga0247809, IMG submission 180951) | Plant litter microbial communities from Arlington Agricultural Research Station in Wisconsin, United States - UWRJ-L104-311B-1 | ecosystem: Environmental > Terrestrial > Plant litter >...
TCGAACCCCTCGCCGAGTATCTCGTGTCGGAAATCCAGGAGGTCTATCGTCTCCAGGGCGTGAAGATCAACGACAAGCACATCGAGACGATCGTTCGTCAGATGCTGCAGAAGGTCGAGATCACCGATGGCGGCGACACGACGCTGCTGAAGGGCGAGCAGGTCGATCGCGAGGAAATGGACGCGACCAACGAGAAGCTCGAGAAGAAGCAGACCCGCGCACAGGGCAAGCCCATCCTGCTCGGCATCACCAAGGCGTCGCTGCAGACCCGCAGCTTCATCTCGGCGGCATCGTTCCAGGAGACCACCCGCGTCCTCACCGAGGCAGCGGTCCAGGGTAAGCAGGACATGCTGATGGGCCTGAAGGAGAACGTGATCGTCGGCCGGCTCATCCCGGCAGGCACCGGTGCAGGCCTCAACCGCCTGCGTGTCGTGGCCAACAGCCGCGACGCCGCGATGCGCGTCCAGCAGCGCAAGATGGCGGAGGTGTCGATCGTGGCACCGATGTCGGCTGCCGACGAGCACGCTGCCGAACTCGCGCGCTCGCCGCGTGATGCAGGCGGCACGGGTGAGGATCCGCTCGCAGCGGTCGTCACCTCGGGCACCGGCACCGACGCGGATGCCGGCGAGTATCTGAACGAGACCGAGTAATCGGTTTCGTCAGACGCCTTCGGCGCTGACTAAGGAAAGGCCGCCGTCCGGGATACCGGTCGGCGGCCTTTTTCGTTTTGGCGCGCAGATGCAGAGAAGGACTGATCGACCTTCAGAGCATTGAAAGGGCTTCAGTCCCGAATTTCCCGATCGGTTTGATGGGTTCGGCGGGTACAGCCGTCAGGCAAGCTGTTTCCTCGCGAAGGCGGGGATCCAGATTGGGCTCCAGCCTTCGCGGGAGAACAAGGAGGTGCCGAGGTCGAATTGCAAGCCGACTCTTACTCAAGAGAGATACCGACGCGGTCCGGCGTCACCCATTCTGCAAAACACGTCTTTCGATTTGCGCTCCGTGGATGCCGCAACTTGTCCGGCATGACGGGGAAAATGCCGATCTGGCGGTCCGAGCTGACAGTAGATCGCCCCCCCTAACGCGCGTTGCCTCATGCTGTGCACCACGGCATCGACAATTTCTCCGCAACAAAGGAGTCGCATTCCCGCTGTACGGCTGCGGCGGGTGCCGTGGAAATTCGCGACCGGGAAGGACAACAGAGAGCCGATGCGAAAGATCGTCCTCGCCACGATCGGCTCGCTCGGCGACCTGCATCCCTTTATCGCCATCGGCCTCGCTCTGAAGACTAGTGGGTTCACGGTCGTGCTGGCGGTTCCTGCCGATCACGTCGGCAAGGTCGAAGCCGCAGGCCTCACCGGCATCGCGATCGTCGGCGGGTTCGACGCCCTGACGGAGACGTTGGGCATGCCGCCCGACCAGGTCGCAAAGCGGATCATGTCGGATCAGACCTATCTGATGAACCGAATCCTGATGCCGTGGCTAGCCGACAGCACGACGGCGCTCGACGACGCGATGGAGGGTGCAGTTGCACTGGTCGCCTCGCTGTTCGTGTTCGCGGCGCCGATCGTCGCGGAGACCCGCCGCGTGCCGCTCGTCAACGTTCTGCTCCAGCCGATGGCGACCTTCTCCGCCTATGCGCCACCCCGCACGCCCGACTTCGCGATGATGGCCCACGCACCGACCGGGCCGATCGGTCGCGCCTGGAACCGGTCAGTGTACCGGGTCATGCGCGGCGTGCTGCGACATCGGTATGGACGGCACGTCGATGTGGTCCGCGAGACACGCGACCTGCCGCCGTCACGCCAGGCATTGCTGCTCGAGACGCCCGCGAGCGCCGCCCTGACTTTGTGCTGCTATTCGCCGGCCATAGCGCCGCGTCAGCCTGATCTGCCGGACATCGCGCGCGTCACCGGCTTCGCGATTTTCGACAGCGATACCGGGGCGCCCGAAACGCTCGACGCAGCGCTGGAGGCATTCCTCGCCGCCGGTCCGCCGCCGCTGGTCTTCACGCTAGGATCCTTCGCCATTTTTGCGCCAGGCGACTTCTACGCCACAGCAGCGGCGACGGCGCGGGCACTTGGCCTGCGCGCAATACTGCTGACCGGCAGCGACGATCAGGCAGCAGCGAGCGAACACGTCCATGTCTGCCGCTATGCGCCGCACTCGCTGCTGTTCCCGCGGGCATGCGCGATCGTCCATCACGGCGGCGCGGGCTCCACCGGCCAGGCGCTACGGGCAGGCAAGCCGCAACTCGTCGTCCCGCACATGGGCGATCAGTACGACAACGGGCACCGCATCCAATCGATCCAGGTCGGCAAGACGCTGTCGTCGAAGCACTTCACGATCGCGCGTGCTGGTGCCGCGATCACCGCCATCCTGACCGACCGGATGCGCGAGAAGGCCGCGCATGTCGGCACGCAGGTTGCGCTGGAGAACGGCGCAGAGGCTGCCGCGGACGCGATCGCGGCGCTGGTCGATGAGCGCGGCTGACTTCGTCGACAGTTTTCAGGGATCATGGTGACAAAAAGATCATCGACGCCGGGCGTTGCCGTTGCACGCTCGCAGGTCTAGGCGGGCTGCCGATGCGGTCGGCGTACCATCCTTCGTCGATCGAGACGCGCGGGTCGACCCGTCGGCGCAGCGGCGCGTTCATCCTCACCGTCATCGCGCATATTCTCATTCTGCTGCTGCTGTTGCGACTGGCGCCATCGGTGACCTCGAAACCTGAAGAGCGCCGCGAGCCGGTCACGTTCCAGATCGCCCCCGATCAGACTGCCCCCACGCCCGAGAAGCGCACGCCGTCGCCGACCAAGGCAAAGCGTGCGAGCGGTGGTTCGCCGCAGCGCGCCGCCCCCAGGGTCCCGTCCGCACAGGCGCCCCCTGCCCCGCCGACATCGCCGCCACCGCTGCCGATCAAGATGCTCGGCGGGATGGAGATGTTCGATGCGGCGGATATCTCCAAGATGCCGTCGCACCCCGACGACCAGCTTGCCGGCGGTGACGGTGGCAGCGGGTCGGGCAAGGGCAAGGACAGCGGTGCAGCCTATGGCCCCGGCGAAGGCCCAGGTGGCGAGCGGCTGTACAAGGTCGAATGGTATCGCCGACCGACCGATGCGGAGCTCAACGGCTATCTGAAGAGCCCGCCGCCGCCGAACAGCTGGGCGAAGATCGCCTGCCGGATGATCGCGAATTACCAGGTCGAGAATTGCCGAGCGCTCAGCGAGTCGCCGGTCGGATCGGGTCTAGCGCGCGCGATGCGTCAGGCCGCGTGGCAGTTCCGCGTCCGCCCGCCACGGGTGGGCGGGAAACAGATTCTCGGCGGCTGGGTCGAGATCGATATCGAGTTTAATTCCGGGAGAGCACCGGACTAGGCAAGCCCTCGATCCCCCCCCGCCAGGGGGAGGTGGCTGGCGCTTGCCAGAGGGAGGGGAAGGTAAGGGACAACGTTGGTTGCATGTTCCTCCCCCTTCGTCGCTTCGCGCCACCTCCACCTGGCGGGGGAGGGTCGAAACTCTCGTCAGACTTCACTCGTAATCGAGTGCTTCGCTTCGTCAGACAGCGTTCTTGCCAACGTCTCAAACTTCCCACCTTCGACACGGATCTCGTTGAACGCAGGCGGGCTACCCCGCGTACGCTTCGACAGCGTGCCGGCACCGATCATACGAATGATCCGCCCGGCCCGCTCGACCGGCACATCGAACGGATCATGGACATGCCCCGACAACACCGCGTGTGCCCCAGCCTCGGCCAGTGCCGTCAGCGCCTCGTCGCCATTGCGCGTCTTCGCGGTCCCGGTGGTGCCGCCCTCGATCAGCGGATGATGCGCACCGATGAGGATCAAATTACCGTTCGGCACGTCCGCGATCATCGCCAGCGCACGCTTGAGCGACCCGGGACTCACGCGCCCCTTCGACCAGTTCCATCGCCACTGCGCGCGCGCCGTCGTCTTGAGCGGCACGACGGTGACGCCCGGAAGCTCCAGCGGCTTTTCGATCATCTGCTCGACCGCGGCGTAACGCTGGTACGGCGCGAACAGCCGCCGGAAAGGGTCCCAATAATAGGGAATGTCGTGATTACCGACCTCCAGCGTCACTGGCACGCCCAATGAGCGCAACCAGTCGCCCCCCTGCTGAAACTCCTCCTTCGTCGCTCGCATCGTCAGGTCGCCGGTCATAATGACCGCGTCCGGCTTCTCGTCGGCGACGCGTTCGGAGAACCAGGCGATCGCCGCCGGGTCCTCCGCACCGAAATGCACGTCGCTGACGTGGAACAGCTTCAATCCGGCCCCCCCCATACCCGTCACGTCAGGCAAGTTCGGACAGCTTGGCGGGCTCGTGCATCGGGCAGCCGTTGAACTGCCCGCGGAAATCGGCCGACTGCTTGTACGTATCCTTGCGCGTGCGGTTCACGCCGCCGAGCGGCTGATGCGCGGTGATGCCGTGCCAGATGCTGTACGACAGCGCGTCGTCGGTATGATCGGTGACGCCCTGTTCCCACGACAGCTGCGCCGGCACTTCGAGCGTGGCGACCGTCACGAACGGGCTCTCCGCCTCGTCCCAGACCACCGACGCGTCCTCGATCGGCATTTTTTCGAGATCGGTGTTGAGTTGCACGCGGAACTCCCACTTGCCACCATGCTCGACCATCTCCTCGCGGACGACCTCGCGCAGGGCATCCGGGCGCGCGGTGATGTCGACCAGATCGCCGGTCAGGCGAGTCAATTCGGGCGACACCGGGAACAGCGCGACCTTCGCGATATAGTCGCCGAAACGGAACGGCGTCTGCGAATAATAGGTCTCGCCGAGCGGGTGGACGGGCTTCGCGCCGCCGAGCGTGGTCAACGTCGCCGACTGCCCGCCGACCGCCTCGAGCGCGGACTCGACGACGCGGAACGTGGCCGACATCGCCTTTTTCACGCCCTCGAAGCGGTCGGTCGTCTTCGCGAGCAGCTTCAGGTTCTTGGCGAAGGCCTTGGGGTCCGACGCGGAGAAGCCCGGGCCATTGACCATGATGAAGTCCTGCGTCGTGTCGCCCTCCGACCCCGGCAGGCGTACGCCGTCGATGTCGAGAATCTTCAAGGCGAGACCGCGCGGCAGGCTGATGCTGTCATCCAGGATATCGCCGGCGTTGGTCGAGATGCGAATGATCGCCTCGTGCGTGCCGGGCGTTGCGAAGATACCCTGTGCGAGTTCGGGCGGCAGATTGTCGGCGATCGTGAAGGTACCGCGTGCGATGCCGTGCGCCTTGGCATGGACCGAGCGGACCGCATGGCCGTAATCCTGCGAGGTCGTTTCCAGGATCTCCTGGAACGAATCCTTCATGCCCTGCAGAGTCTCCTGCTCGTCGGGAGCGATCGTTTCGACGGACGGATCGAAACGGACGGGCTGGTTGCTAGGCATAGGTATCTCCTCAGGGTACGCATCGGTAACCCGTTGAGGGGGCGGACGTTCCGCTTCCGTTGCAAACCGGGCGGCAACGCGTGATGAGGGCGGCCGAAGGAGCACCCATGCACATTCCCACGATCCCCGCGCCGACCGTCGCCATCGCCGGCACGACCGACCGCTTTCCCGTCCGCCGAATCTTCTGCGTCGGCCAGAACTATGCCGATCACGCGCGCGAGATGGGCTCCGATCCCCATCGCCAGGAGCCGTTCTTCTTCTCCAAGCCCGCCGACGCGGTCGTGGCCAACGGCAGCACGCTCCCCTTCCCGCCGCAGACCGAAGACCTGCACCACGAAGTCGAACTGGTGATCGCGCTCGGCACGGGCGGCAAGGATATCGCGGTCGAGGACGCCGCTGCGACGATCTTCGGGGCTGGCGTCGGCATCGACCTGACCCGCCGCGATCTCCAGGCGGCGGCAAAGAAGGCCGGGCGGCCGTGGGACATGGCGAAGGGCTTCGATCGCTCCGCCCCCGTCGGCGCGCTCACGCCGGGCATGCCCGCCGCCACGGGCAGCATCGCGCTCGCGGTCGATGGCGAGACGCGACAGTCCGGCGACCTGTCAATGATGATCTGGAGCGTGCCCGAGATCATCGCGACGCTGTCCACCTTCGTCGAGCTGGCACCGGGCGACCTGATCTTCACCGGCACCCCCGCCGGCGTCGGCCCGATCCGGCGCGGACAGACTGTGCACGCTACTATCGACGGTTTTGAAACGCTTGTGGTGACATTCGCCGACTGATCGTCCACGCTGCCGCGAATACCGATAATAAGCGGGGGTTGGATGACGAACACGATCGACACAGGGACCACCGGGTTCTTGAGCAGGGCGCGAACCGTCGCCGCGCCAGGCTTCAACCGCTGGCTCGTGCCCCCCTGCGCGCTCGCGATCCATCTATGCATCGGCATGGCGTACGGGTTCAGCGTCTTCTGGTTGCCGCTGTCGCGCGCGATCGGGATCACCGATCCGGTCGCCTGCCCCAACCTTACGCTGCTCGGCGCGCTGACCACCACGACCTGCGACTGGCGGGTCAGCGATCTCGTCTGGACGTACACGCTGTTCTTCGTCGTGCTCGGTGCCGCCGCCGCGATCTGGGGCGGCTGGCTCGAGCGCGCAGGCCCGCGGAAGGCCGGCGTTGTCGCTGCGTTCTGCTGGTGTGGCGGCATGGGCATTGCCGCGATCGGGATATCGACGCATCAGCTCTGGCTGATCTGGCTCGGGTCGGGTGTGATCGGCGGTATCGGGCTTGGCCTTGGGTACATCTCGCCCGTCTCGACGCTGATCAAATGGTTTCCCGATCGCCGCGGCATGGCGACCGGGATGGCGATCATGGGCTTTGGCGGCGGCGCGATGATCGGCGGACCGCTCGCCGACCTGTTGATGAAGCATTTCGCTAGCGCCGCAGGTTCAGGGGCAGGCGTCGGCGTCTGGCAGACGTTCCTCGTCCTGGCCTGCATCTATTTCGTGTTCATGATGGCTGGCGCGATCGGCTACCGCGTCCCCGCCGAGGGTTGGGCACCGGCGGGCTGGACCGCGCCAACATCGGCCAAGGCGTCGATCAGCCGCTTCAACGTCGCGCTGTCGGACGCGCACCGCACGCCGCAATTCTGGCTGGTGTGGCTGGTGCTGTTCTTCAACGTCTCCGCCTCGATCGGGATCATCGGTATCGCCTCGCCGATGTTGCAGGAGCTGTTCGGCGGCCGCTTGATCGATGCGCCGAGCGTGTTGTTCACCGCATTCGACGACGACCAGAAGAAGGCGGCGGCCGCAGTCGGCGCAGGGTTCGTTGGTGCGATCAGCCTGTTCAACATCGGCGGGCGGTTCTTCTGGGCCTGGCTGTCCGATCGGATCGGCCGCAAACCGCTGTTCGCGACGATCCTCGCGGCGGGCGCCGTGCTCTACGGTTTTGCCGCGCCGGCGCTGGCGGGCACGACGCTAGGCCTGTTCATCCTGGTCTTCTGCATCCTCGCGTCGATGTACGGCGGTGGGTTCGCGACCGCGCCGGCGTATCTCGCCGACCTTTTTGGGACCAAATATGTCGGTGCGATCCACGGGCGGTTGCTGACCGCCTGGTCGACAGCCGGCGTGGTCGGGCCGTTGCTCGTCGCCAACATGCGTGACCGCGCGATCGCGGCGGGCGTGCCCCGCAGCGATATCTATCCGCCGATCTTCCTCGTGCTGGCGGCGATGCTCGTTGCGGGGTTCGTCGCGAACCTGTTCGTCCGGCCGGTCGCGGCCAAGTTCCACATGGCGGCGGACGACCGTCCCATCGCAGTCGACACGGTGGCCGGCGGTACGGCTGCTGCGACAACCGGCACCTCGCCGATCGTCGTCTTTGCGTGGCTCGCGGTCGGGCTGCCGATCCTGTGGGGGATCTACATGACGCTGTCGAAGGCGTTGATCCTGCTCAAATAGAACGCAACCTATCCGCGCCGGCATGGGTTGCCCCTGTTCATTCGACACAGGAGCACCCCATGGCCGACCGGCTCACGATGCAGGATCCGCGCACGCAATATCCGCAGCCCCCCTTCCCGCAGCAGCCGCAGGAAGCGCCGGGGATCGCGTCGAAGATGGATCCGAAACCCGATCACGGCGAGACCAGCTACAAGGGTTCGGGCAAGCTCGCGGGGCGCAAAGCGCTCATCACCGGCGGCGACAGCGGTATCGGCCGTGCCGCGGCGATCGCCTACGCCCGCGAAGGTGCCGACGTCGCGATCGTCTACCTCCCCGCCGAAGAGTCCGACGCGAAGGAAGTCGTCGCGCTGATCGAGGCAGAGGGGCGCAAGGCGCTCGCGCTGCCGGGCGATGTGAAGGACGAGTCGTTCTGTCGCGCCGCAGTCCAGCAGACGGTCGATGCATTCGGCGGACTCGACGTGCTGGTCGTCAACGCCGGGCGCCAACAGACCCGGCCGACCGTCGCCGATATTTCGACCGACGATTTCGACCAGACGATGAAGACAAACGTCTATGCGCTGCACTGGTTCGTGCAGGCCACCGTCCCGCATCTCCCCGTCGGCGCGGCGGTGGTCACGACGGCTTCGGTGCAGGGCTATGATCCGTCGGACAATCTGCTCGACTATGCGACCACCAAGGCGGCGATCGTCGCCTACACCAAGGGTCTCGCCAAGCAGCTGATCGAGAAGGGCATCCGCGCCAACGTCGTCGCCCCGGGCCCGTTCTGGACGGTGTTGCAGCCGAGTGGTGGCCAGCCGCAGGAGATGGTCGAGACATTCGGGTCGAAGAGCCATTTCGGCCGCCCCGGCCAGCCCGTCGAGATCGCCCCGGTGTACGTGCTGCTGGCCTCGCAGGAGGGCAGCTACATCACGGGTGAAGTCTACGGCGTCACCGGCGGCACCGGCGTAGCCTGACCCTAATCCTCCCCCGCCAGGGGGAGGTGGCACCGCAGGTGACGGAGGGGGGGAACGCGCAACCACCGTAACCCTTTCCTCCCCCTCCGTCTGGCAAGCGCCAGCCACCTCCCCCTGGCGGGGGAGGATCAGTTGGTAAGCCCCTAGCCCTAACGCCGCTATTGCACATCGTTATCAAATCTGTACCTATGTCCCGGTGAGCGCCCGGCAGATCATACCCCTCGTCGAAGCCGCTGTGCGCGCATGACTCGCGGCACGATCAAGACCTGGTATCTCGTCCACAAATGGACGAGCCTGATCTGCACCGCGTTCCTGCTGATGCTGTGCGTGACCGGTCTCCCGCTGATCTTCGACGAGGAAATCGACGGCTGGCTCGACCCGCCCGCTCCGATGGCCACGCTTCCGGCAAACACGCCATCGCTGTCGCTCGACGCCATACTCGGCCGCGCTGAAAAGGCCGCTCCCGGCGAAATTCCACTCTACATCAGCTTCGACGACGAACGCCCGATCGTCTACGTCACGACTGGCCCAACGCCCGATGCCGCCCCCGCGGCGATGCACTTCCTCGCGTTCGACGCGCGCACCGGGGCAAAGATGCCGCCCTATGTCCCCGGCGTGATGGCGTTCATCTTGAAGCTCCACACCGACATGTTCCTCGGCTTCTGGGCTGAGATCTTCCTCGGCGTGATGGGCCTGCTCTTCTTCGCCGCGATCGTCTCGGGTGTCGTGCTCTACGCGCCGTTCATGTCCAAGCTCGACTTCGGCACCTTGCGTCGCGGGCGCAGCAAGCGGCTCGGCTGGCTCGATCGCCACAATCTCCTCGGCATCGTCACGCTCGCCTGGGCGAGCGTCGTCGGCGTGACGGGCACGATCAACACCTTCGTCGTGCCGATCACCGGTATCTGGAAGGCTAACGGCCTTGCAGAGATCATCGCCAGCGAGGCACGCACGCCACTGCCGGCCCAGCGCGCCTCGGTGCAGGTCGCGCTCGACGCGGTGCAGCGCGAGGCGCCCGAGATGAAGCCGCAGTTCATCGCCTTCCCCGGCGTCGTCTTCAGCAGCCACCATCACTACGCCGTCTTCCTGAAGGGCGCGACGCCGCTGACGTCGAAGATGTTGCTGCCCGGCTTCGTCGACGCCGCGACCGGACGGCTCGACGCGGTCGTGCCGATGCCGTGGTACATGCAGGCGATGCTGCTCGCGCAGCCGCTGCATTTCGGAAATTACGGCGGCCTCGCGATGAAGATCATCTGGGCGATCTTCGACATATTGACGATCATCGTGCTCGGCAGCGGGCTGTATCTTTGGCTGCGTCGTCGCGGCGGTCCGAGCGACCAGCGCGTCCGCGAAGTTGTGATGGCGGGAGAAATCGCATGACCCACAAGACCAATGGCCAGATCTTCGCACTGCCGATCCTGCTCGGCGTGTCGACCGTCGCGGGGCTCGGCGCAGGCCTGATCGGCGACGGCGTCTGGGATGTCGGCGCCGGCCTGCTGCTCGCGCTGCCGCTGGTCGTGAACGGCCGCTACTGGGTCCGCCCGCCCGAACCAGTGCTACGCCGCCAACAGCTCCGGACCGCACCGATACGGCGATAACGCGGAGCCGGCATGATACCGGTCCCGCGCTAGTGTTGCGACCGTCAGGCGGACGCCATCAGGTCGTCGGCGTACCCTGGCGGGCCGGCGCGGTCATCGGAACCCCGACCGGAGGAGCAACGGGTGCGGGCGCGACTGCACCGTTAGCCATTGGCGGCGGCGGGGGCGCCATACCCGCCGGCGGCGGCGGAGGAGCACCCGGACCGCCGGGAGCCCCAGGACCTTCCGGCCCACCCGGACCACCCGGACCACCAGGGCCATCACGCCCCGGACCGTCGCGTCCCGGGCTACCAGGACCATGCGGGCCACGCGGCGGGCCGCCGACCGGGCCCAGCGCCATTACCTTGCCACCGGGTGCCACCAGGAACGAGGCGTGGACGAAGCCATCTTCGAAACGGCCCTGGATCGTCACCGGCTGCCCCGCCGCGACCAGGTTGCTGCCATCGCCTTCACGACCGAGATCGACCAGCGCGCGACCGGTGCGGTCGGCCATCACGAACTTGTTGCCGTATGTCTCCGCGACCGTGCCGCGGATCGTGACGATCCCGTCGGACTGGAGCGAACGGATCGCGGTTGGCGTGGCGGGCGCCATCGTTACGCTCGGGCGGGTCGCGGCGACGGTGACGGCACCGGCCGCACCACCGACCACCAGCAGACCGGCCGCGGCGATTGCAAGGCGGTTGCGGCGGAGATTGAAGCGCTTGTTCGGCGCGATATGGGAATGTTCGGTCACGTGCGTCGTTCCTCTCATTGGTTGACGAATCACCGTCTAGGCCCGCGCTGCCGACGCCCGCTGAACCAAGCCGTTCAGTTTCCGTTGTGGTCATCGACATAGGGACACACGCATGCGGGTATTATTGGTCGAGGACGATGCGGCGATCGCCGACGGGCTGGCGCGGGCGTTGCGCGCAGAGCATTTTGCGGTCGACGTCGCGACCAATGGCGAGGATGGCGGCCATCTCGGCGCGACCGAACTGTACGACGCGGCGGTCCTGGATCTCGGCCTGCCCAAGCGCGACGGGCTGTCGGTCTTGCGCGACTGGCGCGCGGCGGGGCGCGACCTGCCCGTGCTGATCCTCACCGCGCGCGACGGGTGGTCGGAAAAGGTCGAGGGGTTCAAAGCCGGAGCCGACGATTATGTCGTGAAGCCGTTCCGTGTCGAGGAGGTCGTGATGCGGCTGCGCGCGCTGGTTCGCCGCGCGGCCGGCCATGCGGCGGCGCGAGTCACGTGCGGGCCGCTGACGTTCGACGCGCAACTCGGTACGTTCGAGTTGAACGGCTTGCCGCTGAAACTCACCGCGTTCGAATGGCGCGTACTCTCCGCCCTGATGCTCCGCCGCGAAGTCGTCATCGAGCGCGCCGACCTGATCGAGCGCGTTTACGAGGGCGATGCGGATGTCGACTCGAACTCGATCGAGGTCATCATCGGCCGGTTGCGGCGGAAGATCGGTGCGCAGATGATCGAGACGGTGCGCGGACGCGGGTACCGGCTGACGGCGGATGGTTCCTGATGAAGGTTCTGCAAACCACATCCACCGCCCCGGCAAAGGCCGGGGCCCAGTTGGGGGACGTCGCTAACGGAGCGATGCCCATCATCATAAAAACCTTTCCAATTGGGCCCCGGCTTTCGCCGGGGTGGCGCGTAAAATACGGATCGTCTCGCTTGGATAAGCAGGCGCGATGACCCACCTCCGCATCGTCCCGCGCTCCCTCTTCGGCCGCATGCTCGCGATCGCCGCGTTCTCGACTGGAATCGCGCTCCTGTTCGCAGGCGTGACAATCGGCCATGTCCTCGAACGCTTCGTCACGCGCGGGCTCGACGAGCGCCTCGACGCGCAGGTCGCGGTGCTGGCGCGCGCGGTCCGTCCCGATGCTACGTTAGACCGGATGCGCGCTATCGACCTGCCCGAGTTCGGCGAACCCGGATCCAACTGGTCATGGCAGGTCGAAGGTCCCGCCGGTCGCTTCGATAGCGGCACTACCCCGCCCCCAAACATTTCAAAGCCAGCCCCAACCATTCCACCGCCGCCGCCCGCTCTACCTCGCAATGACGAGCGCCCGCTTCCCTCCGGCCCCGGCGGGCATGAAGACCGTCAGATCCACCCCGGTGAGACGCGCGACAGGAGCGGCGAGCGGCTCCATTCGCGAACCATGGACGTCGCCACGCCGCGCGGCACGGTGACGATCACAGCGATCGGCCCTCGCCGGATCGTCGAGGAGCCGTTGCGCGAGGCAATGATCCCGCTGCTCGGCTCGCTCGCGTTGCTTGGCGCCGGACTCGCGCTCGCAACGCTGGTGCAACTGCGCTTCGGCCTGCGCCCTCTGCGCGATCTCCGGACCTCGCTCGCCGCCGTTCGTGCCGGAACCGAGCGCCACGTCCCCGCGGACCAGCCCGGCGAACTGCGACCGCTCGTCACCGAACTCAATGCACTGATCGACCAGAACGCGGCTGGGCTCGCGCACGCCCGCCAACACGTCGCCAACCTTGCGCACGGGCTGAAGACCCCCCTCGCCGCGCTTTCGCTCAAGCTCGCCGAAGCGAACGCCGACGCAGACGTCCGCGACATGGTCGACCAGATCAGTCGGCGAGTCCGCCATCACCTCGGTCGCGCTCGCGCCGACGCGACCGGCGGCGCACGCACTCGAACGCCGATAGCCCCAGCCGCCGCCGATCTTGTCGCGGTGTTGCACCGCATCCACGCCGATCGCCCGATGACGGTCGACATCGCAATCCCCGACGACCTAGCGGTCGCGATCGACCCGCAGGATCTCGACGAGATGATCGGCAACCTCCTCGACAACGCTTGGCGTCACGCGCGCGCCGCGCTTTCGATCGCTGCGAACCCGATCGATGGCACGGTCACGCTGGAGATCGCCGACGACGGCCAAGGTCTCGACGACACGGCGATGGTGCAAGCAGTCCTGCCCGGCCGTCGTCTCGACGAACGCGGCGACGGTCACGGCTTCGGCCTGTCGATCACCCGCGAGCTCGCCGAACTGAATGGGGGCACGGTGACGCTCGACCGTTCCCCCGTCCTCGGCGGCTTGTTAGTCCGCCTGACGCTACCTCAGCGCAGCTGACATCACAGCGCGCGGACGACGACCGGCGACAGCGGTGCCTTGGCCAGCGTGTTGCGAAGCGGCAGCGTAAACGGCGCCGCCTCGATCTCGAAAACGTCGCCCTCCTGCGTTGTCACGCCTTCGCTGAACGACAAGGTTGCCGTCCCAAAGAAATGGACGTGGACGTCGCCGGGCCGGCGAAACAGGTCGTATTTGAAGTGATGCGCCTCGAGGTTGGCGATCGTGTGCGACATGTTCGCCTCGCCCGAGAGGAACGGCTTTTCCCAAAGCAACGCACCGTCGCGGTGGATGCGGCTCATGCCCTCGACATGGTCGGGAATTGGGCCGGTCAGCAATTCCGGACCGAGCGCCGCCTGCCGCAGCTTGGAATGCGCGAGCCAGAGGTAATTGTGCCGCTCGGTCACGTGATCGCTGAACTCGTTGGCAAGACAGAGGCCAAGGCGGAACGGCGTACCGTCCGGGCCGATCAGGTAGATGCCGGCGAGTTCGGGCTCCTCGCCGCCGTCCTGCGCGAAGGCCGGGCTGGTGAGTGCGCCGCCAGGCCCGACCAAACCCGATCCATCACCCTTGTAGAACCATTCAGGCTGCTGGCCCGTCTCGCCCACCGCCGGCTTGCCGCCCGCGACTCCGTCGAGAAACATGCGCATCGAATCCGTCAGCGTTTCGGCTGCAGCCGCAGCGCGGTGCATCTTGTCGCGCCCTTCCGCGGAACCGAGATGCGTCAGTCCGGTGCCGGTCATGATGAGATGAGCGGGATCGCCATGATCGATCGGTGACAGCAGGCGGCCGGCGGCAAGTTCGGCGGCGATTTCAACCGTCGCGCCGGTCCCACACGCCCGAACCGCCGTCGCAAGATCGGTGCCCGCTGCGATCGCGCGCATCGCAAGTTCACGGACGCTGTCCACGCCCAGGACGAGGCTCGCGCCCTCGTCGGAAGCGGCGATCACCGACCGCGTGCCGTCCGCTGCGCAATGCTGCAATAGGCGCAAACTGCTCACTTCTACTTCTCCTGCTAACGGGCGAAGGGCATACCCTATTACTCGGACTGATTACAGCCGCTAGCGATGCCGATCGTGCTACTTTCAACCCTGCTCAACTACGCAAGAGATCCAATTGATCGGTTAATTGTCAGACCACGACGATCTGAAAGTTTGGCCGATTAGCGCGCCGTTTGCTCCGGCAACGCATTGGTCGTCCGCGATCCCCACACCGCGTAGAACAACACGTAGAGTTCGCACGCCGCGGTCAGCAGGAACGAGTTCTGGAGACCGTAGGTATCTGCAAGCCACCCCTGGACGATGACCAGCGCGCCGCCAGCGATCGCCATGATTAGCAGGCCCGACCCTTCCTCGGTTAGCGGCCCAAGCCCCTTGATCCCGAGCGTGAAGATCGTCGGGAACATGATCGAGTGGAACAGACCGACGGAGATCAGCGCCCACATCGCGACATGCCCTGTGGTGAAGGTGGCAATGAGCATCACGACGCAGGCGCCGATGCTCGCAAACGCCAGCACGCGCTCGGCAGGGATCGTACGCATCACAACGCTGCCGATCAGCCGGCCGACCATCATCCCGCCCCACAGGATGAACAGGTAATGCGATGCCTGCTCGTGCGTCAGGTTGCCGATGTTCGGCTGGCTGACGAAGTTGATGAACAGGTTGGCGACGCCGATTTCGGCTATCAGATAAATAAAGATCGCCGGGATGCCGAAGACCAGATTGCGGTGCGACCAGAGCGACTGGCCCTTGCGATCCGCCTTTGCCGAACGCTGCGTCGAAGACCCCATCGCCGGCAGCGGGAAGCGCGCGATCACGATCGCCAGCACGACCAGCACGGCCGCGACGATTAGATAGGGCAGCACCACTGACTGCGCGTCGGCAATCCGCTCGGCCTGCGTCAGCACCGCGGTTGAACCGGCGGCGGCCGTGCCGGAGGTCGAACGTCCCAGGATCAGGTACCCGCCGAACAGCGGCGCGAGTGTCGCACCCGCCGAATTGAACGCCTGCACCAGGTTCAGCCGCGACGACGCGGTCTCGGGCGGACCGACGACGGCGACGTAGGGATTCGCCGCAACCTGCAGCAGCGTGATGCCACTCGCGATCACGAACAGCGCGACCAGCGTGACGCCGTAGCTGGGCAGCCGTGCGGCGGGCACCATCATCAATGCGCCGACCGCCATCAGGCCGAGCCCGAACACCATCGCGCGTTGATAGCCGACCCGCTCGATCAGCTTGGCCGACGGGATCGACGCGAAGAAATAGGCAATGAACCAGACGCTCTCGATCAGCGTGGTCTGCGTATAGCTGAGGTCGAACACGCTGCGCAGGTGCGGCAGCAGCGTGTTGTTGATGACCGTGATGAAGCCCCACATGAAGAACAGGCTGGCGAGCAACGTGAGCGCGGATCGATAGCTCGGCGCGCCTCCCGCGGCATGCACCACTCCAACGTCAACGGGCTTTTGCGTCTGTATCGGCATCGCCATAGTCGTTTCATCCTCCGTGCCCTGTCGGTGACTGCAACAGTCTTTTCCCGCAAGGCTTGCCCAGAAATATATTGTCCGACTATATAGCCACACAAGGCGCGTCAACGGCGTCGGACGAATAAGGACGGGAACCGGAATGCGCGCAATCACAAAGTCGGGGATCATCGTGGCAACCTTGCTGGCAGCGCTTTCCGCGCACACAGCCGACGCGGCAGAGGCGAAGCGCACGCCTGCCGGTACGCTCAAGGACGGTACCGCGATCGAGGCCGTGACGCTCAGCAACGCGCATGGCGTCTCCGCGCGCATCCTGTCGTACGGCGCGACGCTGCAATCGCTGATGGGCCCCGACCGCAACGGCAAGATCGCCGACGTCATGCTCGGCTATGACGACCTCGCCTCGTATGTCGATCATCCCAATTTCTTCGGCGTGACGGTCGGCCGTTTCGCCAATCGCATCGCCGGTGGCCGCTTCACGCTGGACGGCAAGGCGTATCAGTTGCCGCTCAACGACAAGGTCAATTCGCTGCACGGCGGCGGCAAGGGCTTCGACAAGGTCGCCTGGAAGATCGTCTCGGCGACGAACGGCCCGACCGCGACGCTCGTGCTGGGCTACCGCAGCCCGGACGGCGATTCCGGCTATCCCGGCAACCTGGACGTCACCGTCACCTATACGCTCGACGAAGCCGGCAATCTCGGCATCGCGTATGACGCGAAGACCGACAAGCCGACGATCGTGAACATGACCAATCACGGCATCTTCGATCTCGGCGGTGAAGGCTCGGCGATGGGCGCGTATGGCCACCGGCTGACGATCCCCGCCAAGGCGATCACGCCGGTCGACGACAAGCTGATCCCGACCGGTACGCTGCAGCCCGTCGCCGGCACGGTGTTCGATTTCCGAAACAGCCGCATCGTCGGCGAGGGCATCCGCGATGGTCGCGACCAGCAGATCCGCTACGGCCATGGCTACGACCACAACTTCGCGCTCGACAAGGGTCTGACCGCCAAGCCCGAACTGGCCGCGCGGCTGGAGGATCCTGTCTCGGGCCGCGTGCTCGAAGTCCTGACGACCGAGCCCGGCGTGCAGTTCTATACCGGCAATTTCCTCGACGGCACGTTCATCGGCAAGAAGGGTCATCTGTACCGGATGGGCGACGGCATCGCGCTAGAACCGCAGAAATTCCCCGATGCGCCCAACAAGCCGAACTTCGTCTCCGCACGCGTCGATCCGGGCAAGCCGTATCATCACGCCATGATCTACCGCCTTTCCGTCGCCCGCTGACACCCAGACCGCTCCCCCAGGAAATTCCCGATGACCGACATGCCCAATCCTCCCGCCAAGCTCCGCTCGCGCGCGTGGTTCGACAACCCCGAGAACATCGACATGACCGCGCTCTATCTGGAGCGCTATCTGAACTTCGGGCTGAGCCTCGAGGAACTGCGCTCGGGCAAGCCGATCATCGGTATCGCGCAGACTGGCAGCGACCTGAGCCCGTGCAACCGCCACCATCTCGTGCTTGCCGAACGCCTGCGCGAAGGCATCCGTGAAGCCGGTGGCATCGCGCTCGAATTTCCGGTCCATCCGATCCAGGAAACTGGCAAGCGCCCGACCGCCGGGCTCGACCGCAACCTCGCCTATCTGGCGCTGGTCGAGGTGCTCTACGGCTATCCGCTCGACGGCGTGGTGCTGACGATCGGTTGCGACAAGACGACGCCCGCCTGCCTGATGGCGGCTGCGACCGTCAATATCCCGGCGATTGCGCTCTCGGTAGGTCCGATGCTCAACGGCTGGCACAAGGGCGAGCGGACCGGCTCGGGCACCATCGTATGGAAGGCGCGCGAGCTGCTCGCGACCGGCGCGATCGACGACGAGGGCTTCATAAAGCTCGTCGCGTCGTCGGCACCCTCGACCGGCTATTGCAACACGATGGGCACCGCGACGACGATGAACAGCTTGGCCGAAGCGCTCGGCATGCAGCTGCCCGGCTCGGCCGCGATCCCCGCGCCGTATCGTGATCGCCAGGAAGTCGCGTACAAGACCGGCAAGCGGATCGTCGACATGGTTTCGGAAGACCTGAAGCCATCGGACATCCTGACCAAGGAGGCGTTCCACAACGCGATCGTCGTCAATTCGGCGATCGGCGGGTCGACCAACGCACCGATCCATCTTGCTGCGATCGCGCGCCACATCGGCGTCGACCTGCCGATCGACGACTGGCAGACGCACGGCCACAAGGTACCGCTGATGGTCAACCTCCAGCCCGCTGGCGAATATCTCGGCGAGGATTATTACCATGCCGGCGGCGTCCCCGCGGTGGTCGCCGAGCTGATGAAGCAGGGCCTGATCCACGAAGACGCGATGACCGCCAACGGCAAGTCGATCGGCGACAATTGCCGGACCGCGACGATCGAGGACGAGCGCGTTATCCGCCCGTTCGCGACGCCGTTGCTCGAGGATGCCGGGTTCATCGTGTTGCGCGGCAATTTGTTCGACTCGGCGATCATGAAGACCAGCGTGATTTCGCCGGAGTTCCGCGAGCGCTATCTGTCCAACCCCGATGACCTCGAGGCGTTCGAGGGCCCCGCGGTCGTGTTCGACGGGCCCGAGGATTATCACCACCGGATCGACGACCCCTCGCTCGGGATCACCACCGACACGTTGTTGTTTATGCGTGGCGCGGGCCCGATCGGCTATCCGGGTGCGGCCGAGGTCGTGAACATGCGGCCGCCGGCGTATCTGATCCGCGAGGGCGTCCATGCCCTCCCCTGCATCGGCGATGGGCGCCAGTCGGGGACGTCGGGGTCGCCGTCGATCCTCAACGCCTCGCCCGAAGCGGCGGCGATGGGTGGGCTTGCTCTGATCCGGACCGGCGACCGGGTTCGCATCGACCTCGCCAAGGGATCGGCCAACGTGCTGATCTCGGACGAGGAACTGGCCGAGCGCCGCCGTGCGCTGACCGAAGCGGGTGGCTATGCCTATCCGCGTTCGCAGACGCCTTGGCAGGAAATCCAGCGCGCCACGGTCGGCCAGATGGAAACCGGTGCGATCCTCGAAGGCGCCGAGAAGTACCAGCGAATCGCGCAGACGATGGGCCTACCGCGCGACAATCACTGAGGCGGACTTGCGCGCCGCTCGATCAGGGCGGTGCGCAGGCATTGGCAGACGACCTCGTCGCGCTGGTTGATCAGCCGATGCGTGAAAGTGACGATGCCCGCGTTCGGGCGCGACTTGCTCGGCTTCAACTCGGTAACTTCCGTCTCGCAGCGCATCGTGTCGCCGATGAACACGGGCTTTGGGTGTACCAGCTTGTCGTAGCCGAGATTGGCGACGAGCGTGCCGAGCGTCGTCTCGCCCACCGACAGCCCGACCATCAGTGCGAAGGTGAAGGTGCCGTTGACGAGGATTTGGCCGAACTCGCTCGCCTTCGCCGCCTCGATATCGAGGTGGAGCGGCTGCGGGTTGTGCGTCATCGTCGAGAACAGGAGGTTGTCCGTCTCGGTCACCGTGCGGCGGATCTCGTGCTCGATCCGGTCGCCGATACTCCAGTCGTCGAAATAGCGGCCGGCCATCAGTTATCCTTCTCGATGCGGACGAGCATGATGCCCTCGGTCACCTGCCCGCCCTCGATTGCGTTCAGGTCCGCGACGACGCCGTCGAACGGCGCGGTCAGCGAATGCTCCATCTTCATCGCCTCGAGCGTGACGAGCTTCTGGCCCTTGGTGACGGTATCGCCCGCCGTTACATCGACCGCGATGATGCGACCGGGCATCGGCGACAGGATCGCACCGTCCGCTGCTCCGCCCGCAGCGACACCCGTCGCACGCCACGGCTTGAGCTGCCAGGTCTGGCCGGCTTCGGAGATCAGGACGTCTTCGAAGGCCGACGTCTCTCCGGCATGTCCGTCGAGATCGACCTCGACCGGTTCGCCGTCCAGCAGGAACGTCGCGCTGCGGCGCGGCGCTGCGTTGAGGCGGAAGCCGGCGATCGGATCGGCGGATACGAGCGCGCCGGCGGCGTCGGCCAACGCCTCTTCGGTCGGGTGCGTCGGTGGCATGAGCGCGTCGCCTTCGCGGGCGATCAGCCCGGTGTCGAGCGTACCCGCCACGAAGTCGGGATGGTCGAGCGCCTCGACGAGGAACCCGGCGTTGGAGCGTACCGGCCAGACGACCGCGCCGTCGAGCGCATACGCCAAGGCCTCGCGCGCAGTCTCGCGGTCTTCGCCCCAGGCGATGACCTTGGCGATCATCGGATCGTAGAAGGGCGAGATTTCAGCGCCCTGCTCTACCCCGGTATCGACGCGCGCGGTGGTACCGAGATCAAAGCGTTCGAGCGTGCCGATCGACGGGAGGAACCCCTTGGCGGGATCTTCGGCATATAAACGCGCTTCCATCGCCCAGCCGTCGATCGCCAGTTCGTCCTGACGCTTGGGCAAGGGCTCGCCGGATGCGACGCGGAGTTGCCATTCGACGAGGTCCTGCCCGGTGATCTCTTCGGTAACCGGGTGCTCGACCTGCAACCGGGTGTTCATTTCCATGAACCAGATGCGGTCGGAGCGGAGGCCTTCGCTGGCGTCGGCGATGAACTCGATCGTACCGGCACCGACGTAATCGACCGCCTTGGCGGCCTTGACCGCGGCGGCGCAGATGGATTCGCGAGTGGCGGCGTCCATGCCGGGCGCGGGCGCTTCCTCGATCACCTTCTGATGGCGGCGCTGGAGCGAGCAGTCGCGTTCGAACAGGTGGACAACGTTGCCGTGGCTGTCGCCGAAGACCTGCACTTCGATATGGCGCGGCGAGAGGATGTATTTCTCGATCAGAACGTCGGTGTTGCCAAACGACGAGGCCGCCTCGCGCTGGCACGAGACGAGCGCATCGGCGAACTCGGCGGCCGTATCGACGCGGCGCATGCCCTTGCCGCCGCCGCCGGCGACCGCCTTGATGAGCACGGGGTAGCCGATCGCGTCGGCCTCCGCTTTCAGACGTTCGGGCGTCTGGTCTTCGCCGAGATAGCCGGGGGTGACGGGTACGCCGGCGGCGATCATGCGCTGTTTCGCGGCGTCCTTCAGGCCCATCGCGCGGATGCTGCCGGGATTGGGACCAACCCAGATCAGCCCGGCGTCGAGCACCGCTTGGGCGAAGTCGGCATTCTCCGACAGGAAGCCGTAGCCGGGGTGGATCGCCTCCGCGCCGGTGTCGAGCGCGGCGGCAATGATGCGGTCGCCGACGAGGTAGCTTTCGCGCGCTGGGGAGGCGCCGATGTGCACGGCTTCATCGGCCTGGCGGACGTGAAGCGCGTTCGCGTCGGCGTCCGAATAGACCGCGATCGTGCGGATGCCGAGCGCCCTTGCGGTGCGGATGATGCGGCAGGCGATCTCGCCGCGATTGGCGATCAGGAGGGACTCGATCATCGATTCGCTCCGCGGAAGTGCACAAAGTGCAGACGCTCCAGCGATGTGCACATCGGGCTCGAAAGCCCCGCAATGGCGGGAAGATCGGCGGAAAGGATCGACTGTATCATCATGGTCATCCCGGCATAAGCCGATGCGGGCGGTGTAGGACAGGCCATGTCAGTTCGCGCAACCGGTGGTGCGCTTCGACCAGGTGAGGTTAGCGATCTTCCAGCGGCCGGCTTCGCGGACCATGTCGAAATGGTCGGTGCCGCAATGCGCGACCTTGCCGTCGATCGTGAAGACATAGGGCGACCAGACCATCGCGATGTCGCCGTCGATGTCGACCGCGGGATCGGTGAGGCGCTCGGCGTAGCGCTCGGGGCCGGGCTTGATCGACGCGGCGAAGTCGGGCCAGCTGGTGCGGCGGACCGAGCGCGTCCCGTCTGGCTTTTCCTCGGCGACGGTGGCGCTGCCGTCGGGGCGGACCTGGGCGAGGATCGCCTGGCCGTCGCGGGCGGCGAGCGCGACGAGGAGCGCATCGATCGGAACCATGACGCCCGCCTCTTCGGTCATAGCCGCGGGCGGCAGGCCGGTGCCTTTGACGATCGGCTGGACCGGGGTGATCTGTCCGGCGGCGAGGAGAAGTGACAGCAGGATCATCGGGTTACATCCTGAACACGCCGAACGCGGGGCGTTCGGGGATGGGAGCGTTGAGCGTCGCGGCGAAGGCCAGGCCCAGCACGTCTCGCGTTTGGGCGGGATCGATGATGCCGTCGTCCCAGAGGCGCGCGGTGGCGTACCAGGGGTTGCCCTCGTTCTCGTATTTCTGCCGGACCGGGGCCTTGAAGGCCTCGGCCTGCTCAGGCGTCCAGCCGTCCGCGTCGCGGTGGACGGTGGCGAGGACGGATGCCGCCTGCTCGCCGCCCATCACGCTGATCCGGCTGTTGGGCCAGGTGAACAGGAAGCGCGGCGAATAGGCGCGGCCGCACATGCCGTAATTGCCCGCGCCAAAGCTGCCGCCGATCAGCACGGTGATCTTCGGGACGGTCGCGGTGGCGACGGCGGTCACGAGCTTGGCGCCGTGCTTGGCGATGCCTTCCGCCTCGTACTTGCCGCCGACCATGAAGCCGGAGATGTTCTGGAGGAACAGCAGCGGGATCTTCCGCTGGCAGGCGAGTTCGATGAAGTGCGCGCCCTTCTGTGCGCTCTCGCTGAACAGCACGCCGTTGTTGGCGAGGATCGCGACCGGGATGCCCCAGATATGCGCGAACCCGCAGACGAGCGAGGTGCCGTAGAGCGCCTTGAACTCGTGGAACTCGCTGCCGTCGACGAGGCGCGCGATGACCTCGTGGACGTCGTAGGGCGCGCGGACGTCGCTGGGGACGATGCCGTACAGCTCTTCGGGGGCGAACTTCGGCGGCCTGGGCTGCTGGAGGTTCACCGCGGTCTGCGCCTGGGGTTGCAGGGTCGAGACGATATCGCGGACGATCGTCAGCGCGTGCTCGTCGTTCTCGGCGACGTGATCGACGACGCCCGACCGGCGGGCATGCGTGTCGGCGCCGCCCAGTTCCTCGGCCGAGATGACCTCGCCGGTCGCGGCCTTTACGAGGGGTGGGCCTGCGAGGAAGATCGTCCCCTGCCCGCGGACGATGATCGTCTCGTCGGACATCGCGGGCACATACGCGCCGCCCGCGGTGCAGCTGCCCATGACGCAGGCGATCTGCGGGATGCCGAGCGCGGACATGTTGGCCTGGTTGAAGAAGATCCGGCCGAAGTGATCGCGGTCGGGGAAGACCTCGGCCTGATGCGGCAGGTTCGCGCCGCCGCTGTCGACGAGGTAGATGCAGGGGAGCCGGTTTTCCTGCGCAATTTCCTGGGCTCGCAGGTGTTTCTTGACGGTGAGCGGGAAGTAGGTGCCGCCCTTCACCGTCGCATCGTTGCACAGGATCATGCACTGGCGACCCGACACGCGGCCGATCCCGGCGATCACGCCGGCGCCGGGGACCTCATCGTCATAGAGGCCGTTGGCGACGAGCTGCCCTATTTCGAGGAACGGCGAGCCGGGGTCGAGCAGGCGTTCGACGCGATCGCGTGGGAGGAGCTTGCCGCGCGACGTGTGGCGCTCGCGGGATTTCGCGTTGCCGCCGAGCGCAGTGCGAGCGACGTCCTCGCGGAGGGTTTCGGCGAGCGCGTGGTTATGGGTCGCATTGGCGCGAAAGGTTTCGCTGGCGGGGGACAGGGCGGAGGTGAAGACGGGCGCGGTCACTTGATTCCCCTCCCGCTTGCGGGAGGGGTTAGGGGAGGGAATGCGGCCAGGAAGGACGCTTGTGGCAGGCCCTCCCCCGACCCCTCCCGCAAGCGGGAGGGGAGCAGTAGGCGCATCACTGTGCCACCTTGGGGGCGGCACCTATCAATTCACGCCCAATCAACATCCGCCGAATCTCGTTCGTCCCAGCGCCAATGTCGAGCAGCTTCGCATCCCGCATGAACCGCTCCACTGGCCAGTCCTTGGTATACCCTGCCCCACCCAGCGCCTGGATCGACTCGAGCGACACCTTCACCGCGCTCTCGCTCGCCAGCAGGATCGCGCCGGCCGCGTCGAACCGCGTGGTCTTGCCCGCATCGCACGATTTCGCGACCGCATAGACGTACGCGCGCGCTGAACTCAGCGCGACGTACATGTCGGCGACCTTCGCCTGGATCAGCTGGAACTGGCCGATCGCCGTCCCGAACTGCTTCCGCTCACGGACGTACGGGATCACCACGTCCAAGCACGCCTGCATGATGCCGAGCTGGATGCCCGCGAGCACCGCGCGCTCGTAGTCGAGGCCCGACATCAGCACGCCGACGCCGCCATTCTCGGGGCCCATGACGTTCTCGAACGGGACTTCGCAATCAGTGAAGACGAGTTCGGCGGTCGGCGAGCCGCGCATACCCATCTTGTCGATCTTCTGGCCGATCGCGAAGCCCGGCATGTCCTTCTCGATCAGGAACGCGGTGATACCGCGCGAGCCTTCGCCGGTCTTCGCATAGACGACCAAAGTGTCGGCATAGGCCGCGTTGGTGATCCAGAACTTCGTGCCGTTGAGGACGTAGCCGGTGTCGGTCTTCACCGCTTTCAGCTTCATCGAGACGACGTCGGAGCCGGCGCCCACCTCGGACATGGCGAGGCTGCCGACATGCTCGCCGGACACGAGCTTCGGCAAATACTTCGCCTTCTGCTCGGGATTGCCCCAGCGGCGGATCTGGTTGACGCACAGGTTCGAATGCGCGCCGTAGCTGAGCCCGATCGACGCGGATGCGCGCGACACTTCCTCGACCGCGACGACGTGTTCGAGATAGCCGAGGCCGAGGCCGCCAAACTCCTCCTCGACGGTGATGCCGTGCAGCCCGAGTTCGCCCATCGCCGGCCACAGCTCGCGTGGGAACCAGTCGTCGGCATCGATCTTCGCCGCCAGCGGCGCGATCTTGTCGGTGGCGAAGCGGTGCGTGCTCTCGCGAATCATGTCCGCGGATTCGCCGAGCGCGAAATCGAAATCGGGTATCATGCAGCCTCTCCAGACCTTGTGTTGCAGCCATGATACCCGGTCGCGGCCCTCTAGAGAAATTGATACGACCGAACACATGCGATAGATCGCGTCTATGGTCGTACCGCGATGATCGAACGCTATGTTTTGCGCTATTTCCTGGCGGTCGTGGACCAGGGCAATTTCACGCGTGCCGCCGCGCAATGCCGGATCTCGCAGCCGACGCTGTCGGTCGGGATTGCCAAGCTCGAGGCGTCGCTCGGGCAGACCTTGTTCCTGCGGACCAACCGACGGATCGAACTTACCCCCTCGGGTACGCGGTTCGCGGTGCATGCGCGTCGGATCGAAGCCGAGTTCGCCGCCGCCGAGCGGGATTTGCAGGATACGGCTCCAACCAAGCTCGTGCGCCTCGGGATCGCGACGACGTTGCCGCCGTCCTGGATAGCGGCCGCGCTAGGCCGGGCGCGACGCGCGTCCACCACCGAACGCCTCGAAGTGGTCGAGGGACGGAGCAGCGAACTCGTCGCGCTGCTCGATCGCGGGCGGATCGACGTGATGCTCGGCGCGATCGGCGACGATGCGCGCGGTCGCGTGCTGTTCGAGGAGGGATTCGCGGTCGCGGTGGCAAGCGACCACCGACTGGCCGGACGCGCTACGCTTGCGGTCGCCGACGTCGCCGAGGAAACCATGATCGTCCGCCGCCACTGCGAAGCGCTGGCCGAAACGAGCCGCTTCTTCACCGCGCGCGGCGTGCGGCCCTTCATGGCCGCCCGCACCGTCAGCGACGACCGCGCGCTGACCTATGTCCGTGCGGGGCTCGGGATGACGGTCATGCCGCTGAGCTTTGCCAGCGAGGGCATCGCGATGATTCGGTTGACGGGCTTCGATCCGACGCGGCGCGTAGGCGTGCTGGTGGCGAACGATTCCGCCTCGCGTATTGAGGGAAGCGCCGTGGTCGCGGCGATCGAGGAGACGTTCATGGACCTGCACGCGGCAGGAGCCGGTGCCGACGATCTCATCTGACGCTATGTAAGAAGCGGTACCGGCTGACCGGTCATCAACGGAAATGGTGGAGCCGAGGGGGATCGAACCCCTGACCTTTCGCATGCCATGCGAACGCTCTCCCAGCTGAGCTACGGCCCCATTCCCGTTGGGAGGCGGGTCACTAACCGGACCCGCCCGGGTTGGCAAGCGGCGTAAATGCCGCCTGCCAAATTTCTTTTAGATTAACGCTCGTGCTCGTCCTGCGGCGTCTCGACCCCGAGGTCGTCGTCGCCGCCGAGATCGACTTCGTCGTCCGCCGACGGCTCTTCGTCCTCGCCGGTGATCGAGGCGATGTCCTCTTCCTCGTCACCCTCGAGATCCGCGTCGGGCTTCTTGGTGTCAGGCTTGGCGACTTCGAACGGCAGCGGCTGCTTCGACTTCAGGATGGGCTCGGGCTCCCATGCATACCCGCATTCGATGCAGGTCACGGGGTCGGCTTTTTCGAGGTCGTAGAAACGCGTCGCGCATTTCGGGCACGAACGCTTCGTGCCCCATTCCGGCTTGATCATGCCGATAGAACCTTTCGGATGAATGGATTGCGGGGGGATACCCTCGCAAAGTGGGCGCGCCTTGCCATAGCGCAAGGCCACTGTCAAAAGCCCGGCCCCATGGCACACCCCCTCCCCACTTCGATGGACGTCGTCGCGCGCGGTCCTTTGACCGGTTCGATCGCAGTCCCCGGCGACAAGTCTATCAGCCACCGTGCGCTGATGTTCGCGAGCCTGGCGGTCGGCACCAGTCGGATCGAGGGTTTGCTGGAAGGCGAGGACGTGCTCGCCACCGCGGCTGCGATGCGCGCGATGGGCGCGACGATCGAGCGCGGCGAGGACGGGATCTGGAGGGTCGACGGTGTTGGCGTGGGCGGGTTGCTCCAGCCCGAGACCGCGCTGGAGATGGGCAATTCTGGCACGTCGACGCGGTTGCTGATGGGCCTCGTGTCGAGCCATCCGATCACCTGCACTTTCACCGGCGACGCATCGCTGTCGGGGCGGCCGATGGGACGGGTGATCGAGCCGCTGTCGCAGATGGGGGCGGACATTACGTCCTCTCCTGGCGGGCGGCTGCCGTTGATGGTGCGCGGGATGTGTCCGGCGGTGCCGATCGAATACACGCTGCCGGTCGCGTCGGCGCAGGTGAAGTCGGCGATCCTGCTGGCGGGGCTCAACACGCCGGGGATCACGCGGGTCATCGAGCCGGTCGCGACGCGCGATCATAGCGAGCGGATGCTGACCGGGTTCGGCGCGAAGCTGACCGTCGAGGAAACCGAGGCCGGGCGGATCATCTCGATCGCCGGCGAAGCGGACCTCAAGCCGCAGGATATCGTCGTGCCGGGCGATCCGTCGTCGTCGGCGTTCTGGCTGGTGGCTGCGTCGATCGTCCCGGGGTCGGATATCGTCGTGCGCAACGTCGGGCTGAACCCGACGCGAATCGGGATCGTCACGGCGTTGCGGATGATGGGCGCCGATATCATCGAGCTCGATCCGCGCATCGTCGGCGGCGAGCCCGTCGCGGACCTGCGCGTCCGGCACGCCCCGCTGACCGCGATCGAGGTGCCGGCCGATCTCGCGCCGAGCATGATCGACGAATATCCGGTGCTGTTCGTCGCCGCCGCCTTCGCGACTGGCACGACCGTTGCGCGCGGCGCGCATGAGTTGCGGGTCAAGGAATCGGACCGGATCACGACGATGCGGATCGCGCTCGAAGCGTGCGGCGTCGTTTGCGAGGAGTATGAGGACGGCATGGCGATCACCGGGTCGGGCGGCGCGGCGATTCGCGGTGGCGCTCGGATCGCCTCGAAACTCGACCACCGCATCGCAATGAGCATGGTCGTGGCTGGACTTGGGAGCCGCGAGCCCGTCACGATCGACGATGTATCGCCGGTGGCGACGAGCTATCCCGTGTTCTTCCGGTCGCTCGATGCGCTTACCGGCCGGGGGAATTAAGATGATCATCGCAGTCGACGGTCCGGCGGCATCGGGCAAGGGCACGATCGCGCGTGCCTTGGCCAAGCATTACAAGCTGCCGTATCTCGATACCGGGCTGTTGTACCGTGCGGTCGCGTTGAGCGTGGCGCGGATGGGGCTCGATCCGGAAACCGAGGCCGACGCGGTCGCGGCGTGCGATTTCAGCGATGCGCTGTTGAGCGATCCGGCGTTGCGCGACGACGATATCGGCGCGCTGGCGTCGGTGGTTTCGGCGCATCCGCTGGTGCGGGCGGCGCTGCTGCATCGGCAGAAGCGGTTCGCGGCGCAGGAGGGTGGCGCGATTCTCGACGGGCGCGACATCGGCACGGTGATCGCGCCGGATGCGGATGCGAAGCTGTTCGTGAAGGCCACGCCGAATATCCGGGCGCAACGGCGGCATGCGGAGTTGCAGGCTCGGGGGGGGACTGCGAGCAAGGATCGGGTGCTGGCGGATATTCGGGCTCGGGATGCTCGGGATAGTGGGCGGTCTACTGCGCCGCTGGTGATGGCGGCGGATGCTGCTTTGCTGGATACTAGTTTTTTGTCGATCGAGGCTTCGGTGCAGAGGGCGGTGGCGTTGGTTGAGGCGCAGCGGGCGAAGAAGTCCGCTTCGGTTTAAGCCTTTCGCCCACCCCGGGAAGTGCACCACCCCGGCGAAGGCCGGGGCCCAATTGGAACGTCCGCAGTAACGAAGGGCGGTCCTCAGTTAGCAACGTCCCCCAATTGGGCCCCGGCCTTCGCCGGGGTGGTTGCTCTGTGGGAGTAAGCTACCGCGCCTAAAATTGTTTCCCCGCGAAGGCGGGGACCCAGACTGGGCTCCCGCCTTCGCGGGAGAACAAGGAGGAGTGAGCGGCAGTCCCCTATGGCGCGCCGTGCCCTGCCTTACAGCGCAGTAGCCAGCGCCACCGCCCCGAACACCACCCCCGGCGCATTCGCCACGACGATCGGCCAATCCCGCTTGTCCTTCAGAAACCCGTACCCGACCCACAGCGCGCAGTTCACCATCGTCGCGAACGGCTGGACCACCGATCCCTTCTGACCCGCAAGGTTCAGCATGATCTGGTCGATGTACGACAGGTACATCACGATCGCCGTCACGGTGGCGACCCAGCCCAGCACGAGAATGCCGCGTTCGTTCAAATCTTCGCTCCTGTTGTGAGCGGCCCCTAACGAAGCAGCGGCGAACTTGCTCCGAGACCCGGTTTCGGCTATACGGAACCGTCCGGCGAGCGATGCTCGTGGAGGAAGGCGCGGAGACCCTCGAGTCTCACGCGCCGTTTTCGCATTCAGCGTCTACGTCCTCCGCTGCCTCGTGCCGTCCGGATGCTGCGCCGGCGTTCGGTCGTCGCGGCAACGAAGGCCAAGACCAGCGGACCCAACCGCTTGGCCGGAAACAGACTAGGATTACTGAATTCTATGGCAACCCAGGTAATGCCGACCCGCGACGATTTCGCGGCGATGC
>Ga0247809_1000226_pt1 | contig 29351 bp, 38 predicted proteins | sample UWRJL104311B1_FD_180951 | JGI IMG/M metagenome (GOLD analysis project Ga0247809, IMG submission 180951) | Plant litter microbial communities from Arlington Agricultural Research Station in Wisconsin, United States - UWRJ-L104-311B-1 | ecosystem: Environmental > Terrestrial > Plant litter >...
GAGCAGGAACTGCTGCGCGAGCGCACATACGAGATGACCAACGGCCAGGTGCAAAGCGCCAGCAAACGCGACCAGCTGCTGCTGCATATCCTGGAGAACTACGGCGTGGACCTGCCCGACATGCAGAAGTCCACATTGGAGCGGCGCATCGCGGATCCCGACTTGCCCGAAGGCCTCAAGGAACTGCTGCGCGTGCGCCTGTCGACCGCTACCACCAGCACCAGCAAGTACCAGGCCCTGCTCAACTGCGTCAGCAGCGATGGCCGGCTGCGCGGCACGAAGCAATACTGCGGCGCCGCGCGCACCGGGCGCTGGGCCGGCCGTCTGTTCCAGCCCGACAATCTACCTTCTCGCGGCCTCATGCCCGAGGACCAGATAGAACTAGGCATTCAGGCGCTCAAGGACGGCACCGCCGGCCTGTTGTTCGGCGACGTGATGTGGCTCACCAGCTCGGCTATTCGCGGATGTATCGCGGCGCCGCCTGGCAAGAAGCTGGTGGTGGCCGACCTGTCGAACATCGAGGGGCGCGGACTGGCCTGGCTCGCCGGTGAGAAGTGGAAGATGAAGGCGTTCGCCGAGTTCGACGCCGGGCGCGGCCACGACCTGTACGCGCTGGCATACGCCAAGTCGTTCGGCGTCTCGCCCGAGTCGGTGATGGAAGACAAGAAGGCCGGCGGCATCCAGCGTCAGGTCGGGAAAGTTCAAGAGCTCGCCCTAGGGTTTCAATCCGGCGTCGGCGGATTCTGCACCTTCGCAGCGGCCTACGGTATCGACTTGGAAGATCTGGCCGCGCAGGCGCAGCGCCACATACCCGGCGAGGTGTGGGGCCAGTCGTCGATCATGCTGGAATGGCACCGCAGCAAGGGCCGCGACCCGGCGGCGCAGTACGGGCTGTCGGACCGCGCATGGCTGGTGTGCGAGTCGTTCGTCCTCGGCTGGCGTGCCGGCCACCCCGCGATTAAAGACTGGTGGCACGACCTGGAAGACAAGATGCGCCAGGCGATCACGAACCCCGGCACCACCTACCAAAGCGGCAAGGTGAAAATCCGCCGTGACGGCGCGTGGATGCGCGTGGTGCTGCCGTCGGGCCGTGCGCTCTGCTACCCCGGCCCCGCGCTGGTGGCCGAGCGCAAGAAGAAAGACGAGACGGAAACGGCCGACGTCGAGACCGTGCGCGCGGTGGAGTCGGACACCGGCGACGGGCGCACTTCGGTGAGCTATCTGGGCATGAACCAGTACAGCCGGAAGTGGTCCCGCATCCATACATACGGTGGCAAAGGGGCGGAAAACTGTCTGACTGGAGACACCGAAGTGTTGACCATGGTGGGCTGGTGTCGCATTGACGAAGTAGAGGATATCCCAGTGTGGGACGGCCATGAATGGGTCGAGCACGACGGTTGTGTTTATAAAGGTAATCAGTTAGTATTATCAAACTACGGCGTAAGGATGACGCCGGATCATTTGGTTCTAACTGAGAAAGGATGGCGGAATGCATCATCGTGCGAGGGACTTGACCGGGCAGACGTTGGGCTACCTGACGGCTATACGGTACATCGGATCGGAGAACGGGCGCCGGTCTATCTGGGAAGTGAAATGCAGCTGCGGTGTGCTCAAGCCTATGCAAGCCTCGGAATTCCTCAAGCAGCAGAAGCGCGGCATCGTGGCGTCGTGCGGGTGCATGCGGAAGGCGACGATCGGGGCGAGGAACGTTACCCACGGTATGAGCCGGCACCCGGCGTTTGCAGTGTGGCGCAGCATGTGCGACCGCTGCCACTTGGCGACGCACCAGGCGTATCACAACTATGGTGCGCGGGGCATTACTGTCTGCGATACCTGGCTGGAATCCTTCGAGGCGTTCTGGGCCGACATGGGGCCGACGTACGCCACCGGGCGATCGATCGAGCGCAAGGACAACGCGCAGGGGTACAGCCCCGAGAATTGCCGATGGCAGTCAATGCGGCGGCAAGCGAACAACAAGCGCACCTCGCGGCTGATCGATACCCCGATGGGGCGCATAACAGTGTCGCAGGCGGCGCGCCGGTACGGGATCTACGTCGGGACGCTGTACTACCGCCTGGACCACGGGTGGCCGGTGCTGAAGGCGCTCAACCTGTCTACGACCTGATGAACTGCGGGCCGCGTCACCAGTTCGTGGTGCGCGGCACCGACGGTCAAGCGCTGATCGTCCACAACTGCACCCAGGCCACCGCCCGCGACGTTATGGCCCACAACATGCCGCTGATCGACGGTGGATACTTTGACGGCGAGGAATTCATCGACGGGCTGCGCGCACTGGAGTTGCACGGCGAGCGTGACGACCGGCCCGAGCACCTGCAGGGCTATGGCATTGTCCTAACCGTTCATGATGAATGCGTGGCCGAGACCCCCGATGACCCCCGCTACAACGCCGAGCACCTGGCCGCGCTGCTGTGCGCACCACCACCATGGGCGCCGGACATGCCGCTGGCCGCCGCCGGCTTCGAGTCGTACCGCTACAAGAAATAACTTGCACAAGTAAATACTTGCGTGTATAGTTCTTACATCGGCGCCGCATTGGGCGGCGCCAGAACTGTCCCAAAGGACAAGGCCATGAAAAAGATTTTCGTATTCAGTAACGTTCAAGGTGGCGGTGATGGCATCTGCTACGCCATGGCCGAGGACGGCACCGTGCTGGGTTCGCACTGGTGCAGCAACGAATATTTCGCCTCCGGCGACCTCGGCGTCACCCCCGGCTCGCGGCCAGATCGCCACGTAGATTACGCGAAACACTACCCGGACGGCTACGAAATGGAATTCATCCCCGCCGACGAAGTGAAAGCGCATGCAGGGCTTACCGCTGCTTTCGCGCTCAACAAGCAACAAGCCGACGCTGCCGAATAATCCACCATCCCAAGGAACCCATCATGAAAAACGAAAACGATCTGCTCGACCTGGTCACCGAAATGGTCAAGGCCAAGAACGACGCCCAGCTGTCCCGCGCGCTCGGCATCGCGCCGCCGGTCATCAGCAAGGTGCGCCACGCCCATCTGCCGGTCGGCGCCGCACTGGTGATCAAGATCCACGAGGTCACCGGCATGGCCGTCGCGCTGATCAAGTCGCACATCACCCACGGTCCGCAGGTGGTGAAATGATCGCCGCTCGCCGCGCCCGGATAGCTACCGATAGCTACGGCGGCTACGAGGTGCAGGTCTGGCGCTGGTGGTTCCCGTTCTGGGTGCAGCCGCGCATCAACACTCACCACTCGATTTCGGAGGCCGAAGCCTACGCCAAACGCTGGCTCAACCACGTCGTAAAGGAAGTCACGAAATGAAAACCGTCCTCTTACTCGGCGGCCCGGCCGCTGGCCAGCGCGTCGAAGTGCACGGGGCCATGAACAGCTATCGCGCGCTAACGGGCATCTGCGGTCTGCCGGTCGAGACCACCTACAAGGTCACCCCGATGTGCTCGCACGGCGAGGTGCACTGGTTCGGCGTGCTCGACGGCGCCGACCCGCTGGCGCTGCTCATTGCGGGGTACGCGCCTGCGCCAGCAAAGCGCGGTATCGTCGGCATGGACTTGTCCAAACTCGAGATGCACTTCGGCGATCCGGGCATCGTCCTGCGCAAGCTGTGCGCCGCCGGCGTGCTGACGCAAGAAGAACTGGCGACCGCCATGAGGAAATTCTCATGATGCGCTTCGTTCTCACGGTGGGCGGCGCGGTGGTGCTATCCGCCCTTCTGACTTGGGCGATAGTGGAGTTGCTTGACACCGCCCCACCAACCCCCGCCAAAACGGAAACCCTCAGCTGCGTCCGGGTCAAGGAAGTGGCCCCGGCCGGCACCATCAACTACCTTTGCGAGGTTCGGAAATGAACAGCAAAATCGAGCGCGACGACTTCGGGTCGACGACAATCAAGCGGCGGTCACTGGCGCGCCCCCTGCGCGAGAGCGATATCGAAAAGTACCTGGTCAAGCGCGTCAAGGAACTGGGTGGCGAGTGCCGCAAGATCCAGTTCATCGGCCGGCCGGGCGCCCCGGATCGGCTGGTGATGCTGCCGGATAAGATCGGCGGCGTTGGAGCTTTCCGCCAGGTGGTGCGCAATGCGCAAACCATCTGGATCGAACTCAAAGCACCCGGCAAAAAGGCCGAGCCGCACCAGCTGCGCGAGCACGAGCGCATGCGCAAGATGGGGCAGCGGGTGGTGGTGATTGATTCGCTGGCCGGCGTGGACGAAATCCTCAACTAAAGCTTGCACAAGTAAATACTTGCGTGTATAGTTCTTACATCGCAACCCACACCGGAGAACACCATGCCCCGCTCTATCGAAACCCTCACCGCCCGCCGCGCCGCGCAGTTAAAAGCGCTGGCCCAGGTGCGCAACACCCTGCCGGCGTCGGACCGCGCCATGGTCATCGACCTGTTCGACCAGACCGAGCCGTTGACCGACAAGCAGCACGAAACGATCGCCGTTCTGGCCGGCCGCTACCTGTGCGAGGTGGTGTCGTGAAGACCGCTGACCTGCTCCCGCCACTGCTCGACTACTGGACCGCGCGCGCCGAGGGCGTGCCCGCCGACCAGCTGGACATCCGCCGCCTCCCGCGCCCCGGCGATCCACGCACCCCGGACGCCATCTGCGTGCGCCAACTGATCGGCAACGTCGGCACCGTGCTGGGCCTGATCCGCGTGGACTACAGCACGAACTGGGCGTTGGCCGGTCCGCTGGTGGAGAAGCACCGGCTCGACGTCTACTGGCTGGCCGGGCGGTGGCGTGCGGATATCCAGCGCCTACCCATGTACGCGGCGGGCGACACCCCGCTGATCGCCATCTGCCGCGCCGTCGTGCGCGCCGCGTTCGGCGACGAGGTGGAGGATTTGCCATGCTGACCAACGAGGCGACCATAGCCTATTTGCGGATGATATTGGCGCAGAATACCAGTCGGCCAAACTACGGCGATGACAACTGCGATCCGACCAAGCAAATGGCAAAAGCGTATAACGGCGAGGGTATCGAAAACGGTATCCTGGCGTTGATCATGCTTCTGGAGCAGAAAGGGGCGAAGTGATGGAGATTAAACGAATTGAGGGTGCGACCCGAACCTTTGGCGCGCCGCACGATTGGGACGCGGAGGCCAACGGCAAATGCTACGGTCTGCCAGTGCGGGACGTAACCTGCGAGGGTACGCCGTTCATGGTCTCCGCATGGGGGCCGACGCCGCAGGAAATGAAGGCGTTGCTGGCCGGCGAGACGATCAAGCTGTGGATCTCGGGCACCGTGCATCCGGTCGTGTCCGTCACCGTCGGGCCGGTGGTATGATCATCGTCCCCCGCGAGTTCACCGCCCGGCCTTACGGCAAAATAATGACCGACTTCATCCTCGACACCGAGCGCTGCGCTGCGTGGGCTGGGATGGGCCTCGGCAAGACGGTCAGCACCCTCAACGCCGTGGACATCCTGCAGGCGCTCGACGACCGCCCGATCCTGGTCGTCGCGCCCTTGCGAGTGGCCACGACCACCTGGCCGGATGAGGTGCGCAAGTGGAACCACCTGCGCCACCTGACCGTCTTGCCGATCACCGGCAGCGAGAAGGAGCGCATGCGCGCGCTCAAGTACGACGCCAACATCCTGACTACGAATTTCGAACAGCTGCCCTGGCTTGTCGAGCACTACGGCGAGCGCTGGCCGTTCGCCACGGTGGTGATCGACGAGTCCACCAAGCTCAAGGGCTTCCGCCTGCGGCAGGGAACCCAGCGCGCCAAGGCCTTGGGCCGGGTGGCACACACGAAGATCAAGCGCATCGTCGAGCTGACCGGCACGCCGGCACCCAACGGCCTCGAAGACCTGTGGGGGCAGGCGTGGTTCTTGGACAAGGGCGCGCGCCTCGGCCGCACGTACGACGACTTCAAAAAACGGTGGTTCCGCAAGAAGTACAGCGGCTTCGGCACCGAGCCGATGGAACACGCCCAAGAGCAGATCCAGCGCGCGCTGCGCGATATCTGCGTCACGATCGACGCCAAGGATTGGTTCGACCTGAAAGACCCGATCGTCAACAATATCTATGTCGATCTGCCCCCCAAGGCGCGCGCGCTGTACCAGGACATGGAGAAGCGCGCCTTCATGGAGATCGCGGCCATGGGCACCATGCACGGCATCGAAGCGCTGGGTGCGGCGCAGAAGATCGGCAAGCTGCTGCAGCTGTCGAACGGCGCCGCCTATCTGTCACCGGGCAGTAGCGAATGGGCCGAGGTGCACGACGCGAAGATCCACGCGCTGGAGGACATCGTCGAGGAAGCGGCCGGCATGCCGGTGCTGGTGTCCATCCAGTTCAAGAGCGACCTGGCGCGCCTGCTCAAGGCCTTCGGCAAGGACGCCATCGCATTGAACAGCCAGGAGGGCATACGGCGCGCCCAACGCGGCGAGGGCAAGGTGTGGCTGGGCCACCCGGCCAGCATGGGCCACGGCGTCGACGGCCTGCAGGAGCACACCAACATCATGGCCTTCTTCGGCCACGACTGGAACCTGGAGCAGCGCCTGCAGATCATCGAGCGGATCGGGCCGACGCGGCAAATGCAGGCCGGGAAGGATCGGCCGATGTTTATCCACAACATCATCGCGAGGGAAACCGCAGACTCTATGGTCATCGAGCGGGTGGAAACGAAGCGCTCGGTGCAGGATATTCTGTTAGCGGCGATGAAGGCCAAGGGCTACGCATAAATAACTTGCACAAGTAAATACTTGCGTGTATAGTTCTACTCATGGGCAGCGCAACGGGCGCGGCGGAATTGGAGAAGAACATGAAAGCACTCAAAGTCAACGAAACGCCAGAAGGCCAACCCGTGGTGGAAGTCTATAACAAAGGCAAAACTTACACGGTATGCGGCCCGAGCATCACCCATATCGTCCACACGCGCGGCGCATCCTACCGGCGTGAAGTGCTGGGCCATGTGCAGCGTGAGAAGATCGCAGCCGCAGCCGCCCGCTACGGCGGGCATCACCTGGACGCACCATGAAAACCATCCTCACAATCGCCCTCGCCGTCACGCTCACCGCGTGCGGCGGCATGCAAGACGCCCACGCCGAGCGCGTACGGCAAATCTACCGGCCGTCGCTGCCGGCTGTCTCGATCACCGCGCCCGATGGCCGGACCACGATCAGCACCTGCGTGCACGACGCCGGCGCCATCTGCTCGCTGGTGCGCAACGGCGTCGAGTACATCAACGACACCGACCACGGCCGCCAGCTGCAAAGCGCGGTATCCTACGACGGCAAGGGCGAGAACGACAACCCGACCGAGGCCGGCGCGTCGCACCTGACCAACGGCTACAACCCGTCGCCGTCGAGCAGCCGACTTGTCGAGTCGAGCGGTGCCGGCAACGTCATCAGCACGTTCAGCCAGATGGCCTACTGGAACCCGGTCGCCGGCCAGCGCACCAGCGACACCTATTTCGAAAAGCGCGTCCAGTTCATCACGCCGACCGTGATCCGCTACGACGTGGCCTACGTGGTGCCGAAGAAGCAGACGGCCACGTTCGAGACGCTCACCGCCTACATGCCGGCCGCCTTCAGCGAGTTCCACACCGCCGACGGCGCGCGCCTGTCGGACGGCCCCGGCGAGCAAGAGAAGCCGGTCATCCTGGCCACGCCGAACGGCCAGCACGCCATGGGCATCTATTCGCAGCGTCAGGTCGGCTACGGCCGGTGGCGCTTCCGGGCCGACGGCGTGGTGAAGTGGAACGCCGTCGTGCGCGACACCAACGTGGAAGGCATCTACCGATTCACCCTGTACGTTGTGGTGGGCACGCTCGACAGCGTGCGCGCCGACATCGCCAAACTTTCGCAACAGCCACTTTAAGGAGAGCATCATGAACAAACCAATCCCCACCTTGAACGATCCATGGGTCCGCTGGGCGCGCCTGATCGGTGCCCTGTTCGTCGCTGCCGTGGTGCTGGCGCTGTTCGGTTCGCTGGTGGAGAAATGAAGCGCTGGCACACCGCGCACTGGAAAGCGGTTAAACGGGCCGCTGTGCGTGCCGAGCGTGATCTGGCGGTGCAGGGCTGGCTTGTCGCTTTCATCGCGCTGGCAGCGGCGCTCGCAAGCCTGAGCGCCTAATTCACTCCAGCCATGCGTCCACCGTCTTGCGGTGGCGGATGGCGCAATCGACGTAGCGCGGAATCAGCACCTCCTGCACCCACCCCTGCAGCACATCATAATCGTCGGTGGTCGGCGTCTCGCCGATCAGCGCGCAATCACCTGCGAGGTATTGGTCGAGCAAGGGCCGCGTCGGCGGCGGCGGCGCTTTCGGCGAGGTTACGCAGCCGCACAGGGCCAGGCTTGCAATCAGCAGGGAGAGGGGGAGGGGGCGCATTTTTCTGGTTCCTTCGGATGGCGGCGAGCTGGGTGTTGACGGCGGACAAATCGGTTTGCGCGCCGAGGGCAGCGGCGGCGATCACCTCGGCCGCCGTCTTATAGTCGGACAGCGCCACCTGCGACGCCTGCGAGATCGCATTGGCCTCGTCGCGCTTCGTCTCGGCCGCCGCGATCTTCAGGTCGGCAATCGTGTCGGCGTACCACAGCTTGGCGCCGAAGCCGCCGCCGGCAAGACCAACGACCAGCGCGCCGGCGGCGATCGGCCAGGTGGGGATCAGGCTCATCCGATCACCATCCTTTCGATCAACCGCGCGGCGCGGTTCGGGGTCTGCGTCTTGGCCCAAGCCGAGTCGCGCATGTGCTCCGCCGCGCCCACGTAGTCGCCCACCTGCATGGCCGCCACCGCCTTGCGGAAAGCGAGCAAGCCCGACACGCCCAGCTGGAAAGCCATGTTGAGGATGACGCGCTGGCGATTGTCCGACAGGCGGCGCCACCACGGCGCGCGGCGGTCGAGCTCCACCATCTTGGTGTCGATGTCCAGGTTGAGCAGCAGCACCGACTGGTGCGGGGTGATGCTCTTTCCTTCGCGCAGGTCGACGCCGAACGGCGCGGGGTCGGCGCCCTTGGCTGGGTCCAGCAGGTGGCCAACGCCGATGGTCCAGTACCCGAGGTGGTCCTTGTAGGAGCGCAGCTTCTCGCCCTCGTCGGCGCGCAGCTCGACGTTCAACAGTTCGCGGTTCATGGCGGGGTTTCCTCCCTCGGTGCCGGTGCGGGCGGCGCGCCGCGCAGCCGGTTAAAGATATCGGCCATCCAGCCGAACAGGCCGTCGTCCACCCCACGATCGATGACGCGGCTACCGCCGGCGCCGCCGAGGGTGATCAGCGCGGCCTGTAACGAGAAGTAGAGCGGGGTCCAGCTGACCAGCAGGAACACCAGCATGCCGGCGGCCAGGCCGCAGAATAGATCCTTGACGATCTCCAGCCACACGCTCTTGATCTGCAAATCGGGCTTGGTGATTTTGTTGAGGGTGTTGGCCGCCGCGCCGATCAGCGAGAAGATGATGGTGTACTTGATGGCGGCGAAGGGGATAGACTCGATGCCCTTGGCCAGGTCGGTCTCTGCCGCATAGGCTGCGGCGCACCAGAAGGCGCAAAGGTAAATCCAGAAGGCAATCTTCAGCTGCAAGCTCTTTGCCACCCTGGGCCTCGTGATCGTAGTTTGGCGTCCAAGAACGCAACGGCAATATTTAGGAACGCATGCCAGTAGAAAAATAATAACAATGATACGCTGTGCCCGCCCCTTTCTGCAACAAATGGTTGCGCCGCGTAGCAGAATGCCAAACTTGCAAAGAGGTAGTGGCGATACCGGAACGTCCGGCGCCAGGTGATGTAGAGCTTGCGCCGGCCGAAGCTGATGTAGTCCGGGGTCCAGTCGTTGAGCAGCACATCGAACACCAGCACCAAGCCGATCAGCGCCATGGCCCACAGCAGCGCGGTGCCGTCGGCGTAGCGGTTCACCTCGTACAGCCCGGTGAGGGGGTCGTTGGTGCCGTAGTACCAGGAGACGAGCGCGCCACCCCCCATGGCCAAACGAGTGAGGGCGGGGAATTGGTCTTGCAAACGTTGGATCATTGGCTTCCTCGATTCCGAAGACGGGAGGACGCTGGGATGAAAGATAGGCATAGGATCTCCGAAAGTTCGAGGATCGCCTGCAGCGCGCGGTACTGGCTAAACGGGTGGCTCCCGTCTCTATAGTAGCCCATGAAGTGGACAAATACCAACACGGCACAGATGGAGGCGATAACGACACTAGCAGCAGCTCTTAGGCGCAGTGCCACGAGGGCGACAACGATCTCGGCGAGACCGCAGAAAATGTAATAGGTCGGCCATTCTGTTGGGGCCGGAATAAAAATGCTCGCGGCCACCACTGCGGTGAGCGCGAGCATGCGCCAGTCTTTCCAGTTCCGCCAAACGGCGAGCGCCAGCAGCACCAGATAGAGCGGCGTGCGCATATTACTTCGGAGGCTTCGGCGGTGGCTCGGTGCCGCCACCGGTCTGCGGGGTAGGCACCGGGTCAGGGGTCGGTACTGGCTTAGGATCTGCGCACATGGTATTTCCTTTCAGGGTGAATGTACGCAAATTCTATCACTCTTCCTCGGCTTCCGGCGCGGGTGATTCCAGATAGCCCGGATCGGGGTCCGGCTGCGGGGGCATGTCGCCAGGTGGCGGAAAATCAGTAGGCGGCGGCTCGTCGGGGTCGGCCACGTCGGGGCGCGGCCGGCAGGTCATCGCCGTGACGCCCTCTGCCTCGTACATACCCAGCTCGACATATGCAATGCACAGCCATTCGGCGTCGCACATCGACGCCTGGATGACGTTGAGGACGCGGCCATTCTGGTCAAGCAGTTCAACGGCCGGCAAGACCGGATCGTCGATGGTGCAGGTGTTCGGTGGAATATTTTCCCAGCCCATGAGGTGCTCCCTTATTTGAAGTAGCGGATGATGATGCAGCCGCCGGCACCAGCGCCGCCGCCGCCGCTCCCGCCAGAACCGTAGCCTGTCGCGGGTTTGGCGATACCGCCATTGCTGGCCGGGCCGCCGAAGCCGTTATTGGAATCCCCGCCTTTGCCGAGTATGGTGTCGTATTGGTTATTGGCGGTGCCGTTCCACGCTACCAGATCGAAACTGTTCGCGCCTGCTTGGCCCGGGATCGCTAAATCGGCCCCCGTCGCCCCGGTGAAAGTCGCGCTCAGCGTCGTGAAACCCGAGAGGGCGAAAGAGGTCGCGCCACCGTTGCCGGGGGCCACCGTAGTGGATCCGGCCGTGCCGACGCCGCCGATGGATATAACTGCGGCGGACCCGATCACCGCGTCGCGGAATCGTTTGACCCCGCACCACCCGGCACCCCCTGCCTGTTTCGAGCTGGCGGTGAGATTGTAGCCGTATTGGCCCCCGGCCTGCACCTCAACTTCGAAACTGGAGGCCTGCACAGTCCAGATGGAACCGGAAGTGAGTATCTCGATATACTGCTTGGCGCCGACTGACGGGGTACCGTCGCGCTTGAAGATTGTGACCCAAAAAGCCCCATCCATGCGGATAACTTCTGCTTGATCCCCCGCGACTACGGTTTGCGTACCGCCATAGACGTTCATGCCCGCGCCTTGTTGGAGTGTCGCCGTACCGCTGAATAGCAGGGTGCGTTTAGCGCCCGCTTGCGGAGATGCCGTAAAACCCGTGATAGTGCCAGTCCCGGAGAGGACTACAGAATTCCCCGCGCCGCTCCAGATATCGGGGGTAGCACTTACGGGTACATCGGCCGCCTGCCTCTCGTTGAGCGCTCCCGTCAGGTTGCCGCCGGTGATGCCGCCTGTCGACCCGGCTACACCCTTCTCACCGCTCGGCCCGATCACCCAGTTCGCCACGGTGTTGCCGCTGGTCGCCGGGTTGACGTCGGTGACGGCGAGCGTTAGGGTGGTGCCGCTGTACGTGGCCGTGCCCACCATCCACTGTGCGGCATTGGTCGGGTTGACGGCCTTGAGGGTCTGGTTCGCGGTGAATTGCTTGCCGGCCTGCGTGGTGAAGACCTTGGTGCCGACGCCGATCACCAGCGACGTGGTGCTCGTCGCGGTCAGGGCGGCGGCGTAGTTCTGCGCCGCGTCGCGCGCCGTCTCGGCGCCCGTCTGCGCAGACTGCGCCGCGTTGCGGTAGGTCAGGGCGGTGTCGCGCGCGGCTTCGGCCGCGTTGCGATAGGTCAGGGCGGTGTCGCGATAGCCCATCGCGGCGACGGCCGAGGCGGCGCCGTCCAGTGCATTGGCGTAGACGTTGGCGGCGATGGCCGCGATCTGCGTCAGGATGACCGTGGAGAACCACGTCACCCACGCGTCAACGCGGTTGGAGAACGTGGCGCGGTCGCCGCGCTGCGGGAGATCCGCCGGTGGCGGGGTGTATCCTGGTGGGGGTGTCGCGGCCATTAGATAGTACCTTTCACTGTGATATTAATTACCGGCGTGCCGAAGTCATCATACTGCTGGCGCGCGCTCATGAGACCGAATACGGTCAGCGCTTCATACATTGTCGCCGAGCTGCCCACCACCACCACGGGGATACCGAGCAATTCCTTGACCGTATCTAACACGGCGTTGGCGTCCTCGATATTCATCCGGCAGCTGATCGTTAGACCGGTGGCGTTGGGGCCTTTCTTCGTTCGCGTGCGCCCGAAGGGGTCAGTGACTACCCGGCTAAAGTCGATCGGCTCCACCGACGCGCCGCGCTTAGGGACACCCAGGGGGCGCATGTCGCCGATTGCGAACATACCTATTTTCGGCTGACCGCTGACTTTGGTCAACGTCAATGTGATCTCGGCGTCGTTGTACGGGTCGATGCCGGTGGTGATGAACTGCGTCTGCGGCTTGAAGCGGTCGAAGAAATACTCATAATAGTCAGCCGGCGCCGATCCTTCAAGCGGGCCGCTATAGGTATAGATCACGCTGCCGCCGGGCGCATCCTTCGCCAATACGCTGATGCTGTCCGCATCCAAGCCGAACAGCGCAAAGCCGTTGAAGTAGCCGGGTGTCAAGGTGTACGACAGCGTGGTGCCCGTGCCCACTGTCTGGGTGTTGATCTCCGGGTCGAACAGCGCGAATTTATTGGTAGGCACGTCATCAATCCAGTACGTCACCTCCCCCGCCGCGTTAAACTGATTAGCTGGTATCTCGGGGTCTTTCGGCGCCGCCGAGGTCATGGCCGCCGCCGCCTCGTAGACCCGGTGCGTACTGGCCTTGTAGACCCGATCCCCCACGGCGTAGTTATTTGGCCCCCATGCCGGGTTCGCGTCTTCGGCCGCCAGCGAGCTGGCTGTGATCATCCCCGCCGTAATCTGAATTGGCGACAATACGCTGCTTGCGTCTTCGTCAATGTCTATCATGCTGGTTCCGTGTAAATAGCAGTGCCGCCCGACGACACCTGCTCGAACTGGTTCGCGAATTTATTCGTGCTGCTGGCCGTGGTGCTGGAGCTATTCGCCGTACGCATGGTGTTTTCCTCTACACTTGCCATCCGGGAGTTTAGCGCCCGTAGCTCGGCCACCGTGTTGGCGCCGCTGTTCTGGTTCTGCAAATACTCGGGGCTGTTAAGGAAACCCTGCTTGATGGCGTCCCAGCTGGTGCCCTTCTTGATCTCGTCGAGGTAGAACTGCAGACCGGCGGCGTCCGCATTGCGCCCCAGCAGGGTGCTGTACAGGTTCTCGATGGCTCCGATGTTGCCAGTTTCGGCCGCCACCGGGTTGGTCGCGGCAGCGGTCTTGAGCGCGGCGATTGCTTCGGCCAGTGCAGCCAGCGCGCCGGGCAACGAATTGAGCGCGGCCGAATTGCCGGTGGCGATGGCCACGGCCTTGCGCTGTTCTTCCAGGATCGCGTCGAGGCGTGCGATCTGCATGTCATACGCGCGCTGCGTCGCGGTCTTCTGGTCTTGAAGCGCGAGCAGGGTGCGCTCGGCCACCGAGAGCTGCGAGTCGGTGATCGCGCCCAGTTCCTTGATGTCGCGGCCGGCGGCGGCCTGGTCGCGCAGGTACTCGGTCATGCTGCCGTAATTGTCGGTGCTGTTGCTGCCCAGCGCGGAGAGCGCATCCTTCAGGCTGTCGGCCGACGGCAACACACCGCTCGCCTTGGCGATTGCGATGGCGGCTACCACCTGCGCGCGGGCTGCGCCGTACGACGCCACGCTCTGCTGCGCGCTGCGCACGGCTGTGATCGGCGCGGCCAGGGCGTCGGACAGCGATTTGAGATTGCCGATCTTCGTCGTCACCGCCGTGATGCTGTCGTTGATGGCGGCGAGCGCGACATCGAGCGCGGTCTTGGCGGCGGTCTTCTGTGCGTCGACCACGGTTTTCAGGTCGTTGTACGCCGCGCTGATCGCGGAAATCAGGGCGTTGACCTGCGCGATCTGCGCGGCGGCCAGATCCTTGGCCGCCTGTGCTGCGGATGCCAGTGCGGCGTCTTCCGCCTGCAGCGCCTTGAGGTAGTCGTAGCGCGCCACCGTGGTGGCGTCCATACCCCGGATCTCAAAGGCGCGCACCGCGTCTGCGCCAGCGCGCGCGGCGAGCAGCGCGTCGATTTGGTCGTCGTAGCCCTTGTTGACGGCGGCCAGTGCGTCGGCCACGGCCTTGGCCTGGGCGATTTGCGCGGCGGCGATCTCGGCCTCCGCTTGCGCCTTGGCCTTGGCTTCGTCCGCTGCCGCCTTGGCCGCCGCTTCGGTGGCCTTGGTGATCTCGTTGAAGGCCGGGGCCAGCGCGAGCAGTTGGGCGAACATGGTTGCGCCCGCCTCGGTCGTCTTGTCCAGGCCCAGCAGGTAGGTCTTGAACTGGTCGTTGGTGGTCAGGCCCGCCACGCCCATCGACTTGAGCGCGTCGGTCAACTGCTTCTGCACCGGGGCCAGTTGCTCGGCTTCGGACAGGAAGTTCTGCTGGAAGTAGGACAGGCCGCTGCCCAGCGCCGTCAGGCCGCCGTTGACCGCGATAAAGCTCTCGCGCGCGGCGATGCTGCCGGCGCCGACCGCGCCGAACGAGGTGCCCACGGCGGCGAGCATGGTGTCCAGGCCCGTGTAGTTGCTGACGATGCGCTCCATCGTCACGCTGAGCGACTCGCCTTCTTTCTGGAACTTGGTCAGGTTCGGCACCAGTTCCACGGCGATGCTGTCGGCGACGCCTTCGAAGAACTTGGTGATGGCGCCGAGCTTGTCGGAGTCGGTCGCCAAGCCGGTGAGATCGATGCTCAGTTTCTGCACGCGCGTCGACAGCGCGGAGGTGTCCGCGCCGATCGTGTCGCCCAGCACCTTGGACACGTCGAGGATGGCCTTGTAGGTGGACGAGAACGCGGCCGACTGCTCGCTCGACAACGCGGTGCTGTCGGTGCCCTTCTTGTCGCTGCGGAACCACCCGCCCTTCTGCGTCCAGGTGCTGACGTTGTTGCCGGTGGCGCCGGTCGCGGTGAGCGAGCCGTCGATGATGGTGCTTTGCACCTTCTTCTCGCCCATGCCGAACAGCCGATTGGCGACGCCGCCGAGCAGGCCGCCGATCAGGGCGCCGAGCGCGGTACCGACGACGGGCACGATGCTGCCGATCGCCGCGCCGATGGCGGTGCCGGCGGCGACGGTGTTCTTGCTGCCGTATTGGCCGGAGATTAGATTGCCGCCGAGGTAGCCGCCCGCCGCGCCGGCGAAGATGCCGACACCGGCGCCCACGGCCGAGCCGCTGCTGATCGCCGAGCCGGTGCTGGCCATGCCCGCGCTGTTGTACGCTGCCGCCGCGCTGGCGGCCTGGCTGCTGGTCAGGCCCATGCCGGCACCGAATGCCGAGGTGGCCGACGAGCCGAACAGGTTGCCCAGCGTGGTGACGTAGCCGCCGAGCGCGCCGCCGGCACCCGCGAAGCCTGTGGTGAAGCCTTCGTAGATCGACTTGCCCGCGTTGATCAGGCCGATGGCGCTGCTACCCGCGCCCCCCGCCGATGCCCCGCCGCCCAAGGCTGTGGCGATATCGCCCACGCCGCCGGACGACGAGGTGCCGATGTTGATGATCCATTTTTTGATCGTCTGCTGGTAGAGCCAGTCGAAGAAGATATTCTTGAAGGTGTCCTTCAGCCGCGTGGCGGTATCCTTGCTGCCGTCGAGGATCGAGACGAACGTCGCATGCGCGGTGTCGTCGATGCTTTTCCAGAACGACACCTGCGCGGCGGCCGCGCCGTCGCTGGCTTTCTTTTGTGTTTCCAGCACCTCAAGGTTGCCCATAGCGGCAACGTTGCGCTTGCGCGCTTCGATCTCGCGCTCCAGTTGCGCCACGGTGTCCTCGCTCAACTCCAGCGCGCCGCGCTGCGACAAGCGGTCCTCGTCGCGCGCGAGGGTCATCTGCGCGATCTCCAGCTTGGTCTTGCCGTAGACGGTCACCAAGTCCTCGTTCGCGGCGGCCTCGGCCACCAGCGCGGTGTAGTTGGCGTCTCGCTCGTCGGCCAGTGCGGCGATGGCGGCGCGCACCTGCTTGGCGGCGGCCGCGTTTTTCTCCAGTGCACCGGCGTTGTCGAGCAGCGCGCGGATCTCCTTGATGTGCTCCTTGGTCAACACGATCTTGCCGGCGGCCAGTTCCTCGTCGAGCTTGATGCGCGCTTTCTGCGAATCGGTCAGCGCGTCGCCGCCGTCAATCTCCAGCCGGTCGGCGGCCATCTTCTCTTTGATGGATGCGATCAGGCCGGCATAGGCGCCTTGCTCTTTCTTCGCTGCGCTCTCCGCGTCGGCGGCGGCTTTGTCGCGTGCGGCCTTGATCTCCCCCGCGTTGAGGAATGTGGCCACCTTGACAGCGGTCGCGGCCTTGATCAGATTGTCCGCGATCAGGTCACCGGCGTCCTTCATCGGCGCTACTTGCGCGGTGGCCGTGGCGCCGAGGTCTACCCATTTCTTTTCCCAGAGGTCAAACGCCGCGCGCGCCTTCTCCGCGTCGGCGGCCGCCATGTCGCCGATCCCGCCCTCACCAAATGCGGACTTCAGCGTTGCTGCTCCGCCTTTAAAATCGAGGGTGGTAAATTGGTACAGCGCGCTGTAGTACTGACCCAGCTGCGCGGCCCACACGCCGATCTCAGTGGCCACAGCTTTCACTACGAAAGCAACATTGCCCGCCAAGATAACAAACACCCGCAGGATCTCATTCAGTGGGGTGAATTTATCCGCCGCGTTGTCCAGCTCCTTGCCGTTGGTGGCGAAGTCGTCCGCAAGCGCGGTCAGCACCGGTAGCAGACCCGCCGCGATGCGCGTGCCGAGACCCTGCGCCGCGAAGCCCAGCTCGTCGATCTTGTCGTTGAACGCGCCGGCGTCGGCGGCCACCTGCTCGGTGATGCCGGACAGTTCTTTACCCTTGCCGATCAGCGCGTCGATGCCGGCGGCGCCGTTGTCGAGCAGCACAGCGGCTTCCTGCCATGATTTGCCCAGCACCTCGGCGCCGAAGGCCGCGCGCTGCTGCGGGTCTTGGATGTTTTTGAAGATGTCGGAAAGCTGCTTGAACGCTTCGAGCGGTTCGGTGGCGGTGATGCCCAGCTCGCGGAACTTGGCCCCGTCCTTGCCGATGTTCTGCGCAAGCTTCGTGATCGAAGCCCCCACCCCTTCGAGCTGGGTGTCGGACAGCTTGGCCCCGTAGGCAAGGCCCGCGAGGTCTTCTATAGCCACCTTGGTGCGTACGCTCAAATCGTTGAGCGCGTCGGCGGCGTCGATGCTCTGCTTGATGAAAGAGGCGAAAGCGCCGATGGAGAGACCACCGGCCAGGCCAGTCAACAACCCTTTGAGCGCTTGAGCACTCGCGCTCATGGCGTCCAACGCGGTGTTCACATCGCGCCGGGCGGCTTGCATGTCCTGCCGGAGACGGGCTATGTCAGCGCGAAGGCGAATCTCTACATCAGCTGCGACTGTCATTGCCCGGTTTCTCCAGTTTCTTTGCCTTGCGCTCCAGGCGCCGTTCTTCGCGGTCGAGGGACTTCTCCGCTTTTTGGTTCCGCGCCCATCGCCATTTCGATTCGAACTCAGGCCATGGGCAAGGTGCTTCGCGCTTCGTCGCGGCGAACGATTCGCCCAGATACGCCTTGGACAATTTGATCAGCAGCCGCGACTGGTACGGTTGCCATTCTATACCAAGCAGGTGCTCCCACGCCACCAAATCGACCGCTTCAATCGGCCCGTCCTTCTTGGTCGGGCCTATCTCCCACAGGTAGTCCAACAGGTCACGCCCCCAAGACACTGGGGGCAGTTCCAGCGGCAAGCCGCTGGCCTCGATCGTGTCGCGCCGGGGCTTCTCCGGCGGCGCCTTCGTGTCCGAGGTGCTGGCCTCGGGCGTTGCGTTTAGCCAGGCTGCGAAGCGGACGAATCGGTGGAGGTCGTCGCCTGCTCTGGCAAGTAGTTTCCCCGATCACCCGCAAACTTGTTCAGGCCGGCGGCGATGTGGCCGATCTCCAGATCCTTGTAGGCCGCGCGGAAAGCCGCATTGCCCACCTTGCCCTCGTAGTCGAAGCCGTCGAAGGAGATGGTGATCGCGGCCAGGAACACGGCCAGGTCTTCGGTGTCCGCGTCGGCGGCGCGCTTGCTGTCCTTGCCGTTGATCAGCGCGGACAGGCCGCCGGATTTTTTCTCGGTGAAGTCGTGCAGCGCGGCCTGGAACACCTTGGTGCCGGGGCTGTGGTGGGTGATGGTCCACGGGGTGCCGTCTTCGTTGTACTGGACGTTGCCCTTGGCATCGGTGACTTCGTATTTGCCAACTGGCAGAATGGAGAGGGATTTCAAGCTTTTCATGTCGATTCTTTCTTGGGAGGATTATTGCACCTTCGGCCACCTGCGCCCTCCCAAGGGCGACAGGCGACCGTCAGTGCTGGTTGTGGCCTAGTGGCCGGGTTCTTACGCGGCCGGGGTCGGGATGACCGGGGTCGCTGCTTTCAGGGCTTCGGACTGCAACAGCAGGGTCATGGCGTAGGTCAGGTTGTCGTTGCTGCCGCCGCCGGACTCGGACAGGTTCGACACCTGCGCGGTGCAATACAGCACCGAGCCGGATTGACGGACCACGGCGAACGAGGCCACCGCGCGGTCGCGCATGGTGGTGTCGGCGGCGTCGAACGCATCGGTCTCGCCGTCTTCACCTTCTTCGAGCACCATCCACTCGGAGTCGATCAGCTGGTAGTTGCCGACGCGGCGTCGCACCAGGCCTTGGCTCACGACGTCCAGCTCGGAGGTATTGGACTGGCGGCCTTCCATGGCGCCGACCTGGGTAACGGTGAACTCCAGGGCGCCGGCGCCGAAGAACGTTTCGAACGCGGCTTCTGTGTCGTCGGTCGGACGGCCAGCTTTGATGAACAGGCGCGTGCCTGCGTAAGTCTCGAAATCTGCTGGAAACGGCATAATGTTTTCTCCTGTTGAATGCCCGCGCGCACCATTGCGTGACGGGCGGGCAAACCGATACCGTATTCTAATTCGGTTCGGAAAAAGTTACCATGAAATCTCGCGATTTTTCATGTATTTTATCGTCGCCCACCGGTAGATCTGGGCCTTCGCCCTGCTGAAGGATGGACTTGACGTGGTACGACAACACCTGGCCGGTGTGGACGCCCGCGCCGAGCGCTGCGGCTTTCAATATTTTCTCGCTAGCCGCGTAGCCGCCGGGGTCTTTCGCCAGCACCGTGACCTGCACGCGGGTGCGCATCGTCTTGCCCGGCTGGCGGCGCGCGATGGTGCTGATCTCGTCGCCGTAGATGCGGGTGACGCTGATCACCGGCAGCACCGTGAACTGCGTGGCGGGGCCAACGTAGATACGATCAGCCGGCACCAGGCTGGTGACAACAGGGTTGGTGGCCAGGAGCGCGCGGACGATGGCGACGGCGCTCATGCGGCGGCCTCGTCGGGCGGCACGGCGGCGGGCACGTTGATGCCCTCCTTGGTCAAGCGCTTGCGGATCTGCGTCTGCACGGCGGCCACGGCCTGAGAGAACTTCTCGTCGGCCGCCGGCCGCATGAACGGGTGCGGGCGCGAGCCAGGGTGCTCGACGCTGCGCACGGTGTTGCCGTTGACGGTCATCGCGCGCGCGGTGATGCTGTGGGCGCGGGTGCCGTACTCGACCATGTGAGCGTAGAAGGCCAGCGCGTTGCCGACCTTGACGCTGGCCGACACCTGGCCGTCTCGCGTCTTGCGCGTGGTGATGCGCGCCGACTGGCGCAGCAGGCCATGCTCCACCGGAATGTTCTGCTTGACCTGATCAAGGTACACCTTGGCCCCGGCGCGCAGCGCGGAGCGCATGATGTTCGTCTCCAGCTTGGCGGGCAGCGTCTGCAAGAGGGCGTCGAGCGCCGCGCCGCCGGTGATGTTCTCCTGGCTCACGAGCTGAACTCCTTGATGGTGAATTCCAGCCACTCGCGCCGGCCGATCTCCGCCGGCCCCGCGCTGATCTGGTGGATCGTGTCCACCTCGTTGTGGACGATCACCCGCATGTCGGAGCTGATGCCGCGCAGGTAGCGGATACGCACGCGCGCCGGCTTCTCGGACATGTCGATGGCCTGGCCGTTGCGCTCGGCATTGCCGGGCAGCGTATCCCACACCTGGGCGGGCACGCGCGCGAAGACGGTCTCCCACGGGCCCGGCTGCGGGCCGTACTCGGGGTCTTCCACCACGGTCGGACGCTGGATGGTGATGCGCCGGTCGAACTGGCCGCCGGTGATCATTGGTACACCACGTAGCGCTGGATCAGCCACTTGTAGAAGTCGTCGGGCAGCGCGTAGGTCTGCCCCTCGTTGACCATGCTGCGGTGTTCGTAGAACGCGTTGATGGCCAGGAGCATCCACTGGCGGATCGGCTCTGGCACGCTGGCCGCGTCGGCATAGCCGGCTTGGTACTGGACGACCACGGCGCCGACTTGCGCGCGCGTGGTAGGCCATGGCGTGCCGTAGGCCGGGGTGATGGTCGGCGGGTCGCGGAAGGTGTCGACCAGGTAGCCGGCCGGCACGGTCTGCTCGGCACCGTCGGCGTCGGTATATTTGATGCTGTCGATCTCGGCCAGCGGCGGCCGGGGCACGTGCAGCGTGCCGCAGAACGCATCGGCGCCGAAGGCCAAGGTCTGCGGCATGAGCGCGCGGTTAAGCCGTTCCTCGGCCATCTGGCGCGCAGCGCGGATCATGCGCTCAATGTCGCTGTCCTCGTCGGTGCCGACCACCCGCAGGTTGGCCTTGGCCTCCGCGAGGGTGATCGGTTCTTCGTCCGGTGGCGTGATGACTTTGATCATTTTTGATAAGTGCCGGTTTCGGTGGTGAGGGTCATGGTTAGAAAGCGCCCTTCACATACCAAAGAGTGCCGTTCGACTTCACGGTGAATCCACCATACTGGACAGCTTGCGATTTGGTGTTCGCCGCGTTGATAAGCTCCGCACCGCTCCCCTTGAACTGCGCGGCGTTCGCCCCCGCGTCAGTCTTGATCAGCGTCAGCTCCTTGCCCGGAACGGTGGCAGCAGCAGGGAGAGTGGCGACAACGACGTTTGCCGTGCAGTCAGCCAAGATAGTATCGTCATTCTCGGTGACGGTGTACGCAGCGGCGGTCACTGGCGTAGTCTGTACGCCGCCGAACAGATCGACCGCATTACCACCGCCCGTATTGTTGACCGTCTTGCCAACAGGGCATTGGTTGCGGCCCCAGTAAAGCTTACTTCCGGCGAGGTTGGCGACGTTGGCCGAGTTGTTTCGGTTGTAGAAGCCGCCGATGAATTTGACGTTGCTCGTCGCCCCGTCCATATCCAGTGTCACGGAGGTGGAGGTGCCGCCGTCGCAGAATGCTTGAACATAGCCGTTGGTACAGCCGGTCAGGTACAGTTGGCGCGCAATTGGCGAGCCTGCGTTGTTTTCGAACACTTGGAGGTTCGAAATGCTGAAACGGTCGAACTTGTTCAGCTTAACGCCGCCGAGCGCCGTCGTCGTGTCGGTGCCGCAGTTGTGGACCGTCACGTTATTGAAATTACAGTTAGACCACAAAGCCGTTGCCGTGTCGGAGTTGATGCCCCAGCTAGTGCAGTCGGTAATGGTGGCGTTGCTCAGGTTGATGTTGTCAGCCCCAACCACGCCGCCCGATTTGTAGTAGATGCCCTGCCCATTCGCCAACGATGCTTTGCCGGTAGTGTTGCAATTTTTGATGGTGACGTTGCTGATATTCACGTCGCTTGCACCTGATCCGATGATGATGCCGGTTCCACAATCTCGAATGGAAATGTTCGACACCACCGCTCCGGAGGTCGGCGCAAGCAACGACGTAGGCGATCCAAGCGCGGTTGCGACTGTGGCGGCAGGAACGGCATAGGTGAATGTGGTTGGTGTCGGCGTACTGAGGATCGTCACTTTCCCGTTATAGCCGATGGATGTAGAGCCGCGAACCGCCACCTTGCCACCAACCGGGTAACCGTGCGCTGATGCGGTCGTACCAGCAGCCACGCCGCCGGATTGCGTCAAGCTCGTCAAGGCCGCCCAGCCGTAGCTAGTGCCGCCGATATCAATGGCGGGGCCGCGCTCATTGTAGGCGACGACATTATTGATGACGACGTTGCCGACGTTGATGAACACCGCAAACAGACCGCCATTATCGCCGCCCTGCAAGCCGGTCGTGGTATCGAGGCCGTTGTCGTGCTCGATAAAACCGTCGATCAGGTAATCATTCGACGCAATCGTTTCCGCAGCGTGCGCATGGAAGGAACGGAAACCATTGTGGTGCGAATGGATATTGGTCAGCTTCCACGATTGGCAACCGTCGTAAGCTGCGCCACCGTGATACCCGCAGTTTTTCAACTCAACCTTATCCAGCGCCCAGTTGTTTGCCGTGTAGGTGCCCACACCGTCTCCCCGGATCACGATGCCATTATATCCGTTATCGGTAGTGCCTGCTGTGATGGTCCCCGTGGCCGAGTCCGTACCCGCGCCGACCTGGAACGTGAAGGTGGTAGGCCCGGTAACGGTGATGAACTTGCCGCCGTTATAGACTCCGGCGGTTCCTCCTGTGGCGCCCATGATATAAGCAAACTCGCCCGTGGCGAGGGTTGCTGTCGATGCGACAACCGCAGTAGCCACGCCCCCCGTGCGGCTAAGACTGGACACCGCGAAACGGCCAGTGGTGATGCGTTGCTGGTTGTCCCGGTTTCCGTCCAGCGTCAGGGACGCAATCCGGAAATTGGTCAAATCGGCATTGCTGGACGCCTTTGCGAAAACCACGTTTGCATTGTCCGTATAGGGCGTGTTGTCGTGCAGCCGGAGGATGGTGACGCCCTCGCCCTGGCCTACGATATGCACATTGGATTTCGGCAGGACGGACGAGCGAATATCAAACGTGCCGCCGCCCAAGATCAACGTACCGCCACCTGACAGAGATAGGCCGGTAATGGCAGTATTGATGGCGATGTCGTCGAAAAAACCGGAAGGGTTTAGCCTGATGGAAGAAGTCGACGAAGCCCCTCCCATAACCCCCGCATCCAACACCTTCACCGCCAGCGATCCGGTCGTGCACTTGATCTCGACGGTGAAGTCACCTTCAAACGGGCCAACCGTCAGCCCGGAGGCGCCGATCGTCGTCAGCGCGCCTACAGCCACGCCGCTGGCGTCGTAGCGCTGGTAGGTGCCTGTGGTGCCGGCCGTCGGCGTGATCGTCAGCGCGGACCCTTCCGTCAGCGGCACGATGGCCTTGCGGTTGGCGATCAGGTTGACGGTGCCGCGCTTCTTCACCGCTGGCTGGATCATGACGGGTTGCCGCTCGCGGTACGCGACGACACCACCGGTCAAGTTCGCGGTGGCGTTGCCGCCCGCAATCAGCGCGGTCTCCAGCGCCGAGTCCAGCGTGATGATGTCGTTCGGCGAGAAGCCGTCGTACGTCGAGAGCAGGCGGATGGTCATGTCGGGTTCCTGTTAGTGTTTCTTTTTAGGCGCAGGCGCGGCTTTATTGGCCGGTGCTGCTTCCATTTTGTTTTGTACTTCTTCGGCCATCTTCTCCCCGCCCAGCAGGTCGTCCTGGCTGTCGGTCACACCGGTTTGCGGCGCCGCATCTTCGGCCTTTACCAGGCCGTTTTTGATCAGATCGGCCATATCGCCGGGGGTTGCTTCCACCGCGTCGCCAGCGATATACATGCGCGCGCCGTGGGCGAAACTGTCGAGTGCGATTGCTAGGGTTTTCATATTGATCTCCTGGATGTAGGAAAAGCCGGGGATTTCTCCCCGGCCGTAGCTTTCTTACAGGAAGGCGCCCTTGATGCGCGCTTCTGGACGGTAATCCGCCAGTGCCAGGCGTTCCTCGGCCAGGATGGTCACCCGGTTGTTGACGAAGTCGTCTTCGTTTTCCGTCGAGACCACGATGTCGGCCGTCTCGCGGTCGAAGATCTGCGCCGACTGGCGGAAGTTACCGGCCAGGAAGTTACCGGCGGTCATGGCCAGGGTGGTGACGATACGACGGCCCCACAGCGAAGGCGCGATGTTGCCCTGCGGGTTGCCGATGATGTAGCGGCCCTGGGTGTCCTTGATCAATTCGATCTTCGCCCAGTCGGTCGGGTGCATGACGGCAGCGTCGGCCGGCAGCAGCGCCAGCTCGCCCTGCAGGAAGGCCAGGCGCAGGCGGTCGATGTTGGTCTCGCCGGCGACGGTGAACGGCGCCACATAGGCGGTCGCGGTGGTGTAGATGCCGGCCAGGTTGTTGCCGGTGCCCGAGCCCATGAGCAGCTGGACATCTTCGACGAAACGCAGGCCATACAGCAGGCGTTCTTCGATCATCGATTGCATCGCCGGGACGTCGTCCAGGATCTCGGTGGTGGCCTTGATGAAGTGCGCCAGCTTGATGACCACGGCCTGGCGCTGTTCGAACGTCAAGTTCGATTCAGGCTTGCGCGTGCCTTCGGCCACCGGTGCGGTCGAGTTGGTGAACACCAGCTCGCGGAAATACTGGATCAGGTTCGACGAGGTGCGGCCGGGCGCCAGCAGGTCGCGCACGGTGGCGGGGCGCTGCGGGATAGCGATAACGCCCTGTTGACGGTCCGGCGCCACCAGCAGGCCGCCCGAAGCGGTCAGGCTGGTAATTGCTTTCACCTGGCCACGAAGCGACTGGCCGCGCTGCAGCTTCTCGCCCTTTTCCACGAACGACTTGAATGACGCGCTGTCGGTGAATTGCTGACCGACGGTCAGGATCTGCGATTTTTCGACTTGGCCGCGACGCACCAGCTTCTGCTCGAAGTCGTCCATGCGGGCCAGGGCCTCGCCCTGCTTGACCATCAGTTCGTCGGTGACCGACTTCTGTTTGTCGCTCAGCGCCTTGCCTTCTTTGGCCAAAGCAATGGCCTCTTCGGCTTTCTCGCGCACCTTGTCCGTGGTGCTGTGTACCTCGGTCTTGATGCGGGTCATTTCGGTGATCAGTTCGCTCATATCGTTGGGCATGATAATTCCTTAGTTCGGGGTGAGTTTGAATTCGCGCAGGAAGGCCAGCGCGGTTTGTGCATCATCGCTCTTGGTGTTGCCGGGCTCACCCCGGAGCAACTTCGACAGACCGCATGTGGCGATGGCTGCGGCCTGTGATTTGGAGAACCCACCTGCATCCCGCAGGAAGTCCTCAAATTCTCGCAAGGTCGGCAGCGTGCCGGCCTCGATCATGCTCTTGACGTCGGTCATGCGCGCGGCGTCGTTCATTGGATTGGTGACCACGCTGATCTCCACCAGGTCCAGCTCGTGGAGGGTGGTCACGCCGGTTTTCTTGTCGTAGCTGTCGCGCTTGATGCGGTAGCCGATCGACAGCCCGGTGATGGTCTTGGTCTTCATGCCCTTGTGGGCGATGCGCGCGTACGGCGCATCCTCGATCCACAGGTCGGAGTCGCCCAGCAGGCCGTGCTTGTCCTCGGTCAGGTTCGACCATGCGCCGATCGGCTCGTCGGTCTTGTGCTGCCACAGGGTCGGCACCGCGCGGCCCGACTTGTCCCACAGCTCCAGGCTTTTGCCGAAGGCGCCGAACTCGACGACGTCGCCGCCCTTGTCCACATTACCGAAAACCGAGCCGTAGCCAGAGAAGCGGCCGGTATCGGTCAAGCTTTTCAGGTCCAGGTCAATCGATTTGGTCAAGTAGTTCATGCGGTGGTGTCCGGTTGGTCTTGCGCGATTGTATCAGGGTTTTGCGTCGTGCTCGTGATTTTTCCGACCATATTCAGCGGGATCATGTTGCTTTGCATGAACAGGTTGTCGCCGCCGGGCAGTGGCTCCAGGTTCTCCAGCGACCGGCAGAAGTTCGGGGTGTAGACGGCGGCCTTGATCATCTTGTCGTAATACGCCGAGCGGCCGGTGCTATCCATGCGGAAGAAGCCCTCGCGGCTGAATTCGGCGAAGTACTTCAAGCGCTCGACCGGCGTCAGCAGATTCTTGGCGATGCTCTGCTCGATTCCCACCAGGTCCGGGTCGATCACGTACTGGAGGAAGCCGAGATTCTGCTGCTCGCGGCCGGTGCCCCAGTTCGAGACGGCCGTGCCGTGGCCGATCATCGCCGGCGGCACGCCATACCACCGGCACAGGTCCTCGACGCTGGCGCTGACCTGCTCCATAAGCTGGGCGTCCACCGGGTTGATGGTCAGCTGCTTGTACTGCGCGCCGCCTTCCATCAGGTATTGGCGGCCGAGCGTCGCGTCGCCGAAGACGCCGTCGATCATGGCGGTTTGGATCTGCGCGCGCTGGTCTTTGGTCAGGATCTCATTGACGGTGACCACGCCGGACGGGCGCATGTTGCCGTTGAACAGGGTGGACGACGCCGACTCAGCGCTTTGCGCGCGGGCCATGGACCGGGCGCCCACGCCGATCGGCGACAGGCCGGTCAAGCCGTCCTCGGTGAAACCCTTGATGTGCCACACGTCGCGCTCGGTGTATTCTTTCCGGCCGGTTGGATCGGCGTAGATGAACTGCACATCGCCGCCGGCCAGGCGCCGCACCGTCATGAGCGCGGGGTTCAGGGGATCCAGCGACACGATGCGGGCGCCGCTGAAGGTCTTCAGGACGTAGGCATTGCCCCAGGTGTCGAGGCGCACCTGGATTGAATTCCAGAAGTCGCGCGCCGTCATGTCCGCGTTGGGCGAGTCGTGCAGGAGGCGATACAGCGGGTGGTCGCGGGCGACCTTGCGAGACTCGCGCCCGTTCACCTCGGTGCGCTCGTAGATGAACAGCGGCAGGGTGGAAATGGCGTTCGATTTGAGCTTGACGCAGGCCCACACGGTGGAGAGCTGCAGTGCACGGTCGATGCGGGGGGTGTTGTCGCCGGCATTATAGCTGCCGTTCGTAACATCGCGGTTGCCGGGGTCGCGGTCGATCTGCCGATACGCAAGCGCGTCGCGGATCGAGAAGTAAATCGCCTTGAGCGAGAAGCCCTTCGGCTTGCCTTTGTCGCTCATGTCACCGCCATGTCCGCAAGATAGTCATCCCATGTCCGTTTCTCGTTTTCTACTTCCTGCGGCATCACGCCGACGGCCATCGCCAGCGCTACCATACCATCGATCCGGCCGCGCGCCGTCTTTTTGTCGAACTTGCGCGCTCCACTGTCGCCGACCACTTTGGCGTTGAACGCGCATGTGGTCAGCACAGGCTGGTTGCCGTGGCGCAGCTGGCCCTCGATCAACTTCACCTCCAGGTCGCGCAGGGCCGGCGTCATCGAAGCAGTTCCCTGGCCAAACTCGACAAAGCGGTCCATCTCGTCCACGGAGAACAACGGTTTCCCGGTTTTTTCATCCTCTTTGCGCAGCCATTCCTTCAAAAACGCCATCAAATATCGGTCGAAAGCGAACAATTTAACGTCGAATTTATCGAAAATTCGGCGCAATTCCTGGGCAACGTAGCGGTATTGTATCGCTTTTCCGGGTGTTGTCAGCAAAAATCCTTGCTCATGCCACACGTTATACGGCACTTTATCGCGGTCCGACCGACCTTTCAAGTCGTGTTCGGGGAGCCAGAAGTACGGATAAACGCTGCCGTCGGCCTCGGAGACCAGCACCGCCGCCGTCAAGTCGCTGACGCTCGACAAATCCATGCCTCCGTACACCGCCGGCTTCTCCTTCTCGGTCGGCGGCGCGCCGTTGGCCTCCCAAATCAGGCGCGAGATGAACGGCGCCACCGCGTCCACACGCTGGTTGAGCACAAGGTTGCGTACGCCGTTCTCCCGCGACGGCTGGGCCTTTGCCTTTGCGATCTGCTTGCGCAAATCCTCCAGCGAGCGGAAGACACCGAGGGCGGGATTGGCGGCGTACCACGCCGACTCGTCATCGAGGTCGCAATCGTCCGGCGCCGCGTACAGGTGCTTGACGATGTGGGGGTCCGGGTCGGCGTCAAGCATACGCGAGAGCATGTCGTTCGCCGTCGGCGCTTGGGTGCTGATCACCAGGTACAGCGCATTGTCATATGCGCCCTGCGCTGTCTCTACCGCCGTGACGAATTCGTTTTCCGGGCCTTTCACCTGGCCAAGTTCATCCATCACGCATAGCACAGGCGAAATTCCCTGGGTGGAAGAACCCTCGGCGGCCAGGGCCAGGTACTCAACGTTTTTATTCAAGCCGATGATGCTCTTCGCGGACGGCAGCACCTTGGTGCGGGCTCGCAATTCATCCGAGAAGTTTATCATTTTGACCATTAATTTGAACAGCAGCGCGGCCTGCTTCAGGGCCATGGCGCCGCTGACGATCTGCGAATTCTCCAGCGCCTCAGGGCCGGCGATGTGCGCCAGGCAGATGCCGGCGATCAGCGCGGTCTTTCCGTTCTTCTTGCCGATGCACAGTATGCCGGTATGGGTGCCATGCGGATTCGAGTAGACGTCGCGGATAAACTTTTTCTGGAATTCCTCCAGCACAATCGGCTGGCCGACCTTGCTACCTTCAGGCACCCGGCAGTGTTTCTGGATGAAGCCAATCACCCGCTCCGCTCGCAAAGCGAGCGCGGCATCGACGCTGTTCTGTTTGGCGCTCTTGCTCATGCGAGATAGTCGTCTTCCTGCTCGACTTCCTTGCGAAGATTACGCGCGCCGGCTTCGAGTTTGCGCTTGGCCGTCGGCGCGCGCGGGTCACCGGTGGCGCGGCCGATCATCTGCAGCGAACGACCGAGGGCCATCTGCCGGCGCGCGAGCGCTTCGTTGATTCCCACCAGCGGGTTGGCCACCTTGGTGCCGCGCTCGTTGGTCAGCACCCTGCCGTCCAGCGCCAGCTCGGCGCGCACTTCCTCCTGCTCCACCATGCATTCGGCCAGTTGCGCGGCGATCGTCAGCTGGTGCTCGTTCCACTCCTCGCGTGCGCGTGCGCGCACAATGTCCGCGAAGTACGGCTCGGCGTCTGCAGAAAGCTGCACGTGGGCCGGCGGCCGGAGGTCCGGGGAGGCCGCATTTTTTGCCGCGTTGATCGCGGCGGTGGCGCTGTCGGATCGGGTTTTTCGAGTTGCCATGGTGTAAGTTTCAGGTCAGCAAGTTGTGGGTTAGAGTTTGAAAAGAGG
>Ga0247809_1000227_pt1 | contig 29335 bp, 28 predicted proteins | sample UWRJL104311B1_FD_180951 | JGI IMG/M metagenome (GOLD analysis project Ga0247809, IMG submission 180951) | Plant litter microbial communities from Arlington Agricultural Research Station in Wisconsin, United States - UWRJ-L104-311B-1 | ecosystem: Environmental > Terrestrial > Plant litter >...
CCGGCAGTCGCCCGTGATCGTGGTGGCTTGGAAGCGCCAGCCCCCGCCGAGACCGGTGGTCGGATGCATCGACCAGTCGTTGATCGGAGCGTCGGGCAGCACGGTCGGAGCGTCCGACACCCGGTATCGTTCGCCCGCGTAGACCAACCGACGCGGCACGCCGCGCTCGTCGAGCCACACCGCGACCCTGTCGTGCAGCATCATGACAACCTCCGATCACTCGAACACACGTTCGAATGTATCGATGATCGCACCTCGCCGCCCGACACGCCAAGCGGCGGCGGGCATAGGCTCGGAGCATGCGAATCGACCTCGAGGGAACCACCGCGCTCGTCACCGGATCCACGCAGGGCATCGGCCTCGCGATCGCGACCGGACTCGCCGCGGCGGGCGCACGCGTCGTACTCAACGGCCGCAGCCAGGACAGCGTCGACCGCGGCATCGCCGAGGTCCGGGCGTCCGTACCGACGGCCGACCTGGTCGCCCTCGTGGCCGACATCAGCACCGAGGAGGGCAGCGCGACCGCCGTCGAGGTGGCTCCCGACATCGACATCCTCGTCAACAACCTCGGCATCTTCGGCGCGAAGCCGGCCCTCGAGATCGACGACGACGAGTGGAGGCGCTACTTCGACGTGAACGTGCTGACGGCGGTGCGGCTCACCCGGCTCTACCTGCCCGGCATGATGGCGCGCGGGTGGGGTCGTGTTCTCAACATCGCGAGCGACTCGGCGATAGTCATCCCCACCGAGATGGTGCACTACGGCGTCTCGAAGACCGCACTGCTCGGCGTCTCGCGCGGCTACGCGAAGGAGGCGGCGGGCACGGGGGTCACGGTGAACTCGGTGATCGCCGGCCCGACGCACACCGGAGGCGTCGAAGACCTGGTCTACGACCTGGTCGACTCCGACCTGCCGTGGGAGGAGGCGCAGCGCGAGTTCATGCTCAAGCACCGCCCGCAGTCGCTGCTGCAGCGGTTGATCGAACCGGAGGAGATAGCGAACATGGTCGTGTACCTCAGTTCGCGGTTCGCCTCCGCCACCACCGGCGCCGCCGTGCGCGTCGACGGCGGATACGTCGACTCGATAGTGCCCTAGCGCGAACCCGCCCGGCGCGTCAGGAGAGCAGCAGGGTGTAGAGCTTCGCGATCCGGCCGTTCTCGACGAGTCCGATGTCGACCCCGCGCACGACCGGGTCTGCGCCCTCCGGACCGAATCCCCAGGCCTGGTAGGCGAGGTCTTGCACGGTGTACGCCGGCCCGGCCGGGGCGAACACGAAGCCGGGCGCCCCGTCGAGGATGCCCTGTGCCTTGGCGTCGAGCGCCGCGTGCCCCGTGACGACGTCGTCGGGATCCGAGAAGACCACGTCGTCGGCATAGGTGCGGGCGATCGCCGCTGCGCGCTTCTGCGGATCCCGTTCGCCGAACACCTCGAAGAGGGTCGCACGCATGAGCGCCTCGGCATCGGCCACGGGATCCCCGTTCTCTCTACTGGATGTGTCTCCGCATTCAATCGTCATCCCGGGTCGCGGTCAAGACCGGTGTCGAGCGGATGTCACGAGCGAGGCGCGGGCGGACGATCGCCAGTATGGTCGTTCGTCATACGCAATACATACTCGGGAAAGAGGTACGCATGGCGCGCGACGGCGTTCTGCTCGCGGCGATCGACGTCGCCAAGACCTTCGCGGCGCAGGGCGGCGCCGACGCGACGGTGGCACTGGCGGGCGTCTCGCTCGAGGTGCGCGCCGGGGAGTTCGTCGCCATCGTCGGGCCGAGCGGGTCGGGCAAGTCGACGCTGCTGTACTGCCTGAGCGGCCTCGAGTCGCCGACCTCTGGACGCGTCGAGATCTCCGGTACCGACATCACGGCGCTCTCGGCGCGCGGGGTCGCCTCGCTGCGGCGCGAACGTGTCGGGTTCGTCTTCCAGTCGTACAACCTCATCCCGTCGCTCACGGTGCGCGAGAACGTCGCACTGCCGGCGCGTCTCTCGCGCCGCCCGCTCGACGGCGCCACGGTCGACGCAACCCTCGGCCGGGTGGGGCTCGGCGGATTCGCCGGCGCCTACCCCGGCACCCTGTCGGGCGGACAGCAGCAGCGGGTCGCGATCGCGCGCGTGCTCGCGAGCGCCCCCGACCTCGTGTTCGCCGACGAACCGACGGGAGCGCTCGACACGGCGGCGGGTGCCGTCGTGCTCGACCTGCTGCGCGAGGCCGCCGGCGACGGCCGGGCCGTCGTCATGGTGACGCACGACCTCGAGGCGGCCGCCCGTGCCGACCGCGTGCTCGTCATCCGCGACGGCGCCCTGCACCGCGAGCTCGCGAGACCGACCCCGCGCGAGATCTTCGAGGCCGTCGAACGGTCGGCGACGGGACCGGTGGCGTGACCAGGCTCGTCTTCGCCGACATGGTCGGCTCGGCGCGCATCTGGCTCGGGTCGTTCATCGTCGTCGCGATCGCCGCGTTCGCCGCGACCGTGCCGGCGGCGCTCACCGAGACCGGACTGCGCGACGGAACGCTCGTTGGCCTCGCGCTCGTCGCGATCGCCGGCACCGTGACCGTGCTGTCCGGGGTCGCGACCGTCGTCGTGGTCGGCACTGTGATGCGGCTGACCGTCGCCCTCCGCCGCCGTAGCTACGCGCTCTGGCAGACGGTCGGTGTCTCCCCCGCCCGCGTGCGGTCCATCGTCGTCGCGCAACTCCTCGTGGTCGCGGTCGTCGGTGCCGTGCTCGGTTCCGCCGTGGGCGCGCTCGTCGTGCCCGGGGCGGTCGAGTCGGCGCTGCAGGGATCCAACGGGGTCGACACGCTGTCCATCGTCGTCTCGCCTATCGGCGCGGCCGTCGCGGCCGCGGTCGTCGTGGTCGTGGCGTTGCTCGCGGGAGACGGCGCGGCGCGACGGGCCGCGCGCACCAGCCCGCTCGAGGTGCTGCGGGCGAGCCCCGCCGCACGCCGGGCCAGGTGGTGGCCGCGCTGGGTGCTCGCCGCCCTGCTGCTCGCGGTCGTCGTGCAGATGCTGTCGGGGCTGGCCGGGTCGGCCGCCGCGGGAAGCGGTGCGGCGGCGATCCTCATCGGTCCGCTGCTCGTGGCCGTGGTCGCGGTGCTCGGGCCGGTCGTGTTCCCGCGGGTGATGCGCCAGTGGACCGCGCTCGTTCCCGCCGCGGCATCCGCGTCCTGGTACGTCGCCCGCGCGAACACGCTCTACGCCGTCGACCGCAGTTCGACCGTCGTGGCGTCGCTGCTCGTGGCCGTGGCCGTTCCCGGCACCTTCGCGGCCGGCCAGGGGACCCTCGCGGGAGCCCTCGCGATCCTCGCCGGCACGGACGACCCGGGCGCGGACACCGGCGGCACGACCCTGCTCGTGCTCGGCGGGCCGGTGCTGCTCGCGGCGGCGGGCGCCGCGGCCGCGACGGTGATGTCGAGCGGGGCGAGGGCGAGGGAAGGAGCACTGCTCAGCGCCGCCGGCGCCCCTCCGGGCTTCGGTGTCGCGACCGCGCTCTGGGAGGCCGTGATCCAGCTCGGGACGGCGGCCCTGCTCGCGGTCGCCGTCGTCGCCGTCACCGTGGGCGCCGAATCGCTCGTGCTCTCTACGGTCGCGCCCGGCACGGCGCCCGACTTCGCGGTGGGCACCGTGGTGACAGTCTTCGCGCTGTCGTCGGTCGGCATCCTGCTCGCGACGCTCGTGCCGACGCTCGCCACGCGCAACCAGGTGATCCCGAGGGCGCTGAGCGGCGAGTAACCGGGCGGCGAGTGACCGGCGCCGCGAGTCGCGGGGCGCGTCGCCCGGCGGGCGAGGCCCGCGACGGGGACGGATGTCAGGCCAGCACGACCGCCCGCAGCGCGTCGACGACGGCCGTGCCGCGCGGGTCGACGGCCTCCATCAGGTTCGTGGTGAAGGCGAAGCCGAGGCCGAGCCCCGGCTCCGCGAAGGCCACTTGGCCGCCCGCGCCGTCGTGCCCGAAACCGCGCGGGGTGAGGTAGCGCCGCGCCTCCGAATCGAGCTGGAAGCCCATGCCCCACCGCGGGAACGGTCCGTCGGCCGGGAAGACCGGAGCCCCCTCGGACTGCACGCGGGTCGCGGCATCCACCGTCGTCGGCGACAGCAGCCGCACTCCCCCGGTCGGGGCGACCGTCGCCGACCAGATCGCGGCGAGCGCACGCGCCGTGGCGACCCCGCCCGCTCCCGGTATTTCGGCGGCGAGCACGCGCGGGTCGTTGAACCCGCCCCCGTCGGTGACGAGCGCCGAGGGGAGCGCGCCGCCCAGCGTCATCGCGAGGTCGGACCAGTCGGGTTCGGTGGCGTCTCGGGTCTCGGCGAGGCGCGCGATATGGTCGGCGAGCGTCGCTCCGACGGTCTGGTGCGCGACGCGCGCGGCCTCCGCCGCGGGCAGGCCGATCCAGGCGTCGACGTCGAGGGGGCCGGCGACGGAGTCGGCGAAATTGGCCCCGACGCTCGCTCCCGTGACCCTGCGCACCAGCTCACCCACGAGCCACCCGTGCGTGATCGCGTGATAGGCGTAGCCCGAACCCGGCTGCCAGAGCGGCCGCTGGCGTTCGAACAGCAAGACCATCCTCGGCCAGTCCACGATGTCGTCGACTGCGAGGTCGACGCGCGGTGCGGAGAGGCCGGCGCGGTGCGCGAGCAACTGCGCCACGGTCGTCGACTCCTTGCCCGCCGAGGCGTACTCCGGCCAGTATTCGGCGACACGGGCGGCGTAGTCGAGCCGCCCCTCCTCGACGAGCCGCGCGGCGAGGATCGACGTCAGCCCCTTGGTGCACGAGAACACCACGCTCGCCGTGTCGCGCGACCACGGGTGCCCCGTGCGCGCGTCGGCCACCCCGCCCCACAGGTCGACGACGCTCTCGCCGTCGATGCGCACGGCGAGGGCCGCGCCCATCCCGGGCCTGTCGTCGAAGGTGCGCGCGAAGGCGTCGGCCACGCCCTCGAACCCGGGGGCGACGAAGCCGTCGACGCTCTGGGCGCGCACGCGCGCGGGCGCGCCGGAATCGGATGTCTCTGCACTCACGGTGCCGCTCTTTCTGTAGGAGGTGTCTCCGCCGACGCATCGGGGAGAAATGGTCGGCGCGGCGGGTCAGCCCTTGACCGCGCCCTGCAGCAGCGCCTTGATGAACTGGCGCTGGAAGATCAGGAACACGACGATCGCCGGAGCGATGATGATGAGCGCGCCGGCGTTGAGCAGCGGGATGCTCGACGAGTACTGGCCTTGGAAGTAGGTCAGCGAGCCGGCGACCGTGCGCTTGAGCGGGTCGGAGATCAGCACGACGGGCAGCAGGAACTGGTTCCAGGTCCAGAGGAACAGCAGGATCGCGAGCGCCGACAGCGGCGGCACCGCGAGCGGCAGTTGGATGCGGCGGAATTCCTGCAGTGTCGTCGCCCCGTCGACTCGTGCCGCTTCCGACAGCTCGCGCGGCACGTTCACGAAGTGCGCCCGCATCCACACCACGCTGAACGGCATGTACAGGCCGATGAGCGGCAGGATCACCGCCCACTGCGTGTTGAGCAGGCCGAAGCCCTGCATCTCGTAATACAGCGGGATGATGAGCGCCTCGAACGGGATGGTCAGCCCGAGCACGAGGAAGATCAGCAGGAACCGGCCGCCCGGGATGCGCAGGTTGCCCAGCGCGTATCCGGCCAGGGTGCCGAAGAGCAGGCTGAGCGGCACCACTCCGATCACGATGAGCGCGCTCGACGACATCAGTTCGACGACGTGCCCGGTCTGGAAGGCCTCGGCGAAGTTGCCCCACTGCGGATCGGTGGGCCAAGACAGCCCGACCGGGTTCTCGTCGGCCGGCTGGAGAGCGGCGGAGATCATATTGAGGAGCGGGATGAGCGTCAGGACGAGCACGACGATCAAGACGACGCGACCGATGATCGCTTCACTGCGGTTGACGATCATCGTTCGCTCTCCTTCGACAGTCGTTGGATGGGAAGCACGCAGACGAGCACCAGGATCATCAGCACGATGCCGAACGCCGAGGCGAGGCCCACGTCGCTCTGCGTGAAGCCGATGCGGTAGATCGAGATGCCGGGCACGAGGGTCGACCGGCCGGGGCCGCCGAGGGTCGTCGTGTAGATGATGTCGAAGCTGCTGAGCGCGGCGATGATGGTGATCGTCGTCAGCACCGCGATCTCCTGGCGGAGGCCCGGAATGGTTATCGTGAAGAACTCGCGGAACCAGCCGGCGCCGTCGAGCCGCACGGCCTCGTAGAGCGATCCGTCGATCTTGCTGATGCCGGTGAGGAACAGCACGGTGCAGAGCCCGGTGAGCACCCACGACCCGATGAGCCCCACGGCGGGCAGCGCGGTCTGGAAGTCGCCGAGCCACGGCCGGGTGATGGCGTCGAGCCCGACCGCCCTCAGCAGCTGGTTCACGGCGCCGGTCTGGGCGTACATCCACGACCAGGCGATGCCGGCGGCGGCGAGCGGGATGATCTGCGGCAGGAAGAGGATCGCCTGCGACGCGCTCGAGAACGGCCCCGGCTTGATCGAACGGATGAGCGTGGCCAGGAACAGGCCCGCGCTCACCGGGATGATCGTGAAGAAGGCGATGAGAACGAACGCGTTGCCGATCGAGGCGAGCAGGTCGGGATCGCTGAAGACGCGCAGGTAGTTCTTCAGCCCGACGAACTCCGACGCTCCGACGCCGTTCCACTTGTACAACGAGTACTGGATGCCGAGGATCAGCGGGTAGATCACGAAGAGCAGGTACGCGGCCAAGGCGGGTACGACGAAGAGCCAGCCGTAGCCCCGCCGGGCCACCGCGGAACGGGTGGCCCGGCGGGGATGGGTGCTTTCGCTCATCAGCCCGCGAGTTCCTGTTCGTAGAACTTCTGCACGGCGGTCACGAAGTCCTGGCCGCTGGTCTTGCCGGTAGCGAGCAGTTGGGATTCGGGGATGATCGCGCCGGCGTAGATGCCGGCCGTCGCGTTGGACATGAAGTCGATCTGCCCGTCGTCGGCACCGACGGTCGCCGACATCTCGAGTGCGTCCTCGATGAGCGATCCCGGCTTCACGGTCGGCATCGCCTGCGCCGGGTCGCCGCCGGGAGCGGCGCCCGTGACATCCACGACGATCTGGCGGGCGGCGTCGTCGGTGTGGATCCAGTTGAGGAAGTACACGATCTCGTTGATGTGCTTCGACTTCGCCGGAACCGAGAAGGAGTTGGCCGCCCCCATCGCGACGTGCTTTCCGTCGGCCTCGACCGGCGGCACGAGGAAGAACGCGACGTCGTCGCCCATCTTCTCCTGGGTTTCCGCCGCCGCCCAGTTGCCGTTGAAGGCGAAGACGCCCTCGCCGCCCTGGAACCGGCTCACGAAGGTCGCGTAGTCGATCGCGTTGAGGTCCGAGGGGAAGTAGCCCGCGTCGGCCCAGGTCTTGATCAGGTCGGCGCCCTTCACGTTGCCCGGGGTGTCGTACGTCGCGCCGTCCTCGTTGAAGATCCACGAGGCGAATTCGCCCTTGTCGGCGAACTGGTTCATCGCCGCCTGCACGACGAAGTTGACGACGCCGTCTTTGTCGCCGGCCATGATGGGAAGGAGGCCGGCCGCCTTGGCCTTCGCGAAGTCGTCCTGCAGCTCGCCGAAGGTCGCGGGCGGAGCGTCGATGCCCGCGGTGGCCGCGAGCTCGGTGTTCATGTAGATGCCCGTGACGCTGTAGCCGAGCCCCAACTGGTACAGCGAGCCCGAGCCCCGCACGCCGTCGTCGCTCACGCGCAGGGGAGCGAGCTGCGATTTCGACCAGGTGTCCCAGTCGTAGGCGTCGAAGTAGGGGTCGAGGTTGGCGAGCAGTCCGTCTTTGACGGTGTCGCCGATGGTGGGGAGGCGGATGAGGTCGGGGGCGTCGTCGCTCGCCATGAGCTTGGGCGAGTTGGCGGTGAGGTTGGCGAACGTGTCGCGATTGATAGTGAAGGTGATATTCGGATGCTGCTTCGTGAACTCGTCCGCGAGCTTCTCGGTCACGGGGAACCCGGTCTCGTCGGCGATGGTGAGTTCGACCTTCTCGCTCGTGAGCGTCGTGCTCACCTCGGTGTCCGTCGTCGCGGCGGGGCCGGAACCGCCGGGGGCACACGCCGCGAGGGCGAGCATGGCGGCCGCGGTCATCGCGACGGTCGCCACCGAACGCCGGACCGTCGGCCGTTGCGACCCGGAGACGGGCCGGGTACGAGATGAGGTCATCTCAGGACTCCTTTGTCTGATGTGATACCTAGTGCTAAATGGATTCAGCACGCTAATCTTCAGGTGAACTCCCGCGGTTGTCAAGTAACGATACGGACGCTGCTCGCGGGGAGCGCGCGCGTCGCCGGGGAGCCACCCCGGCCCGGCCGCAGCTACGATCGAGGCGAAGGAGAGGTGGCCGTGACGACGAAGCGCGTAACACTCGCCGACGTGGCGCGGAAGGCCGGGCTGTCGCCGGCCGCGGCATCCATGATCCTGAACGGACGCCCCGACACGCGCCTCTCCGCCGACGCCCACGAGCGCGTGCACGCGGCAGCGGCCGAACTCGGCTATCGGCCGAACGTCGCCGCACGCAGCCTGCGCACCGACCGCACCCTCACGATCGGCTTCGTCTCCGACGTCGTCGCGACCACCCGCTTCGCGAGCGGGCTCATCCGGGGCGCCCTGGAGGCCGCCGAGCAAGCGGGCCACGTCGTGCTCGTGCTCGAGACGGGCGGCGAACCGGCGCGCGAGAGCGTAGCGATCGAGGCGGCGCTCGACCGGCAGGTCGACGGCATCATCTTCGCGACGATGCGGGCTCGCGAGCTGTTCGTACCCGACCTGCCCGCCTCGACCCGCGCGGTCATGCTCAACGCGACCAATGCCCGGTACCCCACGTCGGTGCTGCCCGACGAGGAGCGCGGCGGGCGCGACGCCGTGCGGCTGCTCGCCGAGGCCGGGCACCGGGACGGCATCGTGCTCGTCGGACAGAACGACCAGGTCGAGCAGAACCTGTTCCGTTCGGCCACGGTGGCCCAGCGGATCTTCGGCGTGCGCGACGAGATGGCGCGGCGCGGCCTCGTGTTCGCCTCGGAAGAATCGTGCTGGGACTGGGAACCCGACTACGGCTACGACATCACGACGGCCCTGATCGACCGCGGCGCCCCGGTGAAGGCGCTGCTGTGCATGAACGACCGGCTCGCCTTCGGGGCGTACCAGGCCCTGGCCGACCACGGCCTCCGCGTTCCCGACGACGTGTCTATCGTGTCCTTCGACAACGACGAGCTCGCGGCCTACCTGCGTCCCGGCCTCACGACGATCGCCCTGCCGCACGAGGAGATGGGACGGCGTGCCGTGCAGCTGCTGCTCGGGGGCGGCGCCCCCGAGCAGCAGCTCGTTGCGATGCCGGTCATCGAGCGCGGCTCGATCGCGGCACCCTAGGCGCGGTCGGACCGCTTCGCAGCGAACCGGCGCAGCGCCAGCAGCAGTGCCCCGACGAGCAGGATCGCGAGTCCGACTGGGGCGACGGTCGCGGCATCCGACCCGGTGGAGGCGAGCCTCTCGACCGGCAGCGCGCGCGACGAGGCGTCGGTCGGCGTCGACGGCGTCGTGACGGGTGGAGCGGGCGGTGCCGGCGGCGTCACGACCGTCGTGGTGACGCAGTCGCCGGGCGTGGCCGCGACCGTGACGTCGGCGGTCGTCACCACGGGGGCGGTCGCGATCCACGTGTTCGTGCCGGTGTCGAGAGCCCAGTCGGTGGTCGTCGTGGTGGTCGTGGTCGTCTGGGTCATGGATGCGCAGTCGACGGTCGTCGCGTCGCTCATGATGCGGGCGGGAGCCGGACGCACCGGCACGGGCGGCGTCGCGGCGCACGGGTAGGCAGTGGCGTCGAGCGTGCCGGCGAGCGGGCCGTCGAAGCTCTGGCTGGTGGTTCCGTCGGCGAAGGTGTGACCGGGTTCGGCGGTCGCCACGACCGTGTAGCGGCCGGGGCCGGTCGCGCCGGTCGGGGTGCCCCAGGTGGCGTTCTGCACGTCGCCGAGCACGAGCGTGCCCGGGGTGTCGCAGGTCGCGGGGGTCACGGTGAGGGCGGCGGTCGCGTCGGGCGCGGCTGCTCGCGGGCAGGGTACGCTCTCGCCGGTGAACTCGCGGTCGTACTGGGTTCCACTCGCGTCGATCTCGACGACGTATTCGTGGGCGACCGTGGTGTCGCCGAGCGGGTAGGTCTCGCGCAGCGAGGATCCGAAATCGACCTCGTCGACGACGGCCTCGTCGATCTCGACGCTGACCGTGTTGACGAAGCCGCCGTCGCTGCCGACGCTGTAGTTGTCGAGTTGCACCGTGAGGGTGGAGCAGGTGGCCTTGGCCTCGGGGGTGTGCGCCGAGGCGGCGGCCGGCATCGCGACTGCGGTGGCGCCGAGGGCGAGGACGATAGCGGCGATCGTGCCGGTAAGCGTTTTCTGGATCTTCAAATTTCGGCTCTCCTAGGGTCGCCGATGACGGCGAGAGCGTGCGGGCGCGACGAATCGGCCGGGGTGGGTAAGCGCGCGATCGGGTAATCGCGGCCGAAGTTGCGCCGCCCGGCCGACGGGAGTCGGAACTCGAGGCGTTAGGGAAAGCCTCGGTCAGCGCGGGCGGACTGCGTTCCGGCGGAATCGGGTGACATCACCGGGAACGTCAAAAACATAACAGCCGCTGACTTCGGCTCGTTTTCGTTCCTGTGAATTATGTCCCCCGTGTGGGGGTGACTATCCCGGGATTCCGGGATAGGGGTACGCCGAAACTGTCAGGTTTCTCTTTTCCTTGTCCCCCGAACGGGTGGGGGGTCTTGACGGACCTGCTACAGCGGTGGAATTCTTCGCCTGCTGGGGTGCCGGATCGGTTAGGAGTAGCGCTCTTCCCGCCAGGGGTCGCCGTAGATGTGGTACCCGTTCTGCTCCCAGAATCCCGGCTCGTCGTCGGATTGCATGACGAGGCCGCGCACCCATTTGGCGCTCTTCCAGAAGTACAGGTGCGGCACGATGAGACGGGCGGGACCGCCGTGCTCGGCCTCGAGCGGCTCGCCGTCGAATTCGTACGCTATCCACGCCTGCCCGTCGAGCAGGTCTTCGAGCGGGATGTTGGTCGTGTAGCCGCCGTAGGAGTGCGCCATCACGAAGTCGTGCACGGACTCCACCTCCTCGAAGAGGGTGTCGAGCGAGACCCCTCGCCACGACGTGCCCAGTTTCGACCAGCGGGTGACGCAGTGGATGTCGGTGCTGACGTCTTCTGCCGGCAGGGATAAGAATTCGTCCCACGACCACCGGTGCGTCGCGCCGGTCTCGGTGCCGATGGAGAACTCCCACTCGTCGGTGTCGACCTGGGGCGTCGGGCCCGCCGACAGCACGGGGAAGTCCTCGGTGAGGAACTGCCCCGGCGGCAGGTCGGGGCTCGCGTCCCGTCGCCGTTCCCCGAATCCACGCGATACGACCGCCATGTCTGCCTCCCCGGGTTGCCCCATGCTATTTGTTTTCTCGTGCGCCGCGTATGGGCTACGACAGTTCGAGCCACACCTCGCTCATGGTCGGAAAGCTCGGCACGGCGTGGCGCAGCTGGCGCAGCGTCAGCCGCCCGACGATCGCGATCGTCGCGGCGTGCACCATGTCCGCGACATCCTGACCCACGAAGGTCGCTCCGACGAGCACGCCGCGGTCGTCGTCGACCGTGAAGCTCACCCGTCCCCGGTAGCCCTTGGCGTGCAGCTCGGCCCCGAGCACCGCCCCGAGGTCGGCCTCGACCCGCCGCGCGCGGATGCCCCTCGCCGTCGCCCGCTCGAGGGTGAGCCCGACGGACGCCACCTCCGGGTCGGTGAACACGACCTGTGGCACGGCGAACTCGTTCACCTCGTCGACGAGGTCGTCGTCGTCGTCGCTCACGCGCGTCGCCACCGAGGATGCCGCGATCCTGGCGTGATAGCTCGCCTGATGGGTCAGCAGCGCACGCCCGTTCACGTCGCCGATGGCGTAGAGCCAGTCGGTGCCCTCGACCCGCATGTCGTCGCCGACCGCCACGTAGTCGCCCGGGGTGAGTCCCACCGTCTCGACGCCGACGTCCCCCGTGGCCGGCTTCTTGCCCACGGCGACCAGCAGCTCGTCGGCGCGTTCGGTCGACCCGTCGCCCAGCGTGAGCAGCACGCCGCCGTCGGCGAGCCGCTCGACGCGGGAGAGGCGGGCATCGAACCGCACGTCGACACCGGACTCGCGCAACCCCGCGAGCACGAGCTCGCCGACGAACGGCTCGTGGTCGGGCAGCAGTGCGCCCCTCCTGCTCAACACGACCACCTCGGAGCTGCCGAGCGACCGCCAGGCCTGCGCCAGCTCCAGCCCGACCGCGCCGCTACCCAACACCACGAGTCTGTCGGGGGCCGACGAGGCGGATGTCGCTTCCCGGTTGGTCCACGGACGGGCCGCGGCCAGGCCGGGGATGTCGGGCAGCGCGGGGATCGATCCCGTCGCCAGCACGACGGCGTGCCGAGACCGCAGCAGCCGCTCTCCGTCGCCGGTCGTCACCACGACCCGGTTGCGGCCGTCGATGCGGCCGTGGCCGCGCACGAAGACCGCCCCGGCGTCGGTGAATTCGTCGACCGCGCTCGAATCGTCGTGGTGCAGCACGATGTGGTCGCGGTGGCGCAGAGCGGCCCCGGCGTCGAGCGGGCGAGTGATGGCCTCCCCCGCCCCGGGCAGCCGCGCCGCCGACCGCAGCGCGTGGGCCGGACGCAGCATGGCCTTGCTCGGCACGCACGCCCAGTTGAAGCACTCTCCCCCGACGAGCTCGGTCTCGACGAGCGCGACGGTGAGGCCCGCTTCGAGCAGCGCCGTCGTGCAGTCTTCGCCGCCGGGCCCGGCCCCGACGACGATCACGTCGTACTCGTCCTCTGCCGCGTGCGTCATGCGTTGCCTCCCTCGTCGTCCTGGGTGCCCGCCGGACCCGGCTCGATCATGGCGGTGCCGTCGAACTGGCTCATGATGAGGGCCGAGGTACTCGCGAAGCCGGCGGCGAGCGCGATCAGCATCGACGGGATGAAGGCTGTCGCCGGAGGAACCCAACCGCCGAGCACCCACGGCAGCACGATCAGTGCCACGACGGCCGCCGTGCTCGCCCAGTGGTTGACCAGCAGCGCGGTGGATCCCCCGGACCCTCCCGGGGTGAGCATCCGCCGCCCGGTGTCCACCGTGGAGAGCAGCAGCATCGCGTTGAGCACGATGAACGTCAGGGCGCCCCAGATCGGCTCGAACGCCGCGAGGGCGAGGGCCACGAACAGCGGCGAGGCGTACACCGTGAAGACCCAGCGCACCCCAGAGCGCACGTAGCGGTCCGCGGCATCCGACGACATCATCCGCCGGTGCAGGTCGGTGTCGATGTAGAAGAACACGCCGACGATGAACGTGCCGATCAGGGTCGCCGCGATCCCTGCGACACCCAAGAGGAATTCGTTGAGATTGACGAGCATCGTCAGGCCCCGGACGTCGTCTCGGAGTTGAGGGGCCGAACCGCCCCTTCGCGCACGATCGGTTCGTTCCAGTGCTCGAGGGCGATGGTGAAACCGTGGATCAGGCGCTCGAAGCTACCGTCGATGTCTGCGGCGAGGGTGAAGCCTCCCGACGTCTCGAGTGAGACGAAGCCGTGCAGGATCGAGCGGAACGCGCGGATGGCGTCGACCGCGTCGTCGCCCTCGAGCCGGTAGGAGGTGAGCACGTCGGCGATGATCTGGATCGCGGCCATCTGGGTGGCCTCGTCTTCGACGTCCCCGGGCGCCGGCATGGTCATCGCCGCCTGGTACTGGCCCGGGTGCAGCACGGCCCAGCGCCTGTAGCCGTCGGCCATCGCGTGGATCGCGTCCGATCCCGAGCGCCCGACGGCGACCCGGGCGAAGGCCGCGCCGAGCTCGCGCTTCGACAGCAGCGCGACACTGCGCTGCAACCCCGCGAGGGAGTCCATGTGCTTGTACAGCGAGGGCTGCCTCACCCCGAGTCTCTCGGCCAGTGCGGCGAGCGTGAGCGAGCCGACTCCCACAGTGTCGACCATCGCCGCGGCTTCTTCGACGACGCGCTCCCGGGTGAGCCCGGCCCTAGGCATGCGGTGCCGTCTTCGCCAGGAAGGCGACGATGGCCTTGCTCGTGATCTCGGGCCGCTGCGACTGCGGGTAGTGGCCCGCCTCGGGCACCATCAGCATCTCGCCGCGCAACGCTTTCCTGGTCCACTCGGCCTCAGCCGTCGGGTCGGCGAAATCCGGGTCGCGTTCGCCCATGATCACGAGTACCGGCGTGTCCACATCGCCCAGTCGCGCCTCGACGGGATCGTGCTGGGTCTGGTTGGCCCAGTTCGACAGGGCCTTGGCGTACCCGGGGCGCTTGAGGCCGCGGACCACCGCGGCCCGGTGTTCCGCGAAGTCGGCGGGCTTCGTGCCCGCGTAGAGCGACGGCAGGTAGTACTTCCACGCCGTCGTCACCCACAACGGCGCCATCATCGTCGTGAACATCGCGGCCTGGAATGCCGAGGCGCGGGGTTGGCGCACGAAGGCGCCGATGAGCACGAGACCGGTCACCCGGTCGGGATGGTCGGCGGCGACGAGCACCCCGGCACCCCCGGCCAAGGAGTTGCCGACGATGACTGCCGGACGGTCGAGTTCGGCGAGCAGCGCCCCGAGGTCGTCGGCAGCCTCGGGGTCTCCGTACGACGAGAACGACGTGTCGCTGTCGCCTTGCCCACGCAGGTCGGTGGTCGCGACGGTGTAGCCGGCCGCGACGAGCGCCGGAGTGAGGAAGCGGTAGGTGGAACGGAGGTCGCCCATGCCCGGCACGAGCACGACGAGCGGTCCGGAACCCTGCAGGTCGTAAGCGATGCGCCCCTCGGGACGCGAGAGATAGCGGGTGCGCGGAGGCGCTGCTTCGGGGGCGGACGACATGAAGCTATTGTCAATAGCCAAATTGGCCCTGTCAATAGCCCAGTGCCGCCCAGGAGCGTTCGGGCACGGCTTGACAGCACGCCGTGTCATCACTCACACTGAGCGATGACACGCCGTGTCATCACTCGATTCTCCGACAGAAGGAACATCATGTCCAACGCACAATCGCCCGTACTCGTCATCGGAGCCACCGGATTCCTGGGGCGCCGCGTCGTCGCGACGCTGCTGGAGAGGGGCGAAGCGGTGCGCTGCCTGGCGCGCACCCCGCGGAACGCGGCCGATCTCGGCACCGCCGGTGCCGAGGTCGTCGCGGGCGACCTCCTCGACGTGGCATCCATCGACGCAGCTGTCGCCGGCGCGCGCGCCGTTGTCGTCTGCGTCCACACCATCTCGAGCCAGTCGACGGCCGACGACGGGCAGGGCTTCATGGACATCGAGGCGCAGGGGCTGCGTAACGTGACGGCGGCCTGCGCGAAACTCGGCGTGCGGCGGGTCGTCTACGTCACCTCGATCGGTGTGGCGGAGCACGCGACGAGCTCGTGGCTGCGCGGGCGGTGGCAGACCGAGCAGGACCTGCTCACGAGCGGGCTCGACGCCACGGTCGTGCGCCCCGGGATGATCGTCGGGCGCGGAGGGGACGGCTTCAGCATCGTCGCCCGGGCGGCGACGAAGCGCTTCGCCGTCGCGGTGGCCGGTTCCGCCCAGAAGTTCCGTACCGTCGCCGTCGACGACCTCGCCGCCGACATCGTCGATCTGCTCGACACCGCGGGGGCGTCGGGCAGGGTCCTCGAGGTCGGATCCGACGACGTGCTCACCATGCGGCAGATGGCGGCGATCACGGCCGAGTCGATCGGTCGCCGCCCCGGACTCCTCGTGTCGATCCCGGGAGGCCTGATCCGGCGGTTAGCGCCGCTGATCGAGCGGATCGCGAAGGTGCCCCGCGGCGCCATCTCCGGCTTCGTCGGCGACGCCCCGCAGGACGACATGGTCGGCGACCCGGCCGCGCTGCGAGCGCTGCTCGGCCGCGCCGACCGGCCGTTCCGCGAGGCGATCGCGGGGCAGGTGCTCTGAACCGGACAAACAAAAATGCCCTCGATCACGGAGAATGACTCCCGCACGACCAAGGGCTTTCGAAACGCTACAGCTGGGGTACCTGGACTCGAACCAAGAACAAAAGAATCAGAATCTTCCGTGTTGCCAATTACACCATACCCCACCGTCCCCAACCGAAGCTCGGGCCGACGGTCTACTTTAGCCCATACCCGGCCAGAGTAAAAACCGGGGCCGCCCGGGCGCGTCTACGCGAGCAGGTCGGCGTTGAGCGCGGCGGCGACCTTGGCCCCGGCTCCCGCCGCCACGATCAGCTGCTGGGGCCCGGGCGCGGTCGAATCCCCCGCCGCGTACACGCCCGCGACACTCGTGCGGCCGCTGGCGTCGACCACGAGGTAGCCGTCGGCGTCGACGTCGAGGCCGAGCGGTGCGGCGTAACCGAGGTTCGGCGAGTAGATCGGCCGCACGAACGCGGCGACCCGGGGCACGGTCTCGCCGTCGGCGAGGGTGACCCCGGTGAGGCCGGTGCGGTCGCCCGCGACATCCGCCATCTCTCTCCTGTCGACCCGGATGCCGCGTTCCGCGAGCCGCGCCTCGTCGGCGTCGCTCACCGTACCCACGGCGTTGGTGAAGACGATCAGGTCGCGGCTCCACTGCGAGAGATAGAGCGCGCGGGTGGCGAGGTCGTCGGTCTCGCCGATGAGGGCGATCGGCTTGTCGGCGTACTCGTAGCCGTCGCACTCGACGCAGCTGTGGATACTGGTGCCGTAGAACTGGCGCAGGCTCGGCAGCGCGGGGAACTTCTCGCTCAGGCCCGTGGTGATCACTACCGCGCGGGCGGTGACGGTCGTGGCGCCGTAGGCCACGGTGAAGCCCTCGTCGTCCCGCGTGATCGAGGTGACCATGGCCTTCTCGAAGGATGCCTCAGGGTAGGCCTCGAGCTCCTCTCGGCCCAGGCGCCGCAGTTCGAGCGGCGCGATGCCGTCGCGCGTCACGAAGCCGTGCGAGGCGAAGGTGGCGGCGTTGCGCGGGCGGTTGCTGTCGAGCACGTGCGTCGTGCGGCGGGCACGCACGAGGTTGAGGGCGGCGCTGAGTCCGGCGGGGCCCGCGCCGACGACGACGACCTCGCGGTCGAAGCTCACAGCTGTGCCCGCAGTCGGCCGAGGCGCACGAGGCTCGACTCCTTGCCGAGCAGCTCCATCGACTCGAAGAGCGGCGGGCTGATGCGGCGGCCGGAGATCGCGGAGCGCAGCGGGCCGAACGCGACCCGGGGCTTGAGCTCGAGCCCGTCGATGAGCGCCTCGCGCAGCGTCTCCTCGATCGTGTCGTGGTCCCAGACCAGCACGTGGCCGAGCGCCTCGATCGACGCGTCGAGCACCTCCGCGGCGCCGTCCTTCGGCATCGCGTCGGCCTCGACGACGATCTGGTCGTCGGGGGTGAACAGGAAACCGAGCAGGCCGGGCGCCTCGCCGAGCAGCTGCATGCGCTCCTGCACGAGGGGGGTGGCCTCGCGCAGCAGCTCGTGCTGTGCGGGCGTCGTGACGAGGTCGCCGAGGTACGGCAGCAGGCGGGAGGCCAGCTCGTCGACGGAGAGCAGGCGGATGTGGTCGCCGTTCAGCGACTCGGCCTTCTTCTGGTCGAAGCGCGCGGGGTTCGGGTTGACGTCGACGACGTCGAACGCGGCGACCATCTCGTCGATCGAGAACACGTCGCGGTCGTGCGAGAGCGACCAGCCGAGCAGCGACAGGTAGTTGATGAGCCCCTCGGGGATGAAGCCGCGCTCCCGGTGGTGGAACAGGTTCGACTCGGGGTCGCGCTTCGAGAGCTTCTTGTTGTTCTCGCCCATCACGTACGGCAGGTGGCCGAAGCGCGGGATGGACTCGGTGATGCCGACCTCGATGAGCGCCGTGTACAGGGCGATCTGACGCGGGGTCGACGAGAGCAGGTCTTCGCCGCGCAGCACGTGCGTGATGCCCATGAGCGCGTCATCCACTGGGTTTACGAACGTGTACAGCGGGGCGCCGTTGGGGCGCACCACGACGAAGTCGGTGAACGAGCCGGCCGGGAAGGTGATCTCGCCGCGCACGAGGTCGTCGAAGCTGAGGTCGGTGTCGGGCACGCGCAGGCGCAGCGCGGGGCTGCGGCCCTCCGCCTTGAACGCCGCGATCTGCTCTGGCGTGAGGTCGCGCTCGAAGTTGTCGTAGCCCTGCTTGGGGTCGCGGCCGGCGGCGATGTTGCGGGCCTCGATCTCCTCGCCGGTGGCGAAGCTCTCGTAGAGGTGTCCGCTCGCGGTGAGCTTCGCGATCACGTCGAGGTAGATGTCTCCGCGCTGCGACTGGCGGTACGGCGCGTGCGGGCCGCCGGTCTCGACGCCCTCGTCCCAGTCGAGCTTGAGCCAGCGCAGGGCGTCGAGCAGCTGCAGGTAGCTCTCTTCGCTGTCGCGGGCGGCGTCGGTGTCTTCGACGCGGAAAACGAGCTTGCCGCCGGTGTGGCGGGCGTAGGCCCAGTTGAAGAGAGCGGTTCGGATGAGGCCGACGTGCGGGGTACCGGTCGGCGACGGGCAGAAGCGCACGCGGACATCGGCACCGGCAGCGGTGGAGAAGGTGGCAGACATATCGGGGTCAATCCTATCGGCGCGCGCCGGTCGCCAACCGGACGGCCAGCACCATGGTCACGCCGACGATCAAGAGCGCGAGCACCGCGAGCCCCGGGTAGCCGACGAGGGTGAGCGCGGGCCCGGCGAGCGCTCCCCCGAGCGCGCCCGCGCCGTTCATCGCGAGGTCGGAGCGGCCCTGCAGGATCGAGCGCCGACCGGCCGCGACGGACTCGGCGAGCAGGGCGGATGCCGCGACCGTCGAAGCGCTCCAGCCGAGGCCGAGCAGCACGAGGCCCGCGGTCACGCCGACGTTGCTGCCCGCGCCGAGGGCCACGGTGACGAGCGCCGCGACGAACACGCTTTGCCCGGCGACGATGACCGGCAGCCGGCCGAGGCGGTCGGCGAGCGCGCCGAACACCGGCGAGAGGGCGTACATGCCGGCGATGTGCAGGCTGATGACGAGGCCGACGACGGTGATCGACGAGCCGTGGCCACTCAGGTGCACGGGGGTCATCGACATGACCGACACCATGACGGCGTGGCTGAGCGCGATCGCCGTGATCGCGAAGACGGCGCGGCGCGGCCGGGCGACCGTGGGGGCGGCCGTCGTGGGGGTCGCGGGCGCCGCATCCAGTCGTTGACGCAGCAGGAGGGGGTCGGGGCGCAGTCCCGCGACGTAGACGACCGCGGCGGCCAGCTGGGCGGCGATCGTGAAGACGAAGGGTCCGGCGAGAGGCGGAAGGCCGATGGCCGCGCCGACCTGCTCCCCCGGGCCGACGAGGTTCGGGCCGACGACCGCGCCGATCGAGGTGGCCCAGACCACGAGGGAGAGGTCGCGCGCCCGGTGTCTCTCGTCCGCGAGGTCGGTGGCGGCGAAGCGGGCCTGCAGGGCGACGGCCGACCCGCTGCCGAGCGCCGCCAGCGCCACGAGCAGCAGCGGGAACGACTCGAGCACGACGCTCGCGATCGTGCCGACGGCGCCCAGGGCCGCGACGAGCGCGCCGACGGTGAGCGCGACGCGACGGCCGCGGGCGCGGGCCAGCCGGGCGAGCGGGATCGCCGCCGCGGCCGCGCCGAGCGTGCTCATGGTGGCGGCCATGCCGCTCCAGGCCGGCGAGCCGGAGAGCGACGCCGCGATGATGGCACCGAGCGAGAGCGTGGCGCCGAGGCCGAGCCCGCCGAGCACCTGGCCCGCGGCGAGCAGGGCGACCGACCGGCGCTGCGTCGAGCGGTAGCTGTCGATCGTCATGTCGGGCCGGCTGACTGGCCGCGCGTCAGGGGCGGGGGCGCGTGGGGTTGCCGAGCGTGCCGATGCCGGCGACGCCGACCTCGACGAACTGGCCGGGAGCGATCGTGCCGGCCCCGGCGGGCGACCCGGTCATGATGATGTCGCCCGGCAGCAGCGTCCAGATGCCCGAGGCGAACGAGACGAGCTCGGCGACGGTGTTCTTCATGTCGGCGGTCGAGCCGGAGATGCGCTCTTCGCCGTCGACGCGGGTCGTGATGCGGGCGTTCTCGGCGTCGAGCTCGGTCTCGATCACCGGGCCGATCGGGGCGAACGTGTCGTACCCCTTGGCGCGGGCCTGTTGGCCGCTCTCGCCCATGAGGTCGACGGCGGTCACGTCGTTGCCGACGGTGTAGCCGAACACGAAGTCGGCGGCGGTCTCGACCGGCACGCCCTTCGCGATGCGGCCGATGACGACGACGAGTTCGCCCTCGTGCGCGATCGTGCCGGCGTCGCCCGGCAGCAGGATCGGGTCGCCGGGGCCGACCACCGCGGTGTTCGGCTTGAGGAAGAGCAACGGCGGGGCGTCGGTGTCTTCGTCGGGGTCGGCCGGGTAGTTGCCCTCGACGACGATCACCTTGGAGCGCGGGATGACCGGAGCGAGCAGCCGCACGCCCGCGAGCGGCACCCGCTCCTCGATCGTGTCGAATCCCGAGAACATCGGGTCGCCCGTCAAGACGACGAGCTCGTCTCCGTCGACGATGCCGAAACGGGGGTCCCCACCAGTGCTGAAGCGCGCGATTTTCACGGGGCAAGCCTAGCCGGGGCGCGTGGGGCGGTGGGCGGGGTGCGGCGGCGGGGCGCGCGCGGCTGGGGCGGCGCGGGGTGCGGGCGGCCGCGACATCCGCAACTCAGGCAAAAATGGCGGGGCCGGGGCGGGATGCCCGTGGTCGCGCGGGCGGGACCGCCGCCAGCCGCCGTTCTGCCTGAGTTGCGGGAGGGGGACGAAGACGGGGCGCGAGACGGATACGGGGACGGAGGCAGGTAGAACGGGCGGGGAGGGCGTAGCAGGTTTCGCCCGGAAGTCCGAGCACGTCCGCGGGCGGCCGAGCGGGGTTAGCGTTGGCACATGGAACATTGTTACCTCGGAAACAGCGGCCTCAAGATCTCGGAGATCACCTACGGAAACTGGCTGACCCACGGGTCGCAGGTCGAGAACGAGGTGGCTACGCGATGCGTGCACGCCGCCCTCGACGCCGGCATCACCACGTTCGACACCGCGGACGCCTACGCGAACACCGCGGCGGAGCAGGTGCTCGGCGACGCGCTCAAGGGCCAGCGCCGCGAGTCGCTCGAGATCTTCACGAAGGTCTACTTCCCCACCGGACCGAAGGGCCCGAACGACACCGGGCTCAGCCGCAAGCACATCCGCGAGTCGATCGACGCGTCGCTCGTGCGCCTCGGAACCGACTACGTCGACCTCTACCAGGCCCACCGCTTCGACTACGAGACCCCGCTCGAGGAGACCATGCAGGCGTTCGCGCAGGCGGTGCACCAGGGCAAGGCGCTGTACATCGGAGTCTCCGAGTGGTCGGCCGACCAGCTGCGCGCCGGCCACAAGCTCGCCACCGAGCTCGGCATACAGCTCATCTCGAACCAGCCGCAGTACTCCGCGCTCTGGCGCGTCATCGAGTCGGAGGTCGTGCCGGCCTCGCGCGAGCTCGGCATCGGACAGATCGTCTGGTCGCCGGTCGCGCAGGGCGTGCTCACCGGCAAGTACAAGCCCGGCGCCGAACTGCCCTCGGGATCCAGGGCGACGGATGCCGCGGGCGGAGCCGACATGATCGGATCGTGGCTGCGTGACGAGGTACTCGAAGGCGTGCAGAAGCTCGAGCCGATCGCCGCCGAGAACGGTCTGAGCATGGCGCAGCTCGCCGTGGCCTGGGTGCTGCAGAACGACAACGTGTCGTCGGCGATCATCGGAGCGTCGCGCCCCGAGCAGGTCACCGACAACGTCAAGGCGTCGGGCGTGAAGCTCTCGCCCGAGACGCTCGCCGCGATCGATGCCGCCATCGGCGACGTCGCCGAGAAGGATGCCGCGAAGACCGTCGGCAACTCGCCGAAGTCGCGCTGAGTTGCTGCTGGTCCGCGGATTGAGCCTGTCGAAATCCCAGTAATCCGCTGATTGAGCCTGTCGAAATCATGCGCCCGCGAGCGACTGCGGTGCGGGATCTCGACAGGCTCGATCAACGTAGAGGGCCGCTCGATCAACGTAGCCGCGGCCTACCCGACCGACGTGGCGGCGCTCACTCCGCCGCCGCGCCCAGCCAGCCCGGGCGCACGAAGCCCGTCTCGTAGGCGAACACGGCCGCCTGCACCCGACTGGCCGTGCGGGTCTTGAAGAGCACGCTGCTGATGTGGCTCTTCACCGTCGCTGCGCTCAGGTAGAGCTCCTCGGCGATCGCCGCGTTGCTGAGCCCGCGCGACAGTGCGGCGAGCACCTCGCGTTCGCGGTCGCTCAGGCTGTCGAGCAGCGCGTGCTGCGCGGTCTCGGTCGGCGCGTCCGGCTCCCGGGCGGTGTCGCGCAGCCGGTGTTCGATGAGCGACCGAGTCATCGCCGGGTCGATGAGCGTGTCGCCGCGCAGCGCCGTGCGCACGGCCGCGGCGAGCAGGTCGGCGCCGGCGTCCTTCAGCAGGAAGCCGCAGGCCCCCGCGCGCACGCTGCCGAGCAAATACTCCTCGTCGTCGAAGGTCGTGATGATCACCACGGCCCGGGCGGTCTGAGCTTCGACGATGCGTCGCGTGGCTTCGACCCCGTCGAGGTTCGGCATCCGCACGTCCATGAGCACCACGTCGGGCCGGTGCTGCTCCGCCTTGGCGACCGCCTCGAATCCGTCTTTCGCCTCGTCGACCACCTCGATGTCGGGCTCCGCCTCGAGCATCATGCGCAGCCCCATGCGGATCACCGACTGGTCGTCGACGACGAGCACACGGATCGGGCTGTCTTCTGGTTCGTACATCTAGACGCTCTCCAACTCTGCCCGCGCGCGTTCGCGCACGGGAATCCGCGCGAGCACGGTCCAACCCCTGCCGCTGAGCCGCCCCGCGACGAGGCTGCCGCCGGCCGCCTCCGCACGCTCGCGCATGCCCCGCAACCCGGATCCGCCGCCGCGGGCCGACACGACCGGCCGCGGGTCGTCGGATCCGTCGTCGTCGACGCGCAACTCGATGGCGTCGGCGCGTTCGAGCAGGGATACCCGCACGGATGTCGCGTCGGAGTGCAGCATCACGTTCGTGAGCGCCTCCTGCACGATGCGCACCACGGTGGACTGCTGCATGGTCGACAGCCGGAGCCCGGCGGCGATGTCGTCGACGACGTCGAGCCCCGTGGCCCGCACGCGCTGCAGGATCTGCTCGACGTCCGACGCGAAGTCTGCCGGCGCCAGCGGGGCGGGCGCATCCGAGTCGCTGCGCAGCACGCGCACCACCTGACGCATCGCGGTGAGCGCCTCCTGGCCGTCGGTCACGATCCAGCGCACCGCGTTGCGCAGTTCTTCGGGCCGCGTGTCCGCGACGCGCTCGGCTGCCTGCGCCCTGATCACCATCGCACTCACGTGGTGGGCGACGACGTCGTGGATGTCGCGGGCCAGCGTCGTGCGCTCCTCGGCGGCGATGCGTGCCGCGTCCGCCTCGCGCAGCCGCACCAGCTCGGCGTTGCGGTCGCGCAGCGTATCGACGTTCACGCGCTGCACCCGCACGGCGTAGCCGAGCAGCACGGCCCCCACCACGACGAGGGCGGCGAGGATGCGGGTCGACGGGTCGCTGATGTAGCGGAAATACTCGCCTAGCGACTCGATGATATTGCCGTAGTACCCGAAGGCCCACGACGGGACGTTGACCAGGAACACGAAGAAGGCCAACAGCGGCACGGCGTCGGTCAGCCGCGCACCGCTGGCCACCGAGAGGAAGGCCGCCACCACGATGGGGATGATGCGCAGCTCGGGCACGTCGAAACCCCAGTCGGGCGACGACGCGAGAATGCCGACGATCAGCAGGCCGGGCACCGGCACGGCGCGGCAGAACGCCACCGCCATCGCCGTGATCACGCCGAGGAAGATGTAGCTGTCGACGTCGTAGGGGTACCAGTTGAGCCGCAGACCAACCTGGATAGCCGACCACCAGATCGCGAAGAGCAGCGCTCCCTGCAGCAGCTGGCCGGCGAGCGGCCACCGCGAATAGGCGGAGGTGACGCGCGACCAGAGGCCGGCGACATCCGCGGAACTGGTTCGAAGGGCGCCCGACATCGTTGCCGACTTTACCCGCGCGGGCCGCGCGGCGGCGTCGGCCGTTCGGCCCATTGCCGCGTCATCCGTTCGGCGGCGGCGGCCCGAGAGACCAGCACAACGGCGGCGACCACGCGCGGTTCGGACGATTCGCCGACGGCGCCCGGCGACGAGTGTGGATACCGGGCGATCCCGCCCCTCACCGAATCGGGAGAAAGCCATGCACCACCTCCGAACACTCGCCGTCGACACGACCGCCCTCGCCGCCGGACGCCTGGCCCGCGGGGCCGTGCGTCGCGTGCTGCACCGCGGAGGGTCCGCGATTCCCGGCCACGTCGCCGACGCGATCGCACCCCGCATGCTGTCGCGGCTGCTCGGCCAGTTCGACGAGGGGCTGGTCGTGGTCAGCGGGTCGAGCGGCAAGTCGACCACCACGATGATGCTCGCCGCGGTACTGCGGGCACACGGCCTCTCGGTGTTCACGAACGATTCGACGGCGAACCTGAGGCGCGGCATCTCGTCCGCGCTCGTCGAGAAGGCGGACGCGTTCGGGCGCATCCGGGCCGACATCGCCGTCGTCGAGATCGACGAGGCCGCCGCGGCGAGCCTCGTCGGCGAGATCGAGCCGCGGCTCGTGGTGCTGACCAACGTGATGAGCGACCAGCTCGACCGGTTCCAGTCGGCGCAGCGCGTCGCCGGGATGCTCGACCGCGTGGCACACACGGCGACCGAGGGCATCGTCGCCAACCACGACGACCGGCTGCTCGGCCGGATCGTCGACGGCCTCGCCGCGCCGGTCACCTGGTTCGCGTCGAGGCCCGCGCTCCGCGCCGCACTCGGCGGGCTCGGCTACGCGAGCGAGAACTCCGGACCGCGCGACGACCTGCGACCCATCACCCTGCTCGACGCCGTCGACGACCGTTCCGCCGTGCTCGTCGTGCGCGGCGAGCCCCTCGAGATCGTCCTCCCCGCGCGCGGTGCGCACTATGCGATGGATGCCGCGGCGGCGGTCGAGGCGGCGGCGCGTTTGCTCGGCGACCGTTTCGACCCGGCGACGGTGGCCCGCGCGTTCGCGGACATGCAGCCGGTGTTCGGCCGAGGCGAGGTGGTCACGGTCGCCGGCGAGCAGATCGAACTGGTGCTCGTGCAGAACCGGTCGAGCTTCCAGCTCAACCTCGACCTGCTCGAGCCGCGCCCCGATCAGCTCTTGGTCGCGGTGGGGTCCGACGTGCGCGACCCCTCGTGGCTCTGGTCCGTCGACCCGACGGCCCTCGGACACGTCGACGTGGTCTCCGGCAGCAAGGCGCACGACATCGCGCTGCGGTTGGCCTACGCCGGCGTCGAGATCGGCGAGGTAGAGCCGGATCTCGCCGGCGCCCTCGCCGCGTTCCTCGCCCTGCCGCGTCCGTCGCACGGATGCAAGACGATCGTGTTCACCGCCGACCCGATGCGCCGGGTGCGCCGACAACTCGGACTCGACCGCGAGGCGGATGCCGCGTGAGCGGGCCGCGCCTCGACCTGCTCGCCCTCTACCCGGACGCCATGGACGCGGGAGCGGACACGGCCAACCTGGCCGTGCTGCGGGTGCGCGCCGGCTGGGAGGGCGTCGACGCCCGCGTCGACACGCTCGCACTCGGCGCGGGACTGCCCGCCGCCCGTCCCGACGTCGTGCTGCTCGGGTCGGGTGCCGACGAAGACCTCGCCGAGGTGGGACCGCTCGTCGCCGCGCTCGGCGACGGGCTGCGCGACTGGGTAGCGGCCGGCACCGCGCTGCTCGCCGTCGGCACCGGGCTAGACCTGCTCGCGCAGAGCTGGGAACGCGGCCCGGGCGAGTTCGTGGCCGGCGCCGGGGTGTTCGCGGGAGAAGCCCGGCTGCTGCCGTCGCGGGCGAGCGGCGATCTGGTGGTCGAGCAGCAGGCGGACGACGCGGCGCTGGTCGGGTTCGAGAACCACTCGCGCGGCTACCTGCTGGCGTCGGGCGAGACCGCGCTCGGTCCGGTGCGCTCGGGCGTGGGGAACGGCGCCGGGTCGGTCGGCGAGGGAGTTCTCGGCGCTGCGGGGACGGCGATCGGAACCCACCTGCACGGACCGCTGTTCGGGCGCAATCCGGCGCTGGCGGACCGGGTGCTGGCCCGCGCCATGGCCGCACGCCACGGCGCCGGGTTCGCGTCGACGAGTGTCGAAGCGACCAGGGCCGACGCCCTCGCGGCGCGCACGCGAGAGGCTCTGCTGCGCTGATCGCGACGCAGCACGCCGGTCGAGTAGGGCGCTCTGGTGCCACCACACTGCTGGTTGAGCAGGGCGCTCTGGCGCCCGCATCGAAACCCCGGCGCCGAACCCGGTTTCGATACGGCCGCGGGCGGCCTACTCAACCAGCGGAAAGCGCTACGCGTCGAGACGCATCATCCAGCCGTGCACGTCGTCGCGACGGCCGTACTGGATGTCGGTGAGTTCTTCGCGCAGAGACAGGGTGAGGGGGCCGGCGGGCGCATCCGCGCTCCCGATCTCGAAGTCGCCGCTCTTGACGAGCGCGATCGGCGTCACGACCGCGGCGGTGCCGCAGGCGAAGGCCTCGACGATGTCGCCGGATGCCACGCCCTCGCGCCACTCGTCGAGCGTGACCCTGCGCCGCTCGACGGTGTGTCCGCGGTCTTCCGCGAGCTGCAGGATCGAGTCGCGCGTGATGCCCTCGAGGATCGAGTCGGACTCGGGCGTGACGAGGGTGCCGTCTTTGTAGACCAGGACGATGTTCATGCCGCCCAGCTCTTCGAGGTACTTGCCCTCTTCGCTGTCGAGGAACAGCACCTGGTCGCAGCCGTTGTCGTACGCCTCGGCCTGCGCCACGAGCGACGACGCGTAGTTGCCGCCGGTCTTGGCCGCTCCCGTTCCGCCCTTGCCCGCGCGCGAGTAGTGCGTCGACAGCCATACCTTGATCGGCACGACCCCGCCCGAAGCGAAGTACGGGCCGGCCGGGCTCGCGATCACGTAGTAGTTGACCTTCTCGGCCGGACGCACGCCGAGGAACGCCTCCTTGGCGAACATGAACGGGCGCAGGTACAGGCTCGTGTCGGCCTCCGACGGGACCCAGGCGCCATCGGCCTTGATGATCTCCTTGAGCGAGTCGATGAAGTACTCGGTGGGGAGCTCCGGCATCGCCATGCGGCGGGCGGAACGCTGCATCCGCTCGGCGTTCTTCTCGGGACGGAAGCTCCAGATCGAGCCGTCGGCGTGCCGGTAGGCCTTGAGGCCCTCGAAGATCTCCTGGCCGTAGTGCAGCACCGCGGCGGCGGGGTCGAGCGCGATCGGGCCGTAGGGCTGCACGCGCGGACGGTGCCAGCTGCCGCGCGCCGACCAGCAGATGTCGACCATGTGGTCGGTGAAGTGACGGCCGAACCCGGGGTCGGCGAGGATCTCCATGCGCTCCATCTCCGACTTCGCGTCGGGGTTGTTCGAGCGCAGGAACTGCAGGGTGGTCGGGGCGAGGAGGTTCTTGATCATGCTGGCTGTTCCTAAGGTCGGTTCGAGGTGCTGTTCGAGAGCGAGGCGGCGATCGCGTCGCCGATCTGCGCGGTGGTGCGGGACGCCGGGCCACGGGCGGTCAGGTCGGCCGACACGGCTGCCGAGACGGCGGCCGCGGCATCCGTGTGCCCGAGGTGGTCGAGCAGCAGGGCCACCGAGAGGATCGCGGCGGTGGGATCGGCTTTCTGCTGGCCGGCGATGTCGGGGGCCGATCCGTGGACCGGTTCGAACATGCTCGGGTAGGTTCCGTCCGGGTTGATGTTGCCGGACGCGGCCAGTCCGATTCCGCCGCTGATAGCGGCAGCAAGATCGGTGATGATGTCGCCGAAGAGGTTGTCCGTGACGATGGTGTCAAACCTACCCGGATCGGTGACCAGGAATATAGTCACCGCGTCGATGTGCAGGTAGTCGACCGCCACGTCGGGGAATTCGAGGGCCACCCGGTCGACGGTGCGCTGCCAGAGCGAGCCCGCGAACACGAGCACGTTGGTCTTGTGCACGAGGGTGAGCTTCTTCGCGGGCCGGGATGCCGCGACCGCGAAGCCATGGCGCACGAGACGATCCACCCCGAAGGCCGTGTTCACCGAGACCTCGTTGGCCACCTCGGCCGGCGTGCCGACGCGGATGGCGCCGCCGTTGCCGACGTACGGCCCCTCGGTGCCCTCGCGCACGACCACGAAGTCGACGTCTCCGGGCGCGGCGAGCGGCGACTCGACGCCGGGGAACAGCGTGGTCGGGCGCAGGTTGACGTAGTGGTCGAGCGCGAACCTCAACCGCAGCAGCAGCCCACGTTCGATGATGCCGCCCTTGAGACGCGGGTCGCGCGGGTCGCCGCCGACGGCGCCCAGCAGGATCGCGTCGTGGGTCTTCAGCTCGTCGAGGTCGCTGTCGTCGAGGATCGTGCCGGTCTCGAGGAAGTACCCGGCCCCGAAGGGGAATTCGGTGGTGGTGAGGTTCACGTCGGACGGCAGAGCGGCGTGCAACACCTTGACCGCTTCGGCGATGACTTCCGGTCCGATTCCGTCACCGGGAATGACGGCGAGATTGAGAGCTGTGGGCATTGCTCCAGCGTACTGCCCGCCGCGCCGGGGCATTAAAGCAGTGCGGGGTCGCGCGTGCAATGCGGGACGGCGCCGACGGCCGGGCGGGCCGGATCGCTATGGTTGGCGCATGAGTATTGGAAGCGGAATCGCCCTGTTCGTCATCGGTGCCATCTTGGCCTTCGCGGTGAACGTGCAGCTGGACTGGATCAACCTCGACATCATCGGCTACCTCCTGATGGGCGCCGGAGTGATCGTGTTCATCATCGGGATCGTGCTGGCCGTGCGCAAGCGCGAGTCGGTCACCACGGTGCGCTCGGCGGTCGACCCCGCGAGCGGCGAGAGCGTGCAGCAGCGCTCCACGAAGTCCCCCAACGACCTGATCTGAGCCGCACCGCGGACCCCACGGTCCCCGAGCCAGTCGAAGCGCCCTGTCGGCGCTCTTCGACGGGCTCGGGGACCGTTCCCTCGTTAATCGCCGAACTCGGTCAGCCCCGCACCTTGCGCAGCGTCACGAGCGTGACGGTGATCGCGATCGCCATGAGCGCCACGGCCACCCACGACGTCGCGACGACGCCGGAGTCGAAGGCGTGCCGTGCCGAGTCGAGCAGCTCGCGTCCGAGTTGCGCCGGCAGGTCGGTCGATACCTCGACGGCGCCGCCGAGCGTCTCCCGCGCCGATGCCGCATCCGAGGCACCGACGCCCGCGGGCACCGCGATCGACGAGCGGTACGACGCG